>ERZ795057.2143-NODE-2143-length-15390-cov-9.758918_pt1 | contig 15390 bp, 9 predicted proteins | sample MGYA00375141_ERZ795057 | MGnify/ENA primary metagenome ERZ795057 (study PRJEB30186, sample SAMN05720163) | activated sludge metagenome | isolation source: Anaerobic digester | place: Hong Kong | collected 2015-01-26 ... | reverse complement strand
CTTGATGTATTTTTACACTCTTGCTTAGTGTATCAAATACACAAACAAAAAATACCTTTAACTAAACCCGGGCTACTAAATTTTATTCATCTTGTTTACAGATCTGTTTATTTGTCAATGAATTTGCCAGAATGCAATTTCAAAGGAGAAATAATGGATCGGAAACTACCGATTGGAGAATTGTTTTAACTTTATAAATTAATCCGCTTGGCATCTGTTATTCGGCATGGGTGCTTCAGCATACAGACTCAAATTCACCTAAAACTAAATTTTTATGAGTAAACAGGACAACAGTTTCAGAGTAGGAATGTCAGCCTTTGGAGCCATTTTTTTCATTTTTGGATTTGCAACTACATTTATTGTAACGTTGTCAGCTCCCATCAAGGAAATCTTTGGTCTCTCCGAGTTCGGGGCCCAATTACTGGCCTCCGCCTTTTTCATTGCTTATCCGATTATGTCTGTCCCTACAGGTAAACTGATTGACCGGATCGGATACAAATCCACAGTCATTGCCGGATTGGTGCTGATGGCACTGGGTAGTTTTATTTATATACCAGCCTCGAAACTGCCATCGTTTCCTATTTTTCTGCTGGGTACTTTTGTATTGGCCACAGGGGTTGTATTTCTGCAGGTTGCTGCAAATCCATATGTTACCGCAATCGGACCTGAGAAATCGGCATCTAGCCGTCTTAACCTTACCCAGGCATTGAATTCAATTGCCACCATGATCGCTCCCTGGCTGATCTCCGTGGCCATATTCAGGGGATTAAATCCGCTGAGCCCCGACTATGCAATGGAAGCGGCAGAAAAAGTCCCCCTGCCCTTTATTATCATGGGCATCGGTGTTATTCTGGTTGCTGTAATCCTGATGTCAATCAAACTTCCGGTGATTGCCACAGAAAAAAAAGAAAAGAAAAGCATCCTCAAATATCCCCATGTTGTGCTGGGCGCCCTGGCCATTTTTACTTACGTTGGCGCTGAAGTAGGAAATGCAGGTCTGATCGTGAATTATCTGAAGAAAAGCCTCAGCATGACCGGTGAAGAAGCTTCAACCTATGCGGCCATCTACTGGGGCGGCGCCATGGTTGGCCGTTTCTTTGGTTCATTTATGTTTTCAGGCATCAGCCTGTCAAAAAAAATCACTTATGCCATCCCCGTCCTGTTACTTGCACTTGTTTCCGGCGCATTTGTCACCGGATGGAACTGGAATATCGGAGGCGTATTTCTTGGGGTGGCCATTGCCAACTTCCTCATTATGCAGATCGGAACAGGCAAGGCTGCGAAAACACTGGCCATTTTTGCATTGGTTGCCGCAGCACTCGACCTGCTCACCACTTTTACCACAGGGAATGTCGCTTTGTGGACCATTATTTCAATCGGACTGTTCAATTCAATCATGTTTCCCAATATTTTCTCTCTGGCAGTTAAAGACCTTGACAATGCAGAGCTTAGCAGCGCTTCAGGGCTGATCAATTCGCTGATCCTCGGCGGAGCCATTATTCCGCCCATCATGGGAGGCGTGGCCGACAATTTTGGTTATACCTGGGCATTTATTGTCCCGGCCATCTGCTATCTGTACATCTTCTTCTATGCCATCAGAGGAGCACAAATCAGAAAATAATCCAAACATGCAGCTATGAAACACCCTCTCAACCGGAAACTTATCTCATTTGCCCTCCTGCTGATGACAGGGCTCCTCTGCAGTTCTGTAACAGCCCAGACTTACCTGTATTTTCAGGATAGCCCTTCAGGCGACTATTATGAATACAGCTGGATGGAGCTGACCGCTCCCAGCGAGCTTGAAAGAATGGGCAATGAACTGAGACGGTTTCCGGTTGAGGTTAATATTCCGGCTGTACAGGGCACCAACAGCCTCCGGCTTAAATGGAAGTCCCTAACAGGGGGTGATTGGGTGGCCATTGCAGCCGGACTGAACTGGACAGAAAAAAATCTCACCGACACCGATACATTGACATTCTGGCTCAGATCGGTTGAAGGTTTAAACAGCACTAATCTTCCGCGTATTTTCATGGAGGATGTCAGCAATACAAAAACCACCAAGCATAATTTTTCGCCCTGGTGCGGCAACCTCTCCCCGGGCGTCTGGAACAGGATTGCCATACCGATGAGCCTGTTTCTTGATTACGGGGATCCGGTAGATTTTACCAAAATCAAAACCATAGGATTTGCACAGGGCATCACCGATGGCGTTACCCATACCCTTTTAGTGGACGATATGCGGGTTTTTAAGGGTGACGGAACCTCTCCCCCGGCCTCCCAGCCTACTGGGGTAACGGCATCGGGTTACGACAGCCATATGGAAATCGGTTGGCTTCCCAATCCTGAAACCTATATCAACGGGTATGAAGTACAACGATCCACTGACGGAGGCAATACATGGCAAACAGTCTATGTCACAGATGATAATACCACGCGGCATATCGACTGGGTCAGGCCCCTGGGTACACAGGTAAGCGCTGCTTACCGTATCAGGGCACTGAATGCATCCAATGAGCCCTCGGTTCCGTCAGAACCGGCATCAGCTTCCACCAGAATTTTTTCGGACGATGAAATGCTGGATATGGTTCAGGAATATACCTTCCGGTATTTCTACGATTTTGCCCACCCTGCATCGGGGATGGCGAGGGAAAGAAACACATCGGGTGATGTGGTTACCACGGGTGGTTCAGGTTTTGGCATAATGGCATTGCTTGCGGGTATTGAGAGGGGCTATATCACACGGCAGCAGGGAATTGACAGGATGCTCAAAATAATTACGTTTCTTGAAAATGCCGACCGCTTTCACGGTGTCTGGCCGCATTGGCTCAACGGAAATACAGGTGCCACCGTTCCTTTCAGCGAATTTGACAATGGCGGCGACCTGGTTGAAACCGGCTTCCTTGTGCAGGGACTCCTTACAGCAAGGCAATACTTTGACCTGCCAACACCCGAAGAACAACAAATTACATCCAGGATAACAACTCTCTGGGAATCGGTGGAATGGGACTGGTACAGCCGCAGCAACTCAGGCGTACTATACTGGCACTGGTCGCCGGATTATGGCTGGCAGATGAATATGCAGGTCAGGGGCTGGAACGAAGCTGCAATCATCTATATGCTTGCCATTGCCTCGCCCACCCATGCGGTGCCTGCCTCATACTGGAACAACGGTTGGGCGGGTATGTCGTATTACAGAAACGGAAGGTCATTCTATGGATATACGCTCGATGTAGGATGGGACAGGGGCGGACCCCTCTTTTTTGCCCATTATTCATTCCTGGGTTTCGATCCGCGCAATATCAAAGATCAGTTTACCAATTATTTCAACCTGAACCGCAACCACACACTGATCCACAGGGCATACTGCACGCAGAATCCACTCGGACATGCCGGCTATGGCCCCAACTGTTGGGGTCTTACAGCCAGTGACGACCCTGATGGCTATATGGCCCATGAACCCGTTCAGGGTCGCGACAACGGAACCATTACACCTACCGCCGCGCTTTCGTCAATGCCTTATACACCGGCTGAATCCCTGGATGCGTTGAAGCACTTCTACAGGGAATTGGGCGCCAAAACCTGGGGATGGATGGGCTTTTACGACGCCTTTAACCAGAGCCGGAACTGGTGGGCCACCTCTTACCTTGCCATTGACCAGGGCCCCATAATTGTGATGATTGAAAACCACCGCTCGGGATTACTCTGGAACAAATTTATGGCAAATCCCGAAATTGCCCCGATGCTTGAAGCCATCGGGTTCGTGCCGGATCCATTCGGCAGTCAGGAAATTGACCCGCATCCGGATCAGATCCGGATTTCGCCCAATCCTTTGAATCAGGATTATTTCAGCATCAGAATAAAACTTGCCCTCCCCGATCTGCTGACCATATCCATACATGACATTTCTGGCAAAGAAGCAGCCTCTCCATATACCCTCACATATCGGGATAACGGGGAAGTTTCCTGTAATATCGGAACCGGCAGCATGAAAAAGGGAATATATTTTTTAACAATAATCGGTACGCATCACAAGTCGACACACAAACTTATTATTCAATAATTGGTTTTTTAATAATTTAAAGAAAGGAGGAGGCTTTTCATTTTCCGAGGTAATTCAATCTTTATCAGCAAACAGCCAGGTTAAATAACCAATACGAACCAACAACCAAAACAGAACCAAATGAAAAAAATTAAACTACTCTTTATTCTGATTCTCGCGCTGGGGATGATCCCTGCAGCGATGGCACAGCAGGTAAGGGTTTCGGGGCAGGTCAAGAATGCCACAAACGGAGAGACCCTTCCAGGCGTAACAGTAGTTGTAAAAGGAACTACCAGTGGCACTTCCACCGATATTGACGGACGTTTCAGCATTGAGGTACCTTCCTCTGCAATACTGGTATTCAGCTTTGTGGGCATGGAAACCCAGGAAGTTCCTGTGCAGGGTCGTACCACTTTAAACGTTTCTCTAAGCACATCCGCCAGCATGCTTGATGAGGTGGTGGTAGTCGGTTACGGATCGGCCAAACGCATGGACCTGACGGGCTCTATTACAACTGTTAAAGCGAAAGACCTGGCGTATCAGGCAGTGGCCAATCCCGCACAGGCCCTTCAGGGAAAGGTAGCCGGGGTTCAGGTAACCAACAGTGGTTCGCCGGGCAGTTCACCGGTTATCCGCATCCGCGGACTGGGAACCGTTTCATCAAGTTCATCGCCGCTTTATGTTGTCGACGGCATTCTCACCAACGACATCAGCTATCTGGGCACCAACGACATAGAGAACATCACCTTCCTCAAAGATGCCTCTTCATCGGCCATTTACGGGGTGCGCGCAGCCAACGGGGTTATTATCGTTACCACCAAGCGCAGCCAGAGCCGCGAAGCCAGAATTTCCTATTCGGGATATACCGGATTCCAGAAAGTGGTGAATAAATTTGAACTGGCCAAAGGACGACAATATATCGACCTGGTTAATGAAAAAAACCAGCTGCTTGCAGAAGCTTCCGGAAGCTCCTTTACCCCGATCGATCCTGCCGAATATCCTGATGAAATTGACTGGTATGATGAGGTCCTGCGCGAAAAAGCCCTCACCCAAAGCCATGATATCAGTGTAATGGGCGGGTCGGCCAAAAGCCTTTACACTTTCGGGGCCTCCTGGTTTATGCAGGAAGGGTTGGTGAAGGGTCATGATTACGACCGCATCAATATCAGGTCATCGCTCGAATCTGAAGTAATGAAAAACCTGAAAGTCGGGTATTCGGCCAATTTATCAACTTATAAGTTCAAGGATGTACCCGGCGTTTTCTATAATTCTTATGTTGCACCCCCTGTTTTTACAGCCAAACTGAATGACAGTACCTTTAATCCGATGGGATCAGGCAGCCTGGGCAATTTTTCCAACCCTGCCGCGCAACTGTATTATTTCAACAGCCGTTCAAACGGCATCCGTTTCCTGGGCAGCGCTTTTGCCGAACTAAAGATTCTTGAGCATTTCAAGCTGAAGACCTCCTATGGTATGGATTACGGAAGCAACAGGAACCGTAGCTACACCCCTTATTATGTGGTTTCTGAAACACAGGTTGATACCAACCGCACCCTTAGCCGCTCCATGAATTATTCAACCGACGGTTTCTGGGACAACACCCTTACTTATGAAAACACCTTCGGAAAGCACAAAGTAACTGCGATGGCAGGCATCTCTGCCCAGGAATTCCGTAACCTTGGTCTTTCAGGCAGCCGCAGTGGGGTAGAAAATTATGGAGATCAATCCCTGTATCTCGGCTTCGGGGATCAAACCACTTCCAACTCAGGAGACTTTGGCTCAAAGATCACAGCATTGTCCTATTTCGGAAGAGCGACATATAATTACATGGATAAATATCTGTTTACCGGAACACTTCGATATGACGGCAGCTCAGTTTTCCCCTCCGACGAACGCTTCGACCTTTTCCCCTCGGTTGGTTTAGGCTGGGTGATGACAAACGAAGATTTTATGCAAAATCAGAGCATTTTTGACTTCCTTAAGTTAAGGGCCAGCTGGGGTGTTACCGGCAACAACCGGATTCCCGCAAACATTTACACACTGACCATTGCAAAAGGCGGAGAACTGTCAACGGCTTTCGGACAGGGCGGCAATGTGGTGATTGCCGAAGGCGCCAACATTACAAGTGCAGTGCCCCCCACTCTGAGATGGGAAAAAGTAAAGGAATTCGACATCGCATTTGAAGGTTTGGCTGTCGACAACAAGTTATCGTTCGAACTGGATTATTATCACAGGCTCACCGTTGATGGCATCTTCCCGACCACCCTTTCGGCTACTGCAGGAACATCGGGCAGCTATCTTCAAAACAACGGGGATTTTCTGAATCAGGGAATTGAACTTACTCTCGGATGGGCCGACAATGCCGGCGACTTCAATTACTCGTTTAACACCAACTTTACCTACAACAAAAACGAAGTTAAAGAGCTGCTCGAAGGCACGCTCGGACTATTTGGCGGGAACCTCCCGGTTGGAGGATTTTTCTCAACCTATACCATTGTCGGGGAGCCCATTGGTTCCTATTACGGCCGCAATGTGGTAGGGATTTTCCAGAACGATGATGAGATAAACAATTACACATGGACCAATCCCGAAACCAACGAAGAGGTGTTGATTCAGCCCAATGCAAAACCAGGCGACTTCAAGTATGAAGATGTGGACAACAATGGACTGATTGATGCCAAAGACCGTGTATTTCTGGGAAGTGCGCTGCCGACCTATCTTTTTGGCTTTAATGCCACCCTCGAATACAAAGGCGTTGACTTCAGCGTTGATATCTATGCACAGGGAGGTAATAAGATCTATAATGCCAAACGCGCCCAGCGTCTCGGTAACGAAAACTATGACCTCGACTTCTACGAAAACCGCTGGACCGGAGAGGGCTCAACCAACGAATATCCTTCAGCCGACCTCACTGCCGACAATATGCTTCCAAATTCCTGGTACATTGAACCCGGCGGATTTGTGCGCATCAGAAACATACAGGTAGGATATACCATTCCTGAGAAGGTGGTCACCAAACTTGGCATAAGAAGTGTCCGTTTTTACGTTAACACATCTAATCCGTTCACATTCTTCAAATATAACGGATTCAGCCCGGAGATCGCCAGCAGCTCGCCCACCTCTCAAGGCATCGACCTGAATGTTTATCCGATGTCGGCCACATATAACTTTGGTGTCAATGTTAATTTCTAATCTTAAAAATCAGGAAATTATGAAAGCGTATAAATGGATATTTCCCCTTCTGATGCTGACAATGGTCGTTTTCAGCTCCTGCCAGGATTACCTGGATTTTGAGCCTGAAAATACCATTCCTGCAGAAGGTTTTTTTGAAACCCAGGAGCATGCAGAACAGGCAGTCAACTCGGTTTATGCACATTTCCGCTCATGGGAAATGGTTTCCTTTGCATTTATCATCATGCAGGAAGTTACTTCCGACAATGCCGTTAAGGGTAGTGCCGTTGGTGATGCATCATTTATCAACGACTACGATAACTTTGCCTTTACACCCAATCAGTTTGTATTGAAAGACTATTGGGCAGGCAGATATCGTGGAATCAACAAAGCGAACCAGGCGATCACCAACATTCCGGCAATTACCATGAATGAGTCGCTGAAAACCCGGCTGATCGGTGAAGCCAAATTTCTTCGTGCGCTGCTTTATTTCGATCTGGTAAGGGCGTATGGCGATGTACCTACCCCCCTGTCTGTTCCGGTTGGCCCTGAAATCAATTTCAGAACCCCAAAGACTCAGGTTTATGAATACATTGAGCAGGATCTGCTGGATGCCATTGCAGTGCTGCCTGATACCTATGATGCAGCAAACAAGGGGAGAGCCACGGCAGGTGCAGCAAAAGGATTGCTGGCAAAGGTATACCTGTATATGGAAAGGTGGGGGGACGCCGAACGCCTGGCAACCGAAGTGGTTACTTCGGGAAATTACAGCCTCGAACCAAACTTCTATAATGTATTCAGGGTTGCCGCTGAGAATGGTCCGGAATCTGTTTTTGAGATTCAGGCCCAGCAGATTGAAGGAAACTGGGGGGTATCATTCTCCCAGCATGCTGAAGTACAATCTGTACGCGGTCAATGGGGATGGGGGTTCAACATCCCCACTGATGATCTGGCTGCCGCTTTCGACGCCGCAGGAGACCAGATCAGGAAAGCCGCAACCATCCTTTACAAAGGCGATACCACCCCTGACGGGGACATCATTGCCGGAGTTCCATCCCTCGAGGGGATAGAAGGCACACCCAGGTACAATGGCAAAGCTTACTACCCGTCATCTCAACAATTGTTCGGGCCCTATGGTTCAGGCCAGAATATCCGGGTATTGCGTTTTGCTGAAATCCTGCTTATTCAGGCAGAAGCGCGCATCAGGCAGGGAAATGCTTCAGGCGCTGTTGAACCTTTGAAACTGGTAAGAAACAGGGTTGATCTGCCTGAGATCAGCTCCCCGACACTCGATGATGTATTGCTCGAACGCCGCCTTGAACTCGCCATGGAAGGAGACCGTTTCTTCGACCTTGTGCGTACCGGAAAAGCAGCCTCGGCACTGGCTTCAAAAGGATTTGTCGCAGGTAAGCATGAAGTATTTGCCGTTCCTCAGGAATTGATTGATCTCTCTGAAGGTAACCTGACACAAAATCCCGGATACTGAACCCGGTAATTATTAACTGTTACAAGCTATTAACGGAGAGGTGCATGAATATGCCTCTCCGTTATCTTTTTCATCCGTATCCTGAAAACAAATAATTCTGTAAACCAGTGGAAGGAAGCCATGGGCGGTCAAACAACATCAACGCTGCAACCGTTCAATTATTCCCGGCACCCGTTGCCGCCCCGCCTGAATGATCCGGACGAAAGCGATGCCCATCGTTAACCATAAACCAAACCGCTACATCTCCGGTCCTGTATTTTGATTTAATCTGCTTTGATCTTCTGCTGAGCGTCTTACCGGTCATGATCCGCTCTATCGTCCGCATATCCCGGTTAAACCCCACATCAAATGCCGTGGCATAAAATCTTGCCTTATCCTCATCATTTTTCCATTTGATGTGCGCATACCTTTTATCCATGAGCTTCACAAACATCACAAGGTAACGCAACTGCCACTTTTCAGACTCCAGCCTGCGGGCCCGCTCACCCCGGGCTTTGGTGGTATTTGACAGTATAAACTTGTAGGGTCCCATTTTCTGGCGTGAATAGTTTCGTTCAACCAGTTCGGCAAATGAAGCCTTCATCTGGAACCTGCCTGTTGTGTAATGGGAATACTTGCGACCGGACTGAATATAGAGGGTGCGTAATGCCCCTCCCTCAACAAGATCGCGCAAGGCTGAGTACCTTATCATCTGGGGGATTACCGCGCTGAAAGCAATATCAGGTTTGATTTTTTCTTCCACTAAGGTATCAACCATCCAGGTATTTTTCAATAAGTAATCTACTGCATCATAGTATTTATTACCCAGTTCATTTGAAAGATCAGGCAAAAGCGGGTCAGGATCAGTCTGTGAAAACAAAACCGGCAAAAAAGAAAAGAAACCCCAACAGACCAGTATCAGCCGGCATAAAACAAGTGAAGGGCGATAATCTGAAACCACGGGCAGCTATTGGGAGATAAGTAAACCTGATAAGATTGACAACAAAAGCCAAAATTAAAAGAATTCCTGAAAAACTGCCTAAAAAACCACATAAACTGGCCCGGAATAATTTGCCTGAACAGATGACACAGCTTTTTTGAAGTTATCAGAATGATCAAATAACCTGAAAATCCAGATATAATATCATTCCTGATACCTCCCGACACTTCCTGAAACAGGCCAGAGTGTACTTTTAACACTTTTAAAGAAAAAAATGCGCCATTTTGTCGGAAAAAGATTAGCATCCTGCAATAAAAAATTCTATATTTGTGGGAGAAATTTTTACTAACCAAAACCAAACAACTATGAGAAAATTTACCCTTTTGATTGCTATGTTGTTCATTTTTGCAGGCGCTTCAATGGCTCAGGTCGTTGAAAACTTCGAAAGCATTAAAATGAACGTTTTTGCAGCCGGAGCTAACGGAGAGGTTGTTGTTATGGCCAATCCTGATCCAACCGGAATCAACCCGAGTAACACTGTTGCTAAAATGGTTCGCGGAGCCGATGGTGAATCCTATGCCGGATGGTATGGTACCCTTGCAACGCCAATCGACTTCAATACTACCAAATATGTTCATGTGAAGGTTTGGAAACCGAGAATCAGCCCGGTGAAATTTAAAATTGAAGAAGGTGAGACCGGTAATCTTGAAGTTGCTTCTATCAATCCGCAAACCGTTGTCAATGGCTGGGAAGAGCTGGTTTTTGATTTTTCTGCCGCCACCGGCCCTTATGTAAAAATCGTGTTCTTCCCTGATTTTGAAGAACCTCTGACACTCACTGAAGACATCACGGTGTATTTCGATGACTTCTATGTAAACAACGACCCGACTCCTGGAAGTGACCCTGTTCAGGTGCTGGAAAACTATGAATATATTCCGCTGAACATTATGACCGGTGGTGCAGAGGACCTCAGCAAATTCACCCTCGTGCCGAATCCTGATAAATCAGGAGTCAACCTCAGCGATTATGTGATCAAGTTCGACCGCGACATGGACGGTGTTCCCTGGGGAGGATTCTTTTCAGCCACCGAGGTGGATGTTACCGAAAACAAGTTTATGCACGTTAAAGCATGGAAACCCCGTGTCAGCCCGGTGAAATTCAAAATTGAAGCCGGTGCGGCAGGAACCCTCGAAGTAGCCTCTACCAACGAGCAGACCGAAACCAATGTATGGGTGGATTATGTATTTGACTTTTCGGAGAAAACAGGTACCTATCCCACCATTGTTTTCATGCCTGACTTTGCAGATCCTGTTGGATTGACTGAAGACATCGTTATCTATTTCGACGATATCATTCTCAACAATGATCCGAACCCCATGACTCCTCCCTCACTCACCGTTAATGTTGATATGAACGGTACCGGTGATATGACCGGCGTTCCTGTTTACATTTCAGGAGCCCTGGGTGGCATCTATGGCACATGGGATCAGCCAGGAACCAACCCCAACAATGAAATGCTTGACACTGACGGCGATGGCATTTACACCGTTACCCTGATGTTGCCTGACGGACTCTACGCATTCAAATTTTTCAAAGGCGCAAGCTGGGACAATGGCGACCCTGCACCGGGCGGCGACCGCACCCTGCAGTATTCAGGCACTATGAATGTTACCTACAAATGGGGTGTTGACGGTTTGCTCAGCGTTCCCCAGAATCCGCTGGCAGAGCAGATTAAAATGTACCCCAACCCGGTAAGCAACGAGCTTGTAATCAACAGCTCAGCTAAGGTTAAGGAAGTTACCATTACCTCTATGCTCGGACAACTGGTTGGCACTTACAGCCTCAACAGCAACGGCAGAACGTCCATCAACACTTCTGCATTGGGCAACGGCATGTATTTCGTAACCTTTGTCGGCGAAAACGGACACAGGTTCGTTCAGAAACTTGTCAAGAACTAAACCTTTAACAGGTTTAACGCAAAAGCTCCCACCACGGGAGCTTTTTTTATGCCCGGAAGCCATGCCACATACAAAGCGGCTCGATGGTCTGCTATGCTTACACAGGATCTCCTGATGTGCAAAATATTGTGATAAACCGCCTCAGGTATGCAAGCCTGCAAATATTGTTTTGATGCAGAAATTTAAACCTTTCCTGAGGAATGCTGTTTAAAACCAATATAAGGTTCAACATCATTTTTAATGGAATATACAATCCTGAAGCCTTCAATCGAAGGCGCAGCAGTGTTGCTTACCATCAGCAGGCCATCAGCCCTTAACGCCCTCAATACCAGGTTTTTTGAAGAGATGGATCATTTTATTACTACCATTGCTGCTGATCCGGGTATACGGACATTAATCATCACCGGTGAAGGTAAAGCCTTTGTGGCCGGCGCCGATATTGCTGAAATGGTTGATAAATCACCGGAAGAAGCCCGGGCTTTTTCAGCCGTAGGGCAAAAAGTTTTTAATCGCCTGGGCGATCTGCCGTTCCCCGTTATTGCAGCCATCAATGGTTTTGCGCTTGGAGGAGGGATGGAACTTGCCATGGCCTGCGACTTCCGCATCGCATCAACGAATGCCCGCTTCGGACAACCGGAAGTCAACCTGGGGCTGATTCCCGGCTATGCAGGCACACAGCGGCTGCCCAGGCTTACCAACCTCGCCGATGCACTCTACCTGCTTACGACCGGAGAGGTGATTGACGCGGAAACCGCCTTACACATGCGGCTTGTGCAGAAAATCACACAGCCTGAAGAGCTGCTGGATGAAGCGAAAAGGCTGGCTGTCCTGATTGCCTCAAAAGGCCCGCTGGCAGTTAAACTGGTAAAAGAGGTAACCCGTAAAGGCCTTGAAATGAGTTTTCACGATGCTGAAAAGCTGGAGCAAAATCATTTTGGAGACCCCTTTAACAATGAAGGCAAAGAAGGCATGACTGCTTTTCTGGAAAAAAGAAAACCCGTCTGGTAAATTCCGACTGCCATGCGCCATCATCGCAGGGCAACATTGTCAGCAAGATATACTGCCATAAATTGAATCAGAAAACCTGAAAACCCGAATACATTAAAACATGGAATACGCAGAAAGACTATCGAATGTAACCGTGCTCGGCGCTGCCGGCAAAATGGGCAGCGGCATTCTGCTGCTCACGGCACTTGAAGCAGCTGATCAGATGCTGAAACCAGGAAACAGGGAAAAGCACTTCGTGGTTAACGCCGTGGATGTAACTTCTTCCGCGCTTCCGGAACTGATGAAGTACATCAGGACACAGGTGCTGAAAGCTGCCGAAAAAAAAACGGTGCTCTTACGGAAACTTTATGCAGACAGAAAAGAACTGATCGAAAACAGTGACATTATTGATGCCTACATTGATGATGTGATGGGAATCATCAGGCCCGGTACCCGCATTGAAGCCGCTTACGACAGTACCCTGATTTTTGAAGCCGTCAGTGAAAATGCGGAACTCAAAGCAAGGCTCTTCAGGCAGATCGACGAAAACAATGCGCACAAACCCTGGTTTTTCACCAATACCTCATCTGTTCCCATTGGCGGGTTGGACAAGGAGGCCGGCCTTGAAGGACGCATCCTTGGTTTCCACTTTTACAACCCGCCTGCCGTGCAGAAACTGGTGGAGCTGATTACCATAGCCTCCAACAGCGGCGAAATGAAAGAATTTGCCCTGCAGCTCGCGAAAAATATGCGAAAGGTGATTGTCCCCTCCAACGATATTGCCGGTTTTATCGGCAACGGCCATTTTATGCGCGATGCGCTTTACGGAATTAATCAGGCAACGGCACTGGCTAAGGAAATGCCCCTGCACGAAGCCATTTATGCAGTCAACAGGATCAGCCAGGATTTCCTGATACGCCCGATGGGAATCTTTCAACTGATCGATTACGTGGGCGTGGATGTAGTCCGGTTTATCATGAAGGTTATGAATCCATACATGGCAAACGAAGACCTGCACAGTCCGCTGCTCGACCGGCTGTTTGACCTCGGTGTTAAAGGAGGTCAGTATGCCGATGGCAGTCAGAAGGATGGCTTTCTGAAATACGAAAAAGGCAGGCCCGTTTCGGTCTACAATCCCGACAAAGGAGAATACATACCTATAGTAACGTTTGGAAGTCAGGTTGAAGCCTGGCTTGGCGAATTGCCCGGATCTGCCCCGGCATGGAAGAACCTTGTGAAGGCTCCGGATAAGGAAACGCTTGCCGCGATAGCATTTGATAACTACAAAACCATGGGTACCCATGGTGCTCTTTTGGCACTTCAATATGCCCGGCGTTCCCGTGAAATAGGGATGAAACTTGTAAGCGACGGAGTGGCAGCAACCGCAGAAGATGTAAATACGGTATTGCTGACCGGTTTTTTCCATGCCTATGGCCCCATCAATGATTTTGTTGTATAGATAAACGATCAAACGGATGAAACCCAGTAAAAAGATATATATGATAGCCGGTTACAATACCATTTCGATGGGAACCGGAAGAAAAGAATTCAATCCGAAAAAGGAACGCCCCGGATTAGAACATTATCTGAAGGAGGCAGGACAAGGAACGCTTCAACAGATAGGCGGAGCCGGGAATGTTGACGAGGGTGTAGTCGGGAATTTCATGGCTGCGCGGTTCAATAAACAGGCTCATCTTGGAGCCTTTTTAGGAATGATTGATCCGCAATTACGATTGAAACCTTCCACACGCGTGGAAGGCGCCTGCGCATCAGGAGGTCTGGCCCTGGTGACCGGTATTAAATCGGTCCTTTCGGGTTCAGCCGAAGTTGTACTGGCCCTTGGCGTTGAAGTCCAGAACACCGTGAAAGCCATATACGGCGCAGACATACTAGCCGGAGCAGGATGGTTTCAGCGGAGGAAGGAAGGGCATGCCTATTTCTTTCCCGGACAGTTCAGCGACCGGGCCGGAGTCTACTTTGAGAAGTATGGCAGGGAGAAAACCCGTAAGGCTTTTGCCCGCTGGTACCGCAATGCCGTTGAAAATGCCCGCCTCTGCCCTACCGCCCAGGAATATGAAAACAAAACTGCAGACCTGGAAGCGCTGGCTTTAACGGAACCCAATCCCAAAAGTTTCACTGATCATCTGAATGTATTTGACTGCTCCAAGGTTTCCGATGGTGCTTCTGCCATCGCCATAGTTACGGAAGAAGGATTGAAGCGCTGCGGTGTTGCACCAAACGATGCCGTTGAAATAGCGGGCATCGGCCATGCTGCCGACGACCTCACCGCCCTGCCTGCCGATCCGGCAAGGCTGGATACCGTTGCCCATGCCGTAAAAATTGCCCTGGAATCGGCAGGAATAACGGCCGGCGACCTGGCTACCGTAGAAACCCATGACTGCTTTACCATCGCGGGAATTCTCGGGGTGGAAGCCATTGGCCTGGCCCCTCAGGGCAAGGGCGCCGATTTTGTGCTCGAAGGGCATACCGCCCGCGACGGGAAGATTCCTTTCAACACCACCGGCGGACTGATCGGCTGGGGGCATCCCACCGGGGCTACCGGAGTGCATCAGGCTGTCACCATCTGGGAACAACTAACCGGTAAGGCCGGTGCAGCCCAGATCAGCATACCGGCAGAAAAACCTTACGGACTCTCCATCAATATGGGCGGTGACGACCGCACCGTGGTCGCCATCGTTTATAAAAAGTCTGCTTAATTGAAACCACAAAATCTGGTCCGGCGCCCCGAAGCGCCGGACTTTTCTTTTAAAAGCACCCAGTGTTGGTGCGCGTCTTATCTTCTGACGCGTACCAACATCAAAAACCAGTC
>ERZ795057.2137-NODE-2137-length-15417-cov-21.958013_pt1 | contig 15417 bp, 14 predicted proteins | sample MGYA00375141_ERZ795057 | MGnify/ENA primary metagenome ERZ795057 (study PRJEB30186, sample SAMN05720163) | activated sludge metagenome | isolation source: Anaerobic digester | place: Hong Kong | collected 2015-01-26 ... | reverse complement strand
ATATTAGAATAATTAGGGTCTATTGGTAAATACGGCTGACGGCTGGAAGGAATGGGTGATCGTATTTGGCGGGGTTATCAAAACCTCCACGAGACTCTCCTCGTCTCTGAGAGATAACGTCCCTACTGATCGGATCAGCGGGCTTAGTTCCAGGTTGCCCGGCAGAGCATCTGCAAAGACCGAGCGCCTTTGCCTTCAGCTTTTGGGCCTTCACCACGGTCGCCGCCAGGCCCACCATCCTATTGAAGAGCCAGGGAGGAGCTCTTCCGCCGTGGAGGGGCAGGTTTGCAACGCCAGTTCTCATGTCAAAAACACCCGAAACGCTCACGTCGCCGATAAGCGAGATATTCACGGTCCGTTGGTTCCCCGAGATTTACAATATTTGGCCGTGATCTATATTGAAATCTTCGCCCCAGTACCCTCTATCTTTCAGGCAGGGATGAGGTTTTGGCTGAAGAAATCAGCCAGCTCTTACTCGGAGAGAGGGGGTCACATCGAGAGGAAGGGAAGGGCCCCTGTGTAAGTGCTCATCACCGAGACGTCGACGTTAGCCAGCCTCTCCCAACATTCCCCGACTTTTGGAGATAGGTCAATTTGCTAGAACCGATCACAAAAAGTTAATAAATCTTTACCACCCACTGTGGGAGAATCTCTATTTTGACTTAAGACGGAAAATAGCACTGCTGGCGAAAGACTCGAATCCCAATACTTGTTCTACGCCAGGATATTTCTCGAATGCACTTCGTTTATGCTTTTCCAGCGCGTTCTCACAATCTTTTATTGCTTGCTGCTTCGTAAGTGTTCCAGCACCATGATAAACATAAGAGCCACATATATTTTTATTTTTTTTCCCGTCATTCTCTTCAAAAAGATAATATGCCACGCCTTCATCATTGGGGACGATGTCCTGAAAGAATATGCTTGAAAACCTCGTATCACTTTGTTTGCGCAATTCTTTTTTTATCTTTGCAGTATAACCTAAAGCGGTTTCGAGAATTGGTGGAATATCTTTAGTATCGTCTCCTTCAAAGGCAAACGATCGCTCTCTCAGAACAAACACATCAAGAGTTACTGATGTTGCATACGGGAAAAAGGCTTTAATGGCAAATTTAGGATCGTCTTCAATTTTATCTATAACTCGCTCTAAAGCTGCCATTATAGAATCCAATCTACCATCAACATAGTCTAACCTAGGTTTATCAGCCTCAACTCGATCATATTTACCAAGAGTCTTTGTCGCCGCAAGAAGTTCTGATTCCAATTCTTCCAGTCTCATTTCTTTCAATAGATCAGCTATTGCTTGTTTTGCACCGATTACTAAGTCTACAATTAGTTTTTTTAATTCTTCGAACCTTTCCCGATCTGCTTGCTGTTCTTCATATTCTGTATAAGATTCATACATCTTAACTAAGATCTCCGATGCAACTACCCAATCAATCGCCATTATTGCCACCTCACAAATTACGAATAGTTAATCATGTTTTTGAATAAATAGTTTTCGCCATATTTATAAAAATATCGAATGTAGAGTGCCTTCGGCTTCCGGCTCGCCATGCCACCCCCACCCTCGCCACCGTATGGTTAGACTATACCCCTATCTACGTTATGTGGACGAGATAGCTTTCCCGCAGTTACTTTCGATCGATGTGACGATAGATGTCGATCGCCTATTTCCGGGCGTCGCCCCTTCAGTTGGTCTAACACAACTGAGTTGATCACACTTATTTCAGATCGCATGGGCGACATAACGAGGTCGATTGTATCCGATTGGCTCTCATAAGTGGCATCATATTGGACGAGGTCTCTTGTTGTGGTTTTCACGCACAACAACTCGTTATAGGTAGACTACGCCCTTCAGCTCCTGGATTATTCCATGAGGCATCCCAGCCCGCAGGGGTGGGTGGTGAACCTGTGGCAAAGGCGAAGGGAAGTGAAATGATCTTCCATCCTGCCGATGGAACCCTTCGAAGACCTCTTAAAGAATTGAAGATGCTGTTGAAGATTATTGGTAAAAGGATGCTCCGGTGGGGATTTGAACCCCAGTCGCGGGAGTGAGAGTCCCGCATGATTGGCCGAGCTACACTACCGGAGCGCAGTGGCCCTTCAGTCGGCGTTCTCGCATTTAACCCTTTTGCCCCGCTCGGTCCGGGTAAGGGCACAACTCCGCAAGGATGCAGCTCCCGCAGGAGGGGGACCTTGCGCTGCAGACGGCCCTCCCGTGCTTAATGAGGTTGACGTGAAAGGAGCAGTACTTCTCCCTTGGGGTGATCGCTTCCAGGGTCCGCTCCGCATCCTCCAGGCTCGCTTTTTCCGGGACGAATCCGAGCCTCCGGGAGAGGCGGTTTACGTGGGTGTCCACCGGGAGGAGCGGCATGTTGAAGGCGAAGAGGAGGACGACGGCCGCGGTCTTCGGCCCCACCCCCGGAAGGGCCATGAGGTAGTCGCGGGCCGCTTCGGGGTCCGCGTCTTTCAGGAAGTCCAGGTCTATGGGCCCTCCGCTCTTCCCACTCTTCCTCCTCATCCCCACATCCCCCTCCTCTCTCTCCTTCCTCTCCTTGATCTTCTCCAGGGCTTCCTTGATCCTCCTGGTCTTGATGTTGGCGAGGCCCCCACAGCGGATCGCGCGGGCGACCTCCTCGTCGGGGGCGTCCAGGAGGGCCTGGTAGTCGGGGTACCTCCTCTTGAGGTTCTCAAAAGCCCGGTGAGTGTTCGCCGAGGTGGTGTTCTGGGAGAGGATCGTCTGGACGAGAAGGTCGACGGGACTCAGTCCACGCCGCTTTGGTAGGCCGTATGTCCCCTCCAGCAGGTCTATGCACCTTCGGAGCCGGTCGAGGGTCTCGGCATGGGTTTCAGCATGGGTTTCGGCATGGACATGGGTGTCGAGATCGTCGTCCTCATCGTGATCGGTGGCAGCCATCCTTTCAACCATGACCTCCGAAGATCAATAACCTGACGCTGACGCCGGCGTCCGGGCAGAGCCGCTGGCAGCTGGCAGCAGGCAGCTGGTCGCTGGGCGACGAGGCCTTTGTTCGGTTCGATCGGCGGCTCCATGGAAAAATTATTAGCCGAAGGGGGCATGGTTAGATTAATGGACTTCGGCTACCTGAGCCTGGAGGCTATAGCCTTCAGCGACCTCTACCCCTTCCTCATCTCGATCCTCATCGGAGCCCTCATCGGGACCGAGCGGGAGCGAGACCTCTTGGAGAAGAAGAAGCGAGGGGTGGCGGGTCTCCGGACCTTCATATTGATCGCCCTTTTGGGGACCCTTTCCGCTCACATGGCGGCCCTCTACGGCACGACCTTCATGATGGTCGCCTTCGCCGGCTTCGCCCTGATGGTGGCGGTGGGCTACGCCGCCAGTGCGACGAACCTCGGAAGGCTCGACTTCACCTCGGAGGTGGCCGCCGTCGTCGCCTTCATCCTCGGCGTCCTATGCTACTCTCCCGATACCGTGATGCTCGCCATCGCTCTCGCGATCCTGGAGACGGTGATCCTGGCCGTCAAGAAGACCGCCCATCGGTACGTCGAGATCATCAGGGAGGAGGAGCTTCTCGACACCCTGAAGATGGGGACGATCGCCCTCATCATCCTCCCCCTCCTCCCCAACTCTACCTTGGGGCCCTTCGACGTTCTCAACCCGCGGAACATCTGGCTGATGGTGGTCCTGGTCAGCCTGATAGGCTACGTCGGCTACGTCATGATCAGGATCTTCGGGACCGAGAAGGGCCTCTCCATCACGGGGGCTCTGGGGGGGCTTGTTTCCAGCACCGCCGTCGCCACCACCATGGCGGCGGAGGCGAGGGCCCACCGGGAGGTGATCCCCTCGGCGGTCTTCGCCACCACCATCGCCAGCTGCACCATGTTCCCCCGGGTCCTCCTGGAGGTCTTCGTGGTGAATAGAGAGCTCTTCTTCCCCCTCCTCCTTCCCATGGCAAGCATGACCGTCGTCGGCGTCGTCATGGCCCTCCTCCTCTTCAGGAAGAGGGAGACGATCGAGACGGACGTCGCCCTCACCGACCCCTTCAGGCTCTCGCCCGCCCTGAAGTTCGGGGCCTTCTTCGCTCTCGTCCTTCTCATCTCGAAGGTTGCCAACATCTACTTCGGCCAGGCCGGAACCTATGTTGCAAGCCTGGTGGCGGGGCTTGCAGACGTCGACGCCATCACCCTATCTCTCGCAACCCTGGCGGAGAACTCCGCGGTGGGGGAGGGGGTGGCGGTGGCGGCGATCACCCTCGCCGCCATGACCAACACTCTGGTGAAGCTCTCGATAACTTTCATCCTGGGGACGAGGGAGTTTGGGTCCCGGGTCGCCCTGATATTCCTGCCCATGATCGGGGTGGGGCTTCTGGCGGTCCTCCTCTTCTAGCTGAGAATAAAATAGGGCGCCGCATCCCATCAAGGAACGCGGCGCGGACTTTGATATCCTTGGGTCTTCACCTCGGGCCTTCAGCCAAAGATCTTCCCGACAACCGCTGAGAGGATCGGCCCCGCCCTGTCGACGACCTTCGCCTCGTACACCCAGAGCTCCTCTTTTCCGAGGGCGCCCTCCACCATGATCGCCATCCCCTCGTCTTTCGAGAGGTCGATCTGGTGCTTTTCGATCGCCGCTTCGTCCAGAAGCCTCGGCTTTATCAGCTTCGTCAGCCTCACGGTGCAGCAGTGCTCCTTCGGTTCAAGTATCCTGAACTCGTCGTTCTCCACCAATCCCAAAAACTCTGCCATCTCGTTTACCTCCTTGATATTTATAGAGAGGCGAATACACTTATAATTTTTGGATTTGATTGGCAGGTTCTGAATTGGGGATTGAGATCATCTCCAGCAGGCAGAGAGGTGGCATCCCCTCCAGCCTATCAAAAGCCGGTCAGAGCACCGCGGAGCCGGAGCTTTTGAAATAGCCGCTGAGGACGCAAACTCCGTCTTCGGGGCCGATCTGGTCGAACCGGTCGCAGGGCGTCCCCCTGTAGCAGGAGAGGTCGTGAATCGTGCATACGGCGACCTCCCCCAGGTACGCCAGATGAGGGCACTTCGTGCCCTTCGGTTTTCTGGTCATGGAATTTCGGTCCTCGGGATCGATGGTCCCGTCCGGCCTTATCGATCTCGGGTTTATTATCATCACATCGAGATAATGGCAGCAGCATCCGCATCTTTGGCAGATCATAATCAGGCCTCCCGTCACCGAGCCGATCCCTTATGAACCCATCCCCGAAAAGCCCGAAATATAGATCCCGCGCCGACTATAGAGGCCATATCCTTTATTGGTAGTATGAAGACAAGACTTATACGATCCGGCTCGCTATCCTTCTTTCGGAGGAGGATAAACGCCCTCGCAGAATGATGAGAGCATCACCCAACCCTCGACCGGCAACACCTCAACCTGGGGGCCGGGGATGGAGATGGTCTCGGCCCGAGAAACTTGAAAGACAGGCTTTCATCACTTAGCGGCATGCCCAATTCGGACCTGGCTTCATCGCCTCCTCCCTCACAACTCTTCTGCAGATGATCTTCTGGTTCAGGCGAGCTTGCTTTTGACCTTCTCGTAGAAGCCGCCCTCTCGGGCCTTGACGAACCGCGCGGGCTTTTCGGCCCTGCTGATGGTGATGTGATCCTTCTTCGAGATGGTGGTCACGTTCTGGCCGTCGATGACGACGAGGGCCTCCTTCTCGGGAAGCTCCAGATCGATCTTTATGACAGATTCGGCGGGCAAGACCCAGGGGCGGGCCGAGAGCTTGAAGGGGGCCATGGGGACGAGGACGATGGCGTCGACCCTCGGGTCGACGATGGGCCCTCCGGCGGACATGGCGTAGGCGGTGGAGCCGGTGGAGGTGGCGAAGAGGAGGCCGTCGGCCCTGAGGCTCTCAAGGAGCGAGTCGTCGACGGTGATCTCAAACTCCAGCATCTTGGCGGGGCTCGCCGATAGGAGGGCGATCTCGTTTGTGGCCGGGGGGAGGGGTTTGCCGTTGAGGTGGGTCGAAAGGCGGCTTCGCTCCATCACCTCGAAGCCGAAGAGGACCCGCTCCAGGGTCTTGACGGCGTCTTTCGGCTCGACGTCCACGAGGAAGCCGAGGGTTCCCATGTTGATACCCAGGATGGGCCTCGGGTCTGCCATCCTCCGGATCGTCCTGAGGATCGTCCCGTCTCCCCCGACGGAGACTATCAGGTCGACGTCCATATCCTCGATTTTTGTCTCCGGAAGGCCGAGCTTCTTTGCCGTCTCCGGCTCGACGACGATCTCGGCCCTCGACCTGAACCTCTCGACGAGGTTTCGGACCATCTTCACCGACTCGGGGTCGCCCCGGGAGACGAAGCCGACCCTAACTTCGGCCACCCCCTATAAGGTCGAGGATCTCTCGATGGAAGATGCCGTTTGACGCCAGAAACTCGGCCTTCTGCCACATGTCGCCGTTGAATTTGATCAGGTCGCCCCGGTCGTCGGTGACCACCCCTCCCGCCTCCTCGACGATGAGGCTTCCCGCGGCGACGTCCACGAGCCGCAGGCCCCCCCGGAGGTCGACGAAGGCGTCGAGCCTTCCCGAGGCGACGAGGCAGAGTTCAAGAGACGTGGACCCGAGGGTCCTGATCCGCCGGATTACATCTCCAAGGCCGACGATCCGGTCGGTGTTGGGTCGGAGGGTGTAGGCCGAGACGCTGAAGTCTCTGAGGGTCGGGGTGGTCGAGACGGAAAGAAGGGATTTGGTGCCGGCTCCTTCGGTCCAGGCGCCCCGGCCCCGCTCGGCGTAGTACTTGACGGAGTGGGCGAGGTCGAAGACGTAGCCGAAGCTGCAGGATCTGGCGCTGATGTAGATCGAAACCGAGTAGAAGGGGATGCCGGAGATGGCGTTGAAGGTCCCGTCCAGGGGGTCGAGGTGGAGGAAGTACTTTGGATCGTCGCCGATCTCCTTTCTTCCCATCTCCTCGGAGAGGATCGCGAAACTGACCCCCGACCTCTCGAGAACGCCTATTACAGCCTCCTCAGCCCTCCTGTCGATGCTTTTTGTGGGGGTGCCGTCGGCGCCCATCTGCATCACGGTGCCGCTTGCGGGGTCGCCCACCATCGTTCTTATCGATTCGGAGACGGCCTCGGCGGCCGAGTCGCAGATCTCTTTGAGCTCGGCGCCCTCGGCGGAAAGGTCCATCTCGACCTGTTGGTTCATCGAGGAATAAAAGGACGAGATCTCTTATAAAAGTCGCCCTCCGCTGCGCCCTCGGACGACGGTTTGGATTTCTGATCGACGTTAGATTTAAACGTGATATATTGCAACACGTTATCACGTTGCAGATGAAATGCGTTATCATATCGCGCGTGTCAAGTGATATCACGTCGCATATGTACAAGAATGTGCAATATTGTCAAACATTTAGCGGAGGTAGGTTAGTTGTTCGGATTGCCCTTTGAGACGACTTTCTTGGTCATCGCCGCGCCGGCGTTGATCGCCCTGGTGCTCCTCTTCTGGGCGCTCAGGTGGTGAATGGGTTGGAGCTCAACTTCGAGATGGTGGCGATAGTCGCCGTGTACTTCCTGGGGCTGATGGCCGTCGGGGCCTGGGCCTCAAAGAAGGTGAGAACCTCGGAAGACTACATTCTGGCGGGACGAAACCTCGGGTTCTGGGTATTCACCATACTGATCGTCGCCTGCATCTGTAGCGGGATGACGATCCTGGGGACGAGCGGCCTCGGGTACGTCACGGGCTGGCCCACGATATGGGAGCAGGTCTTCGTACCCCTGAGCGCTGCGGTCTGCATCCTCCTATTCGGAACGAAGCTTCATGCCGTGGGGAGGGAGCGGGGGTACCTGACGGTTCAGGATTACTTCTCGGATAGGTTCTACAGCAAAAACGGGATTCGGGGCCTCTCGGCGGTGACGGGGATTCTGGTATCCCTCATCTACATGGTGGGCCAGTACGTCGCCATCAGCATGGTCTTGAGCTGGCTCTTCGGGATCTCGTACCACACGGCCCTGATAATATCGGCCCTGATCGTGACGGCTTACGTCATCATGGGGGGCCTATACGCCGTCGCCTGGAACAACCTGATCCAGGGGATGATGCTGATCATCGGGGTCATCATCGTGGCTCCGGCGGTGATCCACGCCGCGGGGGGGCTGACCCACATCAACGTTGTCCTCGCGGGGATCGATCCTAACTTCGTTCAGCCGTGGTTCCCCGACTGGTACCCGGAGGCCGCCGGCCCCTACGCCGGGTACGCCTTCGCAACGCCGCTCTTCCTGGTATCGTTCTTCTTCCTTCTGGCCTTCGGCCTTGCGAGCGCGCCTCACGTCATAAACAACGTATTTGCGGCCCGGGACACCAAGTACTTCAAGTGGGCACCGCTTGCGGCATTCTCGATCTACGTCGTCGTGATGTACCTGATCAAGATCTCGGGGTTTGCGGGAAGGGTGATGACGACCCAGGGGCAGATCAGCCTCCCGACGGGGGTTTCAAACCCCTCGGACTACGCCTTCGTTCTGGGGGCTGAGTACGCCTTCCCGAGCATCATCAGCGTCTTCATCGGGGTGATCGTCCTCGCGGCGGTGATGTCGACGACGGATAGGCTGATGCTCACCATCGGGACCTACTTCGGGTGGGACATCTACAAGAGGTTCCTGCGGCCCGACGCCCGGGACTCGTCGGTGACCTTCGTAAGCCGTGCGGCGGTGGCGACGGCGGCCCTGCTGACCCTGATCATGGCCTGGTCCAACCCGCCCGCCCTTCTGGCGTGGCTGATATGGATGGGGATCGGCCTTATGCTCGCCTGCTACGTGGCGCCGCTCTTCGCGGGGCTCTACTGGCGGCGGGCGACTAGAGAGGGAGCCATCTTCTCGATGGGCCTGGGCCTCCTCGGAGCCGGGGTGGCGGGATACTGGTATCAGTTCGTCCATCCGCTCCCGGTCCACTTCAGCCTCTACGGGTTCGTCCTCTCGGTGGTGGCGATGGTGGTCGTCAGCCTCATGACGGCGAAGCCCTCCGACGAGGTTTTGGACGATACGATGACCGGGCTTTACATCCGGAGAAAGTGAGCCCGAAAACGAGGCCGCGAAGGCGGCCTTAAGCGATAGGATCTAATATGACGAGGGATAACGGATGGGCCGGTGGGCCCGTGGTCTAGGTGGTTATGACATCGCCCTTACACGGCGGGGATCACGCGTTCGAATCGCGTCGGGCCCATCAACCCTCGTTCATATTTTCTGTTTTTTTTTTTGCTGTTCCGAAGCTCTGAGCCTTCGCCGACTTTTGGCAGCCGTTTCTCGCCGCCGATCTCCGATCGGTTCGGGCCCCTTCTGTCGACAGATTTATCGGCATAGGGGCGAGACCGGAGTCTGATCCCGATGGAGATAGCATTGCGACCCTTCAACAACAGAAACCTCTTCTCTAACCACTATCTCGAAAACCAGATCAAGGACGCTCCCGAGTGGGCGAGGTCCGATCACGAGGTCGCCTTCGAAAAGATCAAGAAGATCTACGATCGGGAGAGTGCCTTCGTAGGAAACCTGAGCGAGTCGCAGCTGGAGGATCGGCTCTTTCGGTCCCTCTTCGCCGTTCTACTCCCGAGCTATGAGGTCCAGGGGGCGACGAAGTCCCGGGAGTTTCCGGATTACGCCTTCTTCCCCGACCGGGAGGCTCAGGATCGGGCCCAGGCGGGAAAGGACACCGACTCCTTCTTTTTGGAGGCCTTTGCCGTCGGCGAGGTGAAGAGGTGGGATGCCGAGCTGGACCGGTTCGGGAAAGACCGGCAGGACAAGAGGCCTAACCCGTCCTTTCAGATCTGGCTCTACCTCCACGAGACGGAGCCTGCCTGGGGAATCCTCTCCAACGGCGTGAAATGGCGGCTCTACCGGCAGGAGAGGCCGCTGGACGTCTATTACGAGGTGGACCTTCCCGGTGATCTTTGCCGAAGGCGACCTGGAGGCATTTCACCCCAAGGGGCGGGGGGAGTCGATGGGGTAAAGGGCGTCTCCTGGCATTACGGTAGGATACGTTGTGCGCGATGTTGGCAGTTGGGACGTCGATACAGGGGAATGCCTACGAGTTCGATAGAGACTGTTACGGTAAGCTGATCGGCAAGGCATGGGAGGCGCCTTAGCTTGTCATCCAGTTTGTAGGTGGGATGAGCAGGTAGCAAAAAGGTGTGAAATAATCTCACCTTTCAAGGGGCTGGCTATTCTATTATGTCTTGGTAGGGTATCATACTAGACATCTATTAACTGATGGTCCTATCGGCATACCAAAAAATATATAGCTAAGATAGCTAAGTGTGTAAAAAGCACAAAGCGAGACGAGAGGAGGGAGAAATTTAATGATAAGGTTTCCAGATGACATAATAAGCATAATATTTAGGGAGATGGGTTTGGAAGATGAGGCACTAAGATTTAATCAGGAATTATTTTATAGCACTATCTATAGATATTTTAAATTACACCCTAGTTTATTTGCGGATTTCTATTTTATAGAGTCAGGCACGTATCCTTACTCAGATCTTCTTGAAAGAATAATAACACGGCACAAAATTTCTAGGTTACTGAAAACGGAAAACCCAGATTTTGAATTTATTCGTCTCAAAAAAGGTACAAGTGAACTTATTGACAGAGAATTGAAACCCAATTTCGATGAAGGCGAACTAGAAATACTAAAGTCTATTGGTAAAGAGCTACAGGGTAAGCTTAGCAGTGTGTAGGACTTCATACTACAGCATTATCCTGAATACTACATATCCAACAGAAATTTTAGGAGGATTATGCCTCTTGAGAATGACGTTAACAAGTTTATTGATGAAAATTACGGCGAAATTCCGTTATACCTCATTAGAGAGCCGAAAATAATACATCTTGCGAGTATGGGAACTCATAAATTTTTCAAACATGAGATCGCCGTCATCGATACACCTCTTATTCAAAGGCTAAAATATATCTCTCAACTGGGTGCTGTTTATAACGTCTTTCCGACTGCTAGGCATACGAGATTTGAGCATACGTTGGGTGTTGTTATTGCAGCCACCCGAATTTGGGAATCACTTTTAGAGAATAATCACCTCGATTACTTACCTGAAAGTGAACGAAAACGAATTCTCTTAAACGTAAGGATGGCTGCGATATTGCATGATATAGGACACTGTCCCTTCTCTCATGCGTCTGAAGTTGTCCTTGAGGAATTTACTCCAATAAAAAGTGAGAAATCTAGGTTAAAGGCAAAGCCGCATGAAATTCTAGGGTATTATATATTAAAAAGCAAAGCCATGGTAGATTTTTTCGAGGAAATTTCGAACGAGTACAAAATTAATTTAGATTTGGAGGAGATATCAAATTACATATTAGGCAAAACGAGAGTGCCTGCTGAGAACCAATTTATCGCGGACATCATAAATGGTCCATTCGATGCAGATAAATTTGATTATATATTGAGGGATAGCAATTTTAGCGGAGTTCCATTATCGCTGGGATTAGATAGGTTTTTGGTATCTTTAGGAACTGACACCGTGAAAACACCTCAAGGAGAATTAAGGAAATTAATTCTTTTAGAAAAAGGAATTATGCCGTTTGAACAAATCGTTCTAGCAAAAGCTCAACTCTATTCTGCAATATATCATCATCAGAAGGTCAGGGCACTGGACCAAATGATTATTTCAATACTAAGATTATCAATATCAGACGGCATAGAAGTAAATGGACTCAAAATAAAGTCCGCCGTAGATTTTCTCAAGATAGACGACTTTGATATATTAAAGTTGTCAACCGGAGAGACAAAGCTGAATCAAATATGTAAGAATTTAAAAGAACGGCAAACTCTAAAACGAAGCTTGGTTATATCTAGCAGAACTATTGCTAAAGATGATAATTTGGGATTCCAGAAAATATTAAAAAGAGGCGAATACACATCGCTCATCAGAGAATCAAATAAAGTGCTCGCAGAAAGAATAGGCGGCGATTGTACCGAGTTTGATGTTGCCTTAGATCTTCCGGACACTCCAAAATTAGGTGAGACGCACGAACGACTTATAAAGATTGGTACGGATTTCTTCCCACTTAAAGAGTTTTTCCCGCAGGAAGAATGGATTGAAACGTATATAGCAAATAAGTGGAGGGGTCATATTTTTGCAACTGAAAAATATCGGACTCAGGCTAACACAAAAGGAATGGAATATCTGGAAGAGGAATTTGGAATAAAATTTAATGACAATGCCACATTATGGTCGAAGATACTTCCGAGTGTTAAACCACAAAAAGAGATATTTGATTTCCCTTTATCTGATAGAAGATAAATGTTCAAGACTCTTCGCTATTTCATATGCCTAACTTCAAAAGTGATAAGCGGACTTAATCATGCAAATACCTGCCTCGAGTTCCCACCACTCAGGCAGAGGGCAGTGATGCATCTGGCATTCGCATTACTGTTTGAACGCTCATAATTTTTCCTGCTAGGCCTTTTGTCGGCTACTCGACCCTGGAGATCAGACACCTCGGCTCGATCTACGGGGGGCTTCTGGAGTACAACCTCGCCGTCGCCGACTAAGACCTGGTCGTCTCCGGCGGCAAGGACCGGCGCTGGGTCCCTCTCGCCGAGTTCAACCGGAGCAAGAAGAGCGAGAAGTCCTTCGAGGAGTTCGGCGAGTTCGAGAGGGCGAGGGCTGGCGACTTATACCTCACCACCGACCGGGGCGAGAGAAAGGCGACGGGCTCCTACTACACCCCCGACTACATCGCCGACTACATCGTGGAGAAGACGGTGGGGCCGGTCGTCGAGGAGCGGTGGAAGGAGGCCTTGCTCGAAAACCGGAGCCTGATCGAGGCGACCCTCTCGGTGAAGGTTCTGGACCCGGCGATGGGGTCGGGCCACTTCCTCGTCGGCGCCGTCGAGTTTCTCGCGGGAAAGCTGATGCGGGCGGCGGAGAGGGACATCGAGTGGGGTTGGGTGGAGGACCGGGGCCAGTTCACAAACGAGTGGGCGAAGAGGGAGGCGGTCTCCCACTCGATCTACGGCGTGGACTTAAACGACCTGGCGGTGGAGCTGGCGAAGGTCTCTTTGTGGCTGATAACCATCGCCAAAGACAAGCCCTTAAGCTTCCTCGACCACCGGCTGAAGCAGGGTAACAGCCTCGTCGGCGCCCGCCTCTCGGACCTGATCCACTACCCCGGAGAGAAGGCCTCAGCGGTGGCAGCGGATCAGGTGACGCTCCCCTCCTTCGTCTCGCCCCGCTTCCTCCAGCACCTGATAGGCAAGATAAGGGAGCTGGAGGAGATCGGCGACGACTCCCTCTCTGAGATCAAGAGGAAGGAGGAGGTCTTCGAGGAGTTCCGAAGCCTTCCCGAGTACACCAAGGCAAGAGCGATCGCCAACGTCCACACCGCCGTCTACTTCGGAAACGAGGTGGAGGCGAGGCCGACCCCCTCGGGGACTAAGGCGCCGGAGCAGGTCTACCACGACCTATTCTGGGCGGTGGGCGGCGACGAGGCCGAGTGGCGCCGCAAGACCTCGCCCGCCTGGTTTGGTGAGGCGCAGCGGATCGCCGGGGATAAGAGCTTCTTTCACAGGCAGCTGGAGTTTCCCGAGGTATTCTTTGAGGGCGGCGCCGCCAGGGAGAATCCCGGCTGGGATGCAGTGGTGGGAAACCCGCCCTACGTCCGGCAGGAGGGGCTGGGGGAGTTCAAGGGCTACTTCTCGGAGAAGTACCGGGTTTACCACGGCGTGGCGGACCTCTACGTCTACTTTGTGGAGCAGGGGGTCTCCCTCGTCCAGAAGGATGGATTCTTCTCCTACATCCTGCCGAACAAGTGGATGAGGGCGAACTACGGCTCGTCCCTCCGGTCCTGGATGAAAGGGCGGTGCATCGACGAGATCGTGGATTTCGGGGACCTGCCGGTCTTCCCGGAGGCGACGACCTACCCCTGCATCCTCCGACTCTGCGGCGGTCCGGCAAAGCCGAGCTTCAAAGCGGCGGAGGTCGAGACCCTCGACTTCGGCCGCCTGAAAGATTACGTCGAGGAGATAGCCTACTCCGTCAGCCTTTCGAGCTTAGACGACTCCGGATGGTCTCTCGTCGACGAGGCGGTCCAGAGGCTTTTAGAAAAGCTCCGCCGGTCGGGGACGCCCCTGGGCGAGTACGTCGGCGGCAAGATTTACTACGGGATCAAAACCGGCCTCAATGAGGCTTTTGTGATCGACGAGGAGACCCGCAACCGTTTGATCCGGGAGGATCCGAAGAGTGCGGAGCTGATCAAGCCCTTCCTCGCCGGGCGGGACATCAAGAGGTACGAGCCGCCAGTGAGCGAACAATACCTGATTTATATTCCATGGCATTTTCCTCTTCACAACGATCCAAGTATAAAGGGCGCTTCTGAAGACGCAGAACGACTGTTCGAGATGCAGTATCCTGCAGTCTATAATCATTTGTCGAAGTTTAAGAAAAGGTTAATGGCGAGAAACGTCGCTGAAACTGGTGTTAGATATGAATGGTATGCACTACAGAGATTTGCTTCTGATTACCACGAAGAATTTGAAAAGCTAAAAATTATTGTTCCAGCCATTGTTCAAAAGGCATCGTATGCATTTGATATCAGAAATTTTTATTCAAATGATAAAACTTCGATTATACCCGTCCAAGATTTATATCTATTAAGTATATTAAATTCAAAAATTTCCGACGTCGTAATTTGTTTCATCTCTTCCACGAAACGTGGCGGCTACTTTGAATACAAACCCATGTACGTGCAACAGATCCCCATCCACCGCATCTCCTTCACCACCCCCGAGGACGAGCGCCGCCGCCTGGCGGAGGAGTTTAAAGGGCTCTGCGCCGCAAGGCAGTTTGAAAAAGTGCTGGATGTGGTCGACGGTTGCCTGCCAAAAGACGCCGCGGGCGAGAGGTCCGACGTCGTCCACGACCTTTTGGCGCACCTCGCCGATGAGATGATCCGGATGAACAAGGAGAAGCAGGAGGAGATCCGGGGCTTTCTCGCCTGGCTGGAGGAGTTCGGTGGCGCCAGGGTCGACGACCTCTCGAACAAGACGAAGGTCTCTGCCTACTACGAGATCGAGTTCAGTGAGCTTCTCGGCGTCCTGAAGAAGAACAAGAGGAAGCTCGCCTGTGATCCAAACCGCCGGGCCTTCGGCGAGGATCTCCGGCGGGAATTTTCGGCCTCGATGGAGAAGCTCTCGCCGCTCTTGTTGCGGATCGGGGAGACCGACCGGCTCATCGATGCGGTCGTGTACCGGCTCTACGGCCTCACGGAGGCGGAGGTCGCCATCGTCGAGGCAAGCCTTTCGTGATCTCTTCGGGTTCGGCGGTCGGCTGGTGGTGGCGTGCGTGGGGTGGCGTCTTCCTCTGGCCGCTCCGGGGACGGCGCCGCCCGGCGCGCTTCCGCGCCGGGCGGTCGGAGGGCGGGATCGATCGAGGAAGGAGAAGGGCGGGGGGCGGTGGCGGTGGTCAGAT
>ERZ795057.2132-NODE-2132-length-15449-cov-23.993439_pt1 | contig 15449 bp, 15 predicted proteins | sample MGYA00375141_ERZ795057 | MGnify/ENA primary metagenome ERZ795057 (study PRJEB30186, sample SAMN05720163) | activated sludge metagenome | isolation source: Anaerobic digester | place: Hong Kong | collected 2015-01-26 ... | reverse complement strand
TTATATCGCTAGGCGTAAACATGCTTTGGCCTATGGCGTAGCCATGACGAATCTCACCCTGTTCAGGGAACCACGGGACGAGACGGGCCGCCTTAACAGCCCATTCCGGTGTGAAGCTATCCCGGCTCGGTACCCAGTTTAACCTAACTCCATTGGTGTAATGCTGGTCAATGTCGTAAAATACGTCATTTTCCACAACAAGGCTCAGAGTCCCGTTCTTCGCCGATCCTGCCCCCCACACCATATAAGGGGAAACGAGCCCTGTTAGAAGCAATAAGAACAGTCCTGCCAGTTTATTCATATTGATATTCATATCATTATTTTTGTTATTTTGTGAAACCTTGCAGGTATTGAACTACCCCGCAGCAAGCTACGGGGTATCAACCGTCATTCCGGCGAAAGCCGGAATCCAGAAACATGCTTGACTGGATCCCGGATCAAGTCCGGGATGACAAGACGAAGCAAGCTTCGGGGATACTTGTCTGCCTCCGGCAGATTTAACCCGTAGAGATTAAAAAAGCCCTGGACAGCATAATCATCTTCCTGCACTATTAACAAACAGAATTAATACAATATACCTGATTGCTGTTTCAGGTCAACTGACTTCTCTGAATTTAACTTAATAGAGGATATTGGATTTAAAAAATTCTCGATGAAAATGGAGTTTTCAGTATATAATCACCACCGACACAGTTCTTTATTTGATCTTGAAAGATCTTTAAATCTGGTAAAATCTCTCTAAATAAGTGCATCCTTCCTGGCTCGCAAGCATTTCTTAATTTGAGATTCCCTTTTACTCCCGGCTGAAAAAATCCAGGTTCTTATAACACAGCAGTTTTGAAGGCATATCAAAATGAGCAATGCAAAAGGCCTGGTCTATTCTCCCCGAATCATGACCAGCAGCATTTTGAACGGTGCTTTTGCGTGAAGCGCATGGGAAATATTAGCCGGCATAATCAGCATTTCTCCGCCGACCACATCTTGCGGTTGACCGCCGATCGTAATTTTCGCCTCTCCGTCAAGAATATAGACCACTGCGTCAAAGGGTGCCGTGTGTTCACTCAGCCCCTGGCCCTCATCAAACGCGAAGAGGGTTACATTGCCGATATCTTTTTTTATTAGAGTCTTGCTGACAACGGAACCATTTGCGTATTCAATGGATTCTTTCAAATTGAACGCCTTGCCTTTTACAGCACTTAGTGTGTCGCTCATAATACCTACCTTCCCTCTAAAACATATGAGAATACATCCACAGAAGTTTTGTTTAATGCCTCACCCGGCTCAAGAGTAATATTAAAAACCTGAGCATTTTCAGTTTTATGGGGCATACTCACTTTTACGCCATGCGGATTCTCCATTGGTTAAGCTGCTACAGCAGACACTGTTTCCGCAACCTATCCTCATTGCTCATGGTGCCCCGAACAGGTGAATCGGAAGCACCATGAGTTTTTTTCTGAAATATTTTAATTCCCCGCCATCATTGCCGCAATATCCTCCTCAACGGTGCCGATAGGCTTGATGTCGAATTTCTCAACCAGCACGTTGGCCACATTGGGCGACAGGAAGCCCGGCAGCGTCGGGCCGAGACGAATACCCTTGACGCCAAGGAACAGCAGGGCCAGCAGCACGGCCACGGCCTTTTGCTCGTACCAGGCGATGTCGTAAGAGACGGGCAGCTCGTTGATGTCGTTCAGGCCGAAAGCTTCCTTGAGCTTCAAGGCAATCACCGCCAGTGAATAGCAATCGTTGCACTGTCCGGCGTCCAGGATTCGGGGAATTCCGCCGATGTCCCCCAAAGCCAGTTTGTTATAGCGGTATTTGGCACATCCAGCCGTCAGGATCACCGTGTCTTTGGGTAGGTTTTTAGCCACTTCGGTAAAGTAGCTGCGGGCTTTCTGACGTCCGTCGCACCCTGCCATGACCACAAAGCGCTTAATGGCTCCTGATTTGACCGCATCAATGACCTTGTCGGCCAGGGCCAAAACCTGATCATGGGCGAAACCGCCAACAATTTTGCCGGACTCGATCTCCTGCGGCGGTGCGCATTTCCTGGCTCTTTCCACAACAGTGGAAAAATCCTTTGCCCCGCCCACAGGCCTGTTCGCGATATGTTTGGCCCCCGGATAGTTGACCACACCGGTGGTAAACAGCCGGTCCAGATATGTATTTTCTTTTTTGATTGGAATCAGACAGTTGGTGGTAAGAACAATGGGACCATTAAATGATTCGAACTCCTTGTTCTGGTGCCACCACGATCCGCCGTAGTTGCCCACAAAATGGTCATATTTTTTGAAGGCCGGATAGTAATTGGCCGGCAGCATCTCGCCGTGTGTATAGACATCCACGCCCGTTCCCTTGGTCTGTTTGAGCAGTTCTTCCATGTCTTTCAGGTCGTGACCGGAAATCAGGATACCGGGATTTTTGCCCACGCCGATGTTTACCTCGGTAATTTCAGGATTCCCATAGGCTTTGGTATTGGCCTCGTCCAGCAGTGCCATGGTGTTGACGGCACACTCTCCGGCCTTCATGACCATGGCGATCATCTCGTCCGTCGAAAGTTCTCTGGTAGTGGATGCCAGGGCCTCCATGAGAAAACCGTAGATGTCGTCTTTTTCATGGCCGAGAATCGCGGCATGATCGGCATAGGCGGCGATGCCCTTGCCGCCGATGATCAGCAGTTCTCTCAGGGAACGTACATCCTCGTTTTGAGCGGCCGTGATGCGAATCTCATCCGACATGGCTTTGGCCACGATTTCATCTTTGTCATCCGAAGCCCAGGTGGCACAATCCGGTAGCTCGCCAGATATATCCGCCCCGAGCTTCTCCTTGACAGCGTCGCGAACCTGGAGGGCTCGCCTGATACGGTCGATGATTACATCATCGTCCCAGGCAACGTTGGTAATGGTAGTGAAAAGGGCTTCACAAATGAAGCGGCCGGCGTCTTTGTCCACCGTGCCTTTTTCCTTCAACTTTTCCCCGTAAACCGAAATCCCCTTACACACGTAAATGAGCATATCCTGAAGATCAGCGGTCTGTTCGGGCTTGCCGCACACGCCTTTGACGGTGCAGCCGGTATTCCTGGCTGTTTCCTGACATTGAAAACAAAACATGATTTTTCTCCTTTACTTTAAAAGGTTATCGTTTTAAGTGCTTTCCGTTTCCTGAACTCGTCCCTCAAAGGCAAAAAACCGGAACTGTTCTATTTGAAACCATGCTCCTTGAGCTTTTCCGCAATAATGCCGGCCAATTAATTCTTTCCTTTATCTTTCTTTTTTGCATTAGTGCACCCCCTGTCTAACTATTATTTCATAAAATATTCGTACCGAATCTTAGTTTATTTATGACGGTGGATGCGATTATCTGAACCGATCATGATTCCCCTTGAGCGCCAATGGCCCATCGAATCTCTTTCAGAAATTGTGTTAATGAGATGCCATAAATGCGCGCGACATCCTCCAGCGTATGAAACGATTCGGTCGGACACCCGACACAAAGCATTTTTCGTTTAATAAAAACATCAATCGCCGAAGGATAAAACCTCATTAATTCGCTTACCGTCATTTTCGGATCTATATTCATTGCGTCTCATTCTATTTCAAGCAATCTTGTTTGTCTTTGCGCTGGAGCAAACAAGTATTCAAAATCGTAAATAATTTTTTCCATTATAGATATTCCGTTTTCAATAATTCCTCCATCCGGTTAATTGCTGCAAATTTTCGCTCCACGGTGCATTCCTTGTCCGGTTTGACCATGCAGCAGGAAGCCAAAGAAAGCATGGATCGGGCGATAAGCAGGTCCTGGTCAATTCCTTATCGCTTTATTGACTCACTTTAAACAGCCCGACCCGTAATTAAATCCGGCGAAACAGTGGTACCTTGTAATTTTAAGTTTTTCTGTCTGAACAGTAGGTATCAGCTTCAGCTTTTAGATGATCCGAGGGATTGTGTCTTTGCGCTGGAGCAAAGAGGTAATGCAGATGTCAATAATAATATGGAAAGGTCCAGGCATCACAAAGATTCCATAGCAAGCGCTCGATCTGTCAACCGGTCTCCGCAAAGGATACCAGAGCGTGAGGATCAGTTACGATTATCCGTTCACGGCCCGACCTGATCCAACCATTCTTCTCCCAGATGCTGAGTGTACGGCTGACGGTATACAGGGTGGTGCCGCTATAATCGGCCAGATCCTGGCGGCTCAGGCGGAAATCGATCAGAATTCCCTCGTCGGTCCTGCGGCCCGATTTTTTCATGATACGCAGCAGGGCTCTTGCAATGCGCTGTTCCACCCGTTCTGCTTGAAATTCCAGATAGCGGCTTTGAATATCATCCAGACGCTCGACTACCATACCCAGCATATTAATTGCTATTTGCGGATAAGCGTTCATGATTTCCAGCATGGTTTCTCTATCCCATCCTACAACCTCGGAGGTGCCAACAGCCTGGGCCGTCACAGGATAATCTCTCCCCCTGAAAACAGAAACTGCGGCTGTCATCTCGCCGGGATTGATATACCTAACAATTGCCTCTTTACCGAATTCATGCAGTTTGCTCAGTTTTAAACGGCCTTTCAGGACCAGATAGGATTTTTCAGCAGGGTATCCCTCGCGAAATAGAGTTGTCCCCGATTTATAAATACGCTGATCACCAAAGCTAAAAATATTGGACAATTTATCCGCTTCAATGCCAGCGAACAAATCGGATCGAGAAAAGATATCTGTTAAACGGATTTGGTTATCCATGTCTGCTTTCTTATTTGCAGGTATCGTATTCAGATCTTTTTCGCTATGTAGACACCATAGCTGTAATAGTCGCGGTATTTTTCATAAAGGGCTATTTCATGTTTTTCAGCTTCGACGATGGCCTTTGCCTGATCGCTCTGGCCATGTCGCTCAAGGAACGCATCAAAACGGCTCTGCATAGGCCGATAGTAATTTTCGATCCAGCAATGTGTGGGCAGGTAAAAGTAGGCCTCGGGGCAGTAGCCATGCTGTTCGAGGATTCCAATCTTTGCCGAGGCGACGTCAATCTCAGGGTACTCCCCATCCCAATAGGACTGAAGCTCATGCGGCCTCGTGGCACTGAGCCACGTAATTTCGGAGACAATGAGCTTTCCCCCCGGCTTCAGGAATCGGCACCAGGCCGAAACTCCTGTTATAAACCCCATGTTATAGACAGCTCCCTCAGACCAGATTACGTTAAACTCTTCATCCGAAAAAGGCAATGCCTCCATGGAGCAATTCAAGGTGGTTATTCTCTCCGCCACCCCACGTTCCTTCGCCCGGGTTTGAAGCTCGTCGAGAAACTCCGGCAGGAAGTCCACGGCGGTGATTTCGGCGTCCAGCTCCTTGGCGAGGAGGATGGTTGAAGCGCCCGTGCCGCAACCAATATCCGCAATCTTCAAATGGCGCGACCGGTCGAGTCCGGCCAACGCCATAGCCTGTCTTGATTCAGCTTCCCCGCCTGGCCCTTGCCGTGTGGCAGGCCGTTGGAGTTCTACGAGTAGCTGGAGTTGTAATTCGTCCAAACTTTCCTCCTTATTCTATTTCCCGAATCAACCCTTCAACCAGCTCCAAAGCGTCCACGGGCCAGCAGCAATCCGGGCGGGGGCGGCGGGTTGATTGGTTTTCCGTCTGTGATCCAGTCCTGCACATCAAACAGTCGGCCGGCCTTGCACAGATCAATCAGCGGTTTGATTTCGTCGTAATCGTTAGCCCTTTTGTCCGAACGGATCACCATCTTTTAAAATACGGATTGTCTTCATTTTGACCGGGTTTTTCATCGTCCGTCTCGACGGCTTGGTCGAGGATAGATGGCGGACTGTCAGCAAGGGGGTCCAGGCGGTCCGCCTGATCTCGTGCCCACGTAACCCAGCTCTCGTATTCATCAGCATTGACATACACCGCATTGCCATTTAGATGTTCCTTCTCGACCGCGGCGACAAAATCACGGAGCTGCATGCTTTTTTGATGATTCTCGGCATCGGTGATCAAGTTCGAGACACGCGTGCGCTCATCTTGAATCTTGCGATTCAGTTCAGCCTGGCGTTGCCGCTCCTCCTCTCTCAGGCGTGCCATTTCTTGTCGCTTCCGTTCCTCTTCCTCCTTCTGTTGCCGGTATTCCTTTTTCTTCGCGGCTCGTTTGATGAGCCCGATCACAAAGGCATCCAGACTGTCTTCAAGCTTTTTACGCTTTGTGTCGCGCCAGTTTTTCCGAAAATTGTCGCTGTAAAAATAGCTGCGGTCATGAATGGTCAAGCAGAGCTTACCCGAAGGGACACGCACATAGTCGAACCGACTATGGCCAAATTGGTAATACCCTTCCAGGTCAGTATCTTTGGGCTGCGTTTTCTTGCTGACAACCTCCTCGCTGATTCCGAATCCAAGGCGTTCGCCGTCTATCATGACCTCGAACGAATCTTTCTCCTGATAAACTTCGAATCCGCGCTCCAACAATCCTTTGATGAGTGCATCCATGATCCGGAGCGCCCGTCGAAGGCTGTTTTTAGACACCCGTATGTCCGAACAATTCTTGTCCGCAGACTCAAGAATCCCGACATCGTTGGGTTCACACAATTCCATAAGCTCAGCGGATCGGGCTACAAATGGGTGCGGATTTCTCAACGCTTTTCCAACCACGATTGGCAGAAAATTCCGTTCGCGTTCGAGGTGTTTCAATAATTTTGGATTTTCGGTGGGAGTAAATTGATTCGAAAGATTGGGACTGATTTCAATAATTTCTTCGGATAAGCGCTTGGATAGTGGCTCCTTGGGCATGTTTTGTCCAGCAGCTTTTTTGGCCCAGTAACCCCGAGGGGGTCTTGGAATATTGTACTTTTTGCAAATCTTGGCAAAGCCGACATCAGACAGGCCGTATTCTTTTGCCAGCCGAGTCACGGGTGTTTCCCATACTCGTTTGTAAAGTTCCAGCCTGCTGATGGTTTTTACATCCTTGCACATGAGAAGGCCTAAATTTATTCATCTGTTACACGTTCAGCTCAACGCCTTTTTCCGATGATCGGTTTATTGTCCAGGCTGTCCAAGACCTCCAGCAATCTGATCTTACGGGCATGGTGCTCCCTCAGACTTTGAAGGTATCGTTCCCATTCTTCTATTTTGCTTTCTTTGGCCATGACGTTGGCGGCCTTACGCAGGTATTTGACCGCCTCCTGATAAGCCTTTGGCTTGACCTGGGAGATCAATCGTTCCGCCTTGTGCTTCCAGATGCCTACTGCTCGATCAGGGGCATAGTTTTGAACGGCCGTTGCGATGGCATCGTCGTCAACGCCGAACCACCTATATTGTTTCTCTGGAAGTCGGTCGTACCAATATAATACTCGTTCAGGGCTCTTTTCCAATAATGCCATTTCGATGAGATCGCACACCATTGGAAACCGGTCTTTACGTTCCGTTTCCGGTAAATCCAGACCGGAATCCGGAAGGGGCCAATCCTTCTGTTTCCAGGGCAGATCGCCTTTTTCCAGGTACTGTAGCAGAGACTCACGCACCTCAGGCCATGCCTTGACTTTGACAGCAGCCTTTTTGCAGTCTGTAAAAGTCTGTCGAGAGGGTTGCCTTACGAACTTCTCCGTCTGAATTGCCGCGACCGAAGGCCAGTTCTTTTGTAGCGTTCGAATTTCCTGAAACTGATTACGCAATTCGGCTGCGGTACCGGGCCATTTGTCTTTTTTGGTAAAGATGATTTATCGTTGTCCCTACCATTGAATAACTAATGAACTCCGGAAATACATCAGAGATAAGCACCCAATATAAAAAGTCCTGCCTATATTGACCATGTAGGGGACGTGTAATAAAAATGCCACTGTTAAGCGTTGCTGGCTTTGGTAATCTGCGGACTATAGCTACCTTTCCAATTGTCCCGTCCTTTGTGATGAGCAGGTCATTTTCTTTGAGCTGAATATATGGATCTTCCTCATATCGATCATTGTTTACATAAGCACAACGAGACCATTCAATCTGTCCATTATCGAAATCTGTTCCTGTAACCAACAAATAGTCACCATCTTGGAGGTATTCTTCAGTAGTCAGACCCTGCCAACCGATTCGTCCTTTTAGATAAGTCGTGTGTTTCAGTGTGGCAATGTTCCAAGATTTGGGAATACTCCCTATCCATGCAATGCCGGTCTCCTTAGTGAGTTCAATCATCTTTTCTTTTACCCACACCGATAAGCTTCAAGTGTTTTATTCGAAAATTCAAATAGCTATTTATCACTTTCCTCCTGCAACACACTGCGCACAGCCGCCCGAAGCTGTCGGGCCGAGGGAAGTTTACCTTTCATGTCGGCGGGCAATCTGGATTGCAGTTCATAAATCGCCACACAGATGGGGTTTTTACGAACGCGTCAATTTTCAATTCATCGACTACCGCCTTGAGCATGCCGTGGCCCATGATGGTCAGGATAGCCTGTTTCCGCTTCATCTATCAACTTTCCTTACCTTGATCGGCCTTCCGCAAAACCTCTTTCCCTAATGCGGTGAGCCGGTACCGTTGCTTGGAGCTCCTCGGCTTATCGGGTATCGTCATTTCGATCAGCCCCATTTTCACAGCAACCTGCTGGTAGTTTTCTCGAAAATGCTTTTCATCCTTCAGCCCAAGCATTTTCATGATTTCACCGCGTGTCATATCGCCGACTATAATAAGAAGCATTTTCATGACTTCGGGGGTAACTTCGGGGGTAACTTCGGGGGTAACTTCGGGGGTAACTTCGGGGGTAACCACTTTTTTGACCTGGTCCCGACCTGGTCCCAACCTGGTCCCAGGTTGGTCCTTGACTTCGGGAGAAGGGGCTTGAACATTGATCTGGTCCGCCAAACGCACTGTCACGCGCACCCGCATGCCGATCTCTTCCACTTGCAGATCCGGCAGGCCCAGTTTTGCGGCCTCGTGCAGGATGCGGGGAATGCCGCTGCCCCACTGTTCCATCAGGTTCAACTCCCGAAAAATCCTGGCAATGACATGGTTTCGGATTTTGGAGACGCCCCGGCGCATGTCCTCGACCAAAAGCGTCTTATTCTCAAACGTCACAATCTCTACATTTGGGACGAGCCGTGGGCTAATGGTATCGGCAATCAGACTGCAAAGTCGCTCCTCCTCATCGAGCGGGTGGGTGACGCCGACAGGCGAACGATCTTTATCCTCCACGCCGATGACGACCTTACCGCCTGCGGTATTGGCAAAGGCCACAAGTGTTTTCAGCAGGTTTCTGGATGAGGACAGATTCCGCTTGAACTCCAGCGTTTTGCCCTCCGGCTGCATGATCAACGTTTCAATGTTCATTAATCTCGCTCGCTCACAATTGTACAATCACCTGTCCCAGTCCCTTACCCAGCTCCTTCCATTCCTTGAACAACCTGTTCGAAAAATCCGGCGATCAAGTATTCCGGGAAAACTGCCGCATGAGCCATACGTTTTTCATCGTGCCAATCCTTTCAACAACGCCTCGGCCTCCTTTTCCAGTCGCCAGAACTCGGCCAGCAGCTCATCCGCAGGCGGGGGAGGCTGGTAACGGTAGAAATACTTGTTGGGCAGGATCTCATAGCCGAGCTGGGGGCTGTCCGCCCAGCGAATGATGGGCTTGGCGATCTCGCGCTTGAGAAAGGCCTCGATATCCTCGCCCAGAGGAATGTACTCGTCGTCTTTTACATAGTGGCGGTGGGTACATTCCACGGCAAGCACTTCCGGTTTGTCCGCCATCAGGGCCTTAAAGTTTTTTGCTGTATTGTCTTTGGGGCCGAGTGCGAGTGTCGCCGTCTTCTCTTTTCCTCCGATCGTCAGATGCACTTGAAAGGTCAGCTCGCTGTCATAAAACTCCTGCTCCTTTTTCAGGTTTGCCGCCGTAAACTCCTTTTCATAGGGTTCTGTGACGGTTGCCGGTTGGTCGTGCTCGTCCAGTTGCCAGAAAACCACGCTGACTTTGTGATAGGCAAAGTGCGTACTTTGGAAGATCTTCACACACTCATCGGTGTAGCCCTTGTTCCAGGCCTTGCGGTAGTGCTCTTCGATCCAGGCCCGGTGCGCGTCGGTAATGCGGTTGCGCTTGTTGCCGAAGGATTTGGGCTCCTTTTCATACTGCTGCCGGGCATCGATCAGCATTACGCGGCCCTTGTGGGATGCGGGTTTGTCGTTTCTGAGAAGCCAGATATAGGTAAAAATGCCGGTGTTGTAGAAAAGCTGATCCGGCAGCATGACAATGGCATCGAGCCAATCGTTTTCCAGGATCCAGCGGCGAATCTCGCTTTCACCGGAGCCGCAGTCGCCGTTGGACAGGGGCAAGCCGTTAAAGATAATGGCGATGCGGCTGGCGCCTTTGTCCGGATCTTTCATCTTGGCGAGCATGGTCTGCAAAAATAGCAGCGCGCCGTCATTGACCCGTGGCATGCCGGCCCGATAACGGCTAGTTTTCAGCTTGCGCGCCTCGGCCTCATAGCCGTCCTTGCCCCCCCAGGTGACACCGAAGGGCGGATTGGAGAGCATGAAATCGAAGCTAAATTTGCTTTCCGGGAGCTGGTCCCCCGGTTCCCGGCTGTGGGGATCGTGGGGAATCAGGGAGTTGCCTAGATGCACCCTGGCCTGCCGGTCATCCTTGATCAGCAGATCCGCCTGGCAGATGGCGTAGTTGGTGGGCGACATCTCCTGGCCGTGGACGGTGACGAATTTCTCCACATTAGCCCGCTCGGTCGCGGTCTTGGCCCGGTCAAGGAGATGTTCCTTGGCCACCGACAGCATGCCGCCGGTTCCGCAGGCCGGATCATAGATGGAGATATGGCGGTCGGGGATCGGAATGTCCAGCAGCTCGACCATTAACCGGATCACCTCCCTTGGGGTGAAGTGCTCTCCAGCCTCCTCGCCGCTTTGTTCTGAAAAACGCCTCAACAATTCCTCATAAACATAACCCATCTCCAGCGGCGAGAGCACCTCCGGGCCGAGTTCCAGTTCCTTGTATTGGTTGAGGATCGGCGCCAGGCGGTTGTTCTTCATCATCTGGCCGATGGTGGCCCTGTAGTTAAAATGCTCGATAATGTCATCCACATTTTTTGAAAAACCGTTTATATAGGCGCGGAAATTTTCCTCCAGCAGGGTATGGTCCTCTTCATAGACCTTACGCAGGGTCCAGTCCGTCTTGTTGGAGAAGGGGGAGGTACTTGTCTCAAGGCCCTTGACCAGCTTGGCCAGTTCCTTTTCAGTGAGCTTCGGTCGCTTGGACAGGACTTCAGAGGCCTTTTCAGCCCGCCACTTAATAAGCACGCATTCAAGCCGGCGGATTACAATGATGGGCAGGACGACGTTTTGGTATTCGTAGGCCTTGAACTTGCCGCGCAGCCGCTCGGCGGATTTCCATATCTCAGCGGCCAAATTGTCGAGTTTGGGTTTATTCAGGGAAACGGCCATCAGTTTTCCTCATCGGTGAAGAATTCCCGTAAAAGGTCTTGGCCCCGGTCGCCAAGACTTCGCAGCAAGTCCTCAATCTGTTTCAGCGCCAGCGGAGAGGGCTTGGCTCGGCCGTTCTCCCAGCGGTTGATGGTCGGATAGGTCACACCGAGCCTGGCGGCGAATTTTTCCTGGGTGAGTCCAGTTCTCTGCCGAAGCTCACGGACCAGCCGTGATATATCGGTCTGGGCGTTCAATGGTGCTCTCCTTGTAACCCTAAGGAAATCCGAATCCCACGATTTATATCACGCGATATATCAGATGATCTATCATACGATAAACAAAATCCCTGTCAATAAACATTTCCACTATGGGTACTTTTCTTAACCAACTCTTGAGTGAATCAGCCGCTGCACGGATAATCTCTTATTTTGGGACACACACGGGGGCAGTTTGTCTCCCACTGATGCCACCCACCTGGTTATACAAGGAAAGCTCATTCTGTGGTTGTCTAATCGAGATGGAGAGAAAACGGCGGCAGATGGATTGTTTGTTTTTTGACACGCACACACGAAACCCATAATTTGAGATGGGTTGTGCGTGCTTACATCAAGTTATTCAAACGTTGATTAATCTTTTTGGCCTCAAACACTCTTTGGTCCAATACCTTGAGCGAAAAAAGGGCACTTAACATGCCCTTTTTTATTCAAAATAGCTCCCCAGCACGGACATGATTTACGAACCATGGACCCAATAAATTCAAAAAGTTACGAAGATAAAACCCTACGAAAATCCGCCACCGAAAAAGGGCTGAAAGACAATAAAGGCCACGAGGTTAACAAGCCGCAAAGGCATATCATCTACAAGGCGATAAAATGGAAAAGGATGCTCGACGCTCTATCAGTAAGATCTTATAGCTAGATTGCAGGAAAAGAAGGCTTTACCCGTGCAAGGGTTACCCAGATCATGAATCTGCTGAAATTGCCTCCCGAGTGGCAGACGTTTTTGGCGGGCTTGGAGGATCCGAAGGACATTCGAAAGTATTCTGAGAGGCGATTGCGAAATTATCGCCAATGCAACTTTCCTGATAAGCCCCCTCAGATAAAGAAAAAGCCCACACCTGATCCAAAGGAAAAATCTTCAGAAAAGACCCGCACCAAAAAGAAGCAGCCCCCGCGGGTCATAGCCGTTGAGATTGATGAACACCTTAGCCCGCTAAACCTTGAAGTATTGAAGGAACTTATCCAAAAAGCAGCCCTTCGAAAGCTCAAGGAGCTTGAAAAGGAACGGAAATAAGTGGCAGAACCTTAATACTCAGTTAACTTTTTCGCATTTTGTATGACACCGGGCAAAAAAAGTAAATTTGATAAAATGAGATAAACTTTTTGGATTTTTGATTGACATGGCTAATCGTGATGATAAAATTACCAACATTAATTAAGTAGTATAGGTATTTCTATCATGAGACCTCAAAACACACATGCTCCCGACTCCCGATTCGATAGGGCTGTAAAAATTTTTGAACAGCATGGCGGGATCCTCCGAACATCGCAAGCGCTTCAAGCTGGCATTCATCCAGGAACGCTTTACGCCATGAGAGACTCAGGGCGAATCGAAGTGATCAGTCGCGGTGTGTTTCGTCTTTCAGATATCCCGCCGCTGGGAAATCCGGACCTGGTAACTGTTGCAACCCGGATCTCACATGGTGTTATCTGCCTGATTTCTGCACTATTTTTTTATGAACTGACCACCCAGATACCCCACGAAGTTCACGTGGCGCTGCAGCGAGGTGCGGAAGAACCTCGCCTGGATTATCCGCCTATCCGGACCTATCGCTTCACCGGCGAAGCCTTCACGGCAGGTGTGGATACTCATGAACTCGACGGTGTCAATGTGCGTATTTATAGCCCGGAAAAGACCCTCGCCGACTGTTTCAAGTTCCGGAATAAGGTCGGCCTCGATACCGTAATAGGAGCGATCCGTTTTTACCGCGAACGAAGAAAAATCAAAGTGGACGATCTCATGCATTATGCCACTGTCTGCCGTGTGAATAAAATCATGCGTCCCTACCTTGAGGCAATCCTGTAATGGATTCAAGAATGGGTTATAGGAAATTACTCGAAAAATATAATGCCCTGTTGGGACAGGTAGACCGATTAACAAAAGAAAACATCCAGTTGAAGGCCCAACACAAGCTGCCGGAATCTAAGCTTATCCAAAAAACTACTTCAGTAAAAAACACCGAAAGAAAAATACCTGACGACGAATCGGATGCCAGGAAATCCTTTTCAGATGTTGATAACCAATCGGATACTTTTTCCAAGATCCGTCTGTTCATGTCACTTTTCAAAGGCCGTGAAGACGTTTATGCAAAGAGGTGGGAGGATAAACATAAAGGGACGTCGGGCTACTCCCCAGTCTGCCTGAATGAGTGGCAATCAGGGATATGCGCAAAACCGAAAATTACCTGCTCCAAGTGCAAAAACAAATTTTATGCTGCTTTGGAGGAAGGTGTCATTGAAAATCATCTGCGAGGGAATACTATAGCCGGCATCTATCCGATGCTGCCGGATGAAACATGCTGTTTTTTAGCAATGGATTTTGACGACGCAGACTGGCAAAAAGATATCTCTGTTCTGAGGGATGTTTGCGTTGAATTTGATATTCCCGTTGCTGTAGAACGGTCGCGATCCGGAAAAGGTGGTCATGTCTGGTTTTTCTTTGAGAATCCATTACCCGCTGCTTTGGCTCGTAAATTCGGAACTGCCCTGCTTACCTGTTCCATGGGCAGAAGACATGAGATACAATTCAAATCTTATGATAGGTTGTTTCCCAGTCAGGATACCATGCCCAAAGGAGGCTTAGGTAATTTGATTGCCCTTCCTTTGCAAAAAGGAGCAAGGGAAAAAGGAAACAGTGAATTTATCGATGAAAATTTTCAATCCTATTGTGACCAATGGGCATTCTTGTCCACTATCAAAAAAATTTCCGAAGACCGGCTTGATGATCTCATATCAAAGCTTTCACCCGGCCACGAATTAGGCTCATTAATAATCGATGAGGAAGAGGAGACAGCAAAACCTTGGGAAAAGTATATAAACAAAATAGAGTTGAAAAAAACTGATTTTCCGGGGCAACTCGACATTGTCAAAGCAAATATGCTGTTTATTCCAAAGGCGGGAATTTCCCAACGAGCATTGAATCGGCTAAAAAGGCTGGCATCTTTTAAAAATCCAATGTTTTACAGACAGCAAGCCATGCGTTTGCCAACTTATGGCCATCCAAGGGTAATTTCCTGTGCGGATGAAACACAAGACTATCTGTGTTTGCCCAGAGGATGTGAACTTGATTTGTCCTGCGAGCTGGAAGAACTCAAAGTTGATATTCGGATTATCGATAAAACCTATAAAGGGAAAAACATTGATGTGGAATTCAATGGCCAACTAAGAGATGAGCAATCCATAGCCCTCGAATATCTATTGCATCACGATATTGGAATACTTTCAGGCACAACCGCATTCGGCAAAACAATCTTGGCGATTAAACTGATTGCTGAAAAAAAGGTCAACGCACTTATCCTGGTTGACAAGGTCAACCTGCTGACGCAATGGAAAGATAAACTTTCAGAATTTTTAATTGTGAATGAACCATTGCCGGAGCCACCGGCGGCCGCAAAGAAAAAAAGGGGAAGAAAGAAGAAAATAAGTGTCATCGGTCAATTGGGCGCCGGTAAAAGCGCTTTAAGCGGAATTGTGGATATCGCGATAATGCAATCGCTAAGTCGCCTAGGAGAAGTTAAGGAATGTGTGAAAGATTACGGTATGATCATTGCCGATGAGTGTCATCATGCATCAGCATTCACTTATGAACAAATTCTGAAGACCGCCCATGCGAAATATATCTATGGCCTGACCGCAACACCAACGAGAAAAGACGGGCATCATCCAATTCTATTTATGCATTGTGGTCCCATTCGATATCGGGATAATCCGAAAAAACAAGCAGAGAAGAGGCCCTTTGATCATTATATTGTTCCGCGGTTCACATCTTTTAGAGTTCCTTTGG
>ERZ795057.2129-NODE-2129-length-15456-cov-5.861632_pt1 | contig 15456 bp, 12 predicted proteins | sample MGYA00375141_ERZ795057 | MGnify/ENA primary metagenome ERZ795057 (study PRJEB30186, sample SAMN05720163) | activated sludge metagenome | isolation source: Anaerobic digester | place: Hong Kong | collected 2015-01-26 ... | reverse complement strand
CCTAGAATCAAAAGAGCAGGTATTGACAACAATCCTATCATATTACGAGAAAGGCCACAATACCAAGTAAACGACGAGTAAACGACGAGTCTATGCCAGGAGGTGACAAAAACATAAGACCTGAAGATGGAAAACAATTTTCCAGCACATACCAACCCGCTAACAGGGGCCGTAAACCAAAGGTGTTTTCACAAATAGCCAAAGAATTTAAGGAACTTGGAATAGAAGAAGCCACGCCTGAAGTAGTGCGCGAGGCATACCAGATATTGCTTTCTCTTCCAATGTCAGAAATACAAGCTATATCAAGCAGCCCAAAGCTGGAAAATGACATGCCAATACTTTACAGGCTGGCGGCAAACCTGATTACCAGCAAAAGAGGCTTGGATATGCTGAAGGAAATGTTAGACCGGGCGCATGGGAAAGCAAAGCAGCATACAGACATTACCACCGGAGGCGAAAAGATCAACAGCGCCTTAGATGGGTTAAGCATTGAGACAAAGGCACAGATTTTGCGGCTAATCAACGAAGAAAAGCAAAAGGGTGAACCTAAGCAATGAGGACACAATTAAGTTGAAAATAGATTGCTTTAAAGCCGGGGTTTATGACGTCCTGGTTTTGAGCGAAAAGCAATTGGAGGCGATTACAGTTCTTTGCGATAATGAAACAGACGAGTTGCTATTTGGGGGCGCGGCCGGTGGCGCTAAGAGCTGGACAGGTTGCGAGTGGCTATTATGGTCATGCTTAGCTTATGAGAATACAAGGTGGTTTGTAGGCAGACACCATTTAAACCAGGTGCGAGATTCAGTAATGGAGACAATGAAAAAGGTGTACCGAAAGCATGGAATACCTGAAAGCTATTACCATTACAACGATACCAAGGTTGTAACTACGTTCTATAACGGATCCGTAATAAAGGGCGTAGAACTTATGCACAGACCTGGTGACGACGAGTTTGAAAGATTCGGTTCTACTGAATACACCGGAGGCTGGATTGAGGAAGGTGGCGGGGTAGCATACAAGGGATATGAAATTGCAGGGACCAGGATAGGCAGGCACTTAAACAATGAGCACGGGATAAAAGGCAAACTTTTTATAACCGGGAACCCTTCAAGGAATTGGCAGCATAGCCAATTTTACAAGCCGTTCAAGAAAGGAGAATTGCCGCCCGGAAAGATGTTCATTCAATCATTAGTAGGGGACAATCCATTTATCGACGACGGATACGAGGAGCGATTAGGAAAGCTTACAGGAGCTACAAGAAGCAGGCTTTTATTAGGAGATTGGGACTTCTCAGACGACCCGCTTCAATTGATCGAAAACGAGGCAATGGAAGACCTGTTTACAAACGATTTTGTTGACCCGGATTACAATGACAGGATATTGGTATTAGATATTGCAATGGGAGGTGGTGACTTGCTAAGGGGTGGCGTATTCTACGGTAACGTACTGGTAGATCATGACCAAATGAAAAAGAGCGGAGGCAAGCAAGTTTTGGACTTTGCAAAGCGGTTACAAAAGAAGCACAGAATACCAGCGTCAAACATCATTTATGACAGCGATGGCGTTGGCGCCTTTTTGGGAGGCGATGGCGGTTTCATACCCGGTTCTATACCGTTTCATGGTAACGCTACGCCGTTCATATTGAACAGAAAGGAAACAGAACGAGACGGAGACAAGGCTCAGCAGCAAAAGAGTGAGTACGCGAACGTTAAAGCGCAATGCGGATGGCTTTTGGCTTACGATATTAACGAGCGAAATATGTGGGCGATGTCAGTAACGAGCGTAGAAGATCAGGAGATGTTAACTGAGGAACTGGCATGGATAAAAAAGGACAAAGAGGGAACGGACGGGGCGCTGAGGTTGCTAGGGAAGGACAAAATAATAGTAGGGCTTGGCAGAAGTCCCGATTTTGGCGACCTTTGGATAATGAAAAAATACATAGACCTGAAACGTATGTCAATACCAAAGAGGTCTAAAAGGAAAATAAGATCAATTTAAACAACGCAAAAATCAATGTTGGAAAAGACAAGTACTCATGAAGAAGCCTTAGCGGCTCAAATGGAATTTTACAATTGGTTTGTAAGGCAGCAGGGCCGTGGTCCACACCAACCCGCAACCAGACAATTAAAACAGTTCATACAGCTTGTATTTAAGCGGGCTGGAATTGAAGCCTTGCGGAAGGCAGACTTGGCAATATTATCCGAAAGGAAGGTATCCGCTGCAAGCCCTCAGGCCGGAACTGGTGAAAAAAAAAGCGCTGGCGAATTGAGGCGGGCAAACAAAGATCGGCAACCGCGCAAGCAAGAACAGGAATTACAAACGCAAGCAAGCCTAAACAGGCTAAATCGGGTAGCGCAAAGAAAAAGGGAAGCTGGAAAGGGCAAGTTGGAGGAACCGGATCAAGAAAATGTTGTGGAAACTAAACCGGCGCAAGGCGCTGCCAATCTGACAAAAAACAAAGAAGTCCCGAAAACGGGAGAAACGGGAGAAGTAAAACTTATAACTACCGAAGAAGCCAAAGAGGTTTTGGAAATGAACGGAAAGCAGATAGCCGAAAAGGTAGGTAGGGAAAGGCTTGTGGCTACGCTAGCTGAAATGGGTGTTGAGGCTGAAAAACTCTCAGGTAGTGACGCGCAATTGGGTAACAGGCTAAAGAGCCTGCTAAAGAGTAAAAAATGATTGAAGTCACTTTAAAAAAGCCAAACGGGGAAGCGGCAAGCACTTTCGAGATTGCAAGCCACGCAAGGGAGCTTCCACTATCAAATTACATTAGCTTTATTGCTGAGGCTGATAAATTACGGCTTCCAGGCACAAATCAGGCTATTGTAATGGCTAAGGCGGTATCCGAATACTCCGGAGTTAATTTGGAGGAAATATTGGACTCTTCAATGGGTAAGCGTTGGGACGATGAAGATTCTGCAATTGAAGGTATCAGGACACTATACGGGTATTGTGTAAGTCGTGTAAACAATTTCAATGGAAAGGTTTTTAAAAAATCGTTCATGTTCCGGCACAAAGACCAGGAATTTGAAATACCAGGCATTACACCTATGGCGCTATCCGGTTACATACTTCCGGACGTTTCTGTAAACGAAAGCGTAGAGGCATTTGAAACAGTAAGGCTGTTTGAGCTTGAAATAAAAAACAGCGCAATAGTTAGAGAGTTGGCAGCCGCTTTTGACATGGCAACTGGTAGCGAAAAAACAGATTACTACAAGCGGCTTACTGACATGGTGCCAACGCTAAAAAGCACCAAGATAGAGAATATAGATACCGATAAAATTGTCAGCGAAAAAGGCGACCCAAACGGAAACCTTCCATACACAAGGTACATGAAGATGCTTGCCATAATAGCTAGGGCTCCAGGTGAAAGGCTGCCAACGGACGACACTAAAAAGAAAGAATTTATAGAAGAACGATGCAAGTTCTTTGAGGGGATTAGCACCGAGACAGCGTTGAACGCAGATTTTTTTTTGCACAGTACATTGAGAAGCTTAGACAGGACCCTTCCTGTTATTGGTTCTTTAATAGTCCCGGCTTTCGCCCTAGGGGTGGAAATGACAAGCACGAACGGGAGGCATACCAAAGAGCGGTCAAGCACCAGGAAAGTGTATTCAAAAGAGTTGGTTGGCGAAGCCTGATTGTTACACTTTTAGAAAAAGGTTGGTTTAATCGGCCAGACATGACACCAATTCAAAGCGTACTAAACGCCAACTTTGAAGAAGCGGTCCGCGCAATGAGTAACGAAAATGCAATGCTATGAATCTATACAAAATAACAAAGCATATTTTCAGTACCACAGAAATAGCCTGGTATGTGTTTTGGGCTATTGTTATTTCATGTTTCCTAAATTGCTAAACCATGAGTGCAATAACAAAAGCCAACTTCTACAACCTGCTAAAACAGGCGGTTATGTTTTCACCAGCCGGAGCTGGCAAGTGCAGCCAGCTACAAACATTCAGGGTATTGGAGCAAGGCGCCGGAAGACTTTTGCAGTCCGAAAACTTTGGCGCGACGGTTTGCGATCGGGAAAAGCCTTTCTTTTGGTCCCGCGCTTGGCATAACGCAAAGTACAACCCGAACAAAGTAATATTTGACTTCCCTGTATTGGCCGTAATCGAAACAGATTACACTACAAGCAAGCCGCTATCAAGCCAGCAAAAAAGGACGTACAATATGAACCTAGTGGTTCTGGATAAATACGTGGCTGATTGCGACAAAGGGAAGTGCAAAGGCTGTGAAGGCAGAACGATCAATGAGATATACGAGGATACGGAAGCCTTACTATTCCAGGCGCTCAGGTACATTGCTGGAGCCATAGTTGCCACACCTGATTGCGATGAAGATGCGGGGCTGTACAATAAGGATTATTTAAAAGCCCTGATTGACACGGGGCAAATAAATAGCTACACGCAGGGCAAGGATTGGGGAAGCCTTATGGAGAATAATATCTCCAACGCACGAGCTTACAAGGCGGCACTAGAATCAGCCGGGCTATACGGTAACGCAATAGACATACAGCTAAGCATACCTTATTGCGTAGAGACAGATTACGACTATGAATCAGTACCCGACTTTGGAATATTAGCACACCAAGCCGGGTGTAAAAATTGCGGATAATGCAGGACTTCCAAGACATTGTAGAAAAGGCAATGGAAAAGGCAATGCGCATTTTTCAAGGCGACTTACGGCAAGAGTTGAAGGACCAGGGACACTACAATACCGGGAAGCTGCATGACAGTATAGAATACAAGATCAAGAGCTCAGGCGATACGGTAATTGCGGAGGTAGAGTGCGAGGACTACGGACTGGCTTTAGAGTTTGGGGTAAGACCCGGAAGAATACCGTTTTCAGGAATAGGCGGCGGCGGCACAAGCCAATATATCGAGGGGTTGGTAACTTATTTTAGGCAAAAGGGGTTGCAAGGGAGGGCGGCTATAAGCGCGGCTTTTGCAACGGCGCATACGCAAGCGAGGACAGGAATGCCGACACCGGGCAGTTACAAGTTTAGCAGGAACGGGCGGCGCACAGGATGGGCAAGCGAAACGCTAGAAAGAGACTTGGAAATAATAGGTTCAATTTTGGAGGAGACAAGCGGCGCAGCTTTGGAAATTGACTTTTTACCGGGCGCTGAAATACAAACTGAAACAATTACAATATTTACATAAAAAAAACCGCCCCTAAGTCTTTACAAAGGAGCGGCCGTCATTAATGAAAAGTTTGCACGGCAAAGATAAATAAAAAAGCCGTTACGGCATTACGCAATAACGGCGACTTGAGAATATCATCTTAAACCGGGTACAAAGATAAAGAAAAGTAGCTGCAATGGCAAAAACTATCATATTCGAGTTCCAAGCCCGCGACTTAGGCGTAGCCAAAAGGCAGGATGATATAACGGACAGGCTAAAGGCTATTCGCAAAGAAATAGCTGAACTGAAGCGGCAAGGCAGCCCATACGACAAGCTGCTTTTAGAAAGCCAAAAGCTAAAGCGGGAGCAGATCGAGCTGCGAAAAGAGCAGCGCCAACTAAATAAGGAGTTCCAGGCTACAAAGGTCCCAAAGGATTCTTTGGCCGGGCTTAGGCTTGAATACGACCGCCTTGTAAATACAATTAACAAGCTATCCCAGGCACAGCGAAATTCAGACTTTGGAAAGAGGTTAATAAGACAAGCGGCTGAGGCAAAGGCTTCCATTAATCAAATGGAGGAACAGGTAGGTAGATTTACCGGAAGCGTAGGCAACTACCGAAAAGCGCTGCTTTCAATAGGCGACCTTTTGACGGCCGGGGTTTTGACGGGTGGTATTGCGGCGGCGGTAACGGGCCTGTTCAGGTTTGGGAACGCAATAATTGAAGTAAATAGGCAAGTATCGGACGCTATTGCAGACGTGGCAAAAGCGGCCAACGTTTCAATAGAATTTGTGGACAGTCTTACAGAAAGGCTAAAGGGACGTAGGACCAGAACAAGCCTTTTAGATCAGCTTGGAATTGCTGAAATTGGCGGTAAGTTAGGGGTAGCAAAAGACCAACTATTTGAATTTGTCGAAGCGGTAGACGTGGTAAACGTCGCGCTTGGAGATCAGTTTGGCGGGGACGTAGAGGCTACAACAGACACGCTTGGAAAGCTAAGGAATGTACTAGGGGATATAAAGACCGAGAACGTAGGTCAGGACATTGTAAGGATAGGTAACGCGCTTAACTTCCTTGAAGCGCAAGGCGTAGCAAGCGGAGCCACAATAGCAGACTTCACAGGCCGGATAGGTGGCGTTGCAACCACATTGGGCGTAGCGTCAGGAAAGATAATTGGAGTGAGCACCACGCTAAACGAATTGAACTTAAACGCAGAGCGCGGTAGTACCGGGTTTATACGGATACTGCAAAGGGTTGCCCAAACACCGGAAGCGTTTGCAAAGGCAGCCGGGGTAAGCGCTGAGGAATTTACCAAGCTTGTAAATGATGACTTATTTGGGGCCGTTACATTGTTCCTGGAAAAGATAAACGACCGGAACCTTAGCAATACAGAACTGGCACAGACGCTAAAATCATTGAAGCTTACCGGGGTTGGTGTTTCTGAAGTAGTGAGCAAGCTTGGCGGCAACTTAGGCCTGCTAAACACAAGGGTAAACCAAGCCACAGAATCGCTTACCAACGCGGATAGCGTTACACAGGAGTTTGAGAAAAAGAACGCGAACCTTGCGGCTGAACTTTCCAGGCTTTCAAACAATTTCAAAAACCTTTTTACCAATAGCGATTTTGCCAATACCGTAGCCGGATTCGTTGGCGGCTTCGCTGACATGATTGGAAGCGGTGAAAAGCTTTCGGATCAGCTAAGGCAGCAGCAAACAGATTTCAACGCGCTCATAGGGGTACTTCAGGACACCACGATAGAGGAAGACCAAAGAAACCGGATTTTAACAACGCTCAAAGAACAATACCCTGGATACCTAAAATTTGTAGATGACGATGTAAACGGCCAGGTTGACTTGGCAAAATCATTGGCTTTCGGAAACCAACTATTTGAGCAGCGTATTTTGCTGCAAGCAACTGAGGAAGAAAGGACAAGGATTACAAAGGATAGAATAGCAGCAGAAAACGAGTTGACCAGGGCGCTTATAGAGCAGCAAAAAGCTGAGGACCTTAGAGGCAAAGGAAGAGGACCGGCAAGGAACGAAGCCGCAGACCTTCAAGCAAGTGAAAACATAAATACACAGGCGCAAAGGAGGATTGTATTAGCTAGAAAAAGAATTGCAGACTTAAACGCTGAACTTGCCAAGCTTAACGAGACGGCAGACGCGACGTCACTACGTACAACCGGAAAGACGATTGCAGAGCTGCAAAACGGAATTGACGACATATTAACCGGGAGTGGCGAAACAGGAACAGGCGGCGGTAACGATACGGGGGACGGAAAAATAAAAGCGCTTGCAGGTAGTATTCAATTCTTGGAAGAACAGGTAAAGAGCCTGGAAGACACCATACAGAAAACACCCGTAAACGCCGGGGTTTTACCCAAGCTACTGAAAGACCTGGACCAAGCTAAACTAAAGCTTGAAGTTGCAAAGCAAGCGTTTCAGCGTCTTCGTTTTTTTACTCAGTTTGGTTTTGACTTGGCAGCACCAGACCAAGGCGCACAAGTACCACCTACAATTGATTTAATACCTGAACTTGATACGCCTGGCAATAAACAATCAGCAAAGGAGCAGGCGGCTGCATTGGCAAAGGCCGTTCAGGACGACTTAGACGCAATTGAATTTCCGGTAGAGATTGACAAGGAAGGGCTTAGCGCATTTGAAAAGGAAATAGAACGCGCAAGGGAGGAAGATAACAAGCGAAGGGAGGAATCAGCAGAGGCAGAAGCAGAACGGCAAGCAAAGATCAGGGAGGCATTGATTGAAGGCGCCGTAAGCGCAACTCAGTCAGCCGCAGACGCCATTTTTCAGATCAAAGAAAACCAGATACAAAAAGAGGAAAAGCAGGCTTTTGAGGCGCTGGACAGGCAGGAGAAGGAAGCATTGGACAAGGCCAAGGGAAATGCAAAAAAAGAAGATCAGATCAGGCGCGAGTTTGATGAGAAAAGAGCCGAGCAGGAAAGGAAATTTGCACAAAAGCGAAAAGAGAACGCAAGGAAAGAAGCCCTTATAAACATTGCGCTTGCGGTAACAAAGGCTTTAACCGGAGCGGTACCGCCTTTCAATTTTATCCTTGCAGGATTAGCGGCCGTAGCCGGGGCGGCACAATTGGCAGTAATAAATACCCAAGAGTTTGCCGAGGGCGGCGTAGCCAAAAAATTAAAGCCTGGTACTATAAAAGAAAAGCCTAATGCGCCAAGAACGCCAAAGGGCGACAACGTTTTAGCTTATGTTTCACCGGGCGAAATGATACTAAACAAATTGCAGCAAGCGCGGCTAATGTCCATTGCAGGAAATGACATATTTGGCAGGGCCGGAGTGCCTGGATATGCGCAAAGCGCAACACCTGTTCCGCACTTCGCTACCGGAGGTTTGGTAGGGATTTTGCCGCAAACGACAATAGCCGGTTCAGCAAGCCAACTGAACATCAATACAAAAGCTGAGTTTTCACCAGAGCAAATACAGCAACTTGGCGTATTATTGGGCATATCAATTTCCAACGCAGTAGCGCCAACAGTAAAAACGGCAATTGGAGAAGGGCTTGACGACGCCAACAGAAGAACCGAGAGGCAAGCAGCTTTAAACACCCAAAGACAAGGATAAAATGGCAATAACTATTAACAGCGCCCCAACGGTACCTCCCGTTCCAACTCCGGTAAACGATTGCTTGGAGTGGTGTTTGCTGCCAGCGGACGCAGACGTATTTGACACGCCTGGAACATACGCTACCGTTGACATAGAGTTCCCCGCCACATTTTCAGGGATACCGGCAAACGGAACTGAGATAACAGTTTGGGGAAAAACGTTCACCATAGACGACACAAGCGACCACACTTCCACGTCATTCAAAGTCGTAAGCTCAGGCAATACAAGCGGAACGAATTTCAGGAACATGCTGAAATCAAATTTCTTTTTCCTGAGAGCGGTAGACATTGAAATAGGCGGCAGCGGTTTCAGGTTCACAGAACTTACATGGCAGGCATGTGGAGAGCAGGATTACTTCAGCGGCGCGTCAATGGATTTTTCTGCCTTAGAATCTGAGGGCGCGGTAGTTACAGTAACAAACGGAACAACGCCTGTTTTGGTTACTGGTGCCACCCTTCAAACAAGGTTATTAAGGGAGCGAGATTTTACAGGGATTTACGATCCTGTTACCAAATGGGAAGGGCATAAGCTACGTGGAAACTGCGACACAGCGCTGGAAATATGCGTAGACTATATGCAGGACGCAAAGCGGACGCTTTATACGCCACTACCAGACCTTACATTGGATAGCGAAATAGACCCGGAGGGATCGGTAACGATGCTAGGGCAATTCAAAATACAATATGGTATAACATACCAAAGCGGCGACTGTGTGCCGGAAAGCGGAGACTTTGAAGAATCAGACGCGGTATATGTTATGGACACCGTTTTTGAGGCTGAGGAAATTACCCGGATGGCGCGGTATATTTTTGACCACCCGGACGGCCCTGTTTCGCCAAGTAACCACCCGCAATTCCTAACAAACAAACCGGATAGGCTTTTGCTTGGCGTAAACTCTTTTGCTTGGCTTTGGCTTGCGGCCGGGTACGCTTCCGTTGCACCTGATAACATACGCTTGCGGTGGAATGTTATTTACAAAAACGGGACCAGCGATTTTGATTTTGTAGACTACTTGCCCCTGGCGCCATACCAGGTACATTGCTTTAATGTAAGCCCGCTAAAGCTGAAAACTATTTTCTCACTTACGGACCTTGACGATGTAAGTCATTATTTTGTAAGGGCTGAGGCCTGGAGTTCAGGAGGAAGCCTATTGCAAACCGTAGGATGGGAGACGTATTTTGCAATAGAGGAAATTTGCGAAAACGTCATTGACGTATATTTTAAAACACCACCAGGAGGAATAGGCACCTTGCTTTGCGAAGTTCAGGAAAAGGAAATTATACAGGAAGGAACAGAAATATGCCTGGACACGCCTTGCAGCTTGACAAGGGTCGAAAAGGCAGCATACGGAGGCCGGGGTGTAAACCAGATCAGGAACTACGAAAAAATCACATTAAAGGCTAGGCGCAATTTCACGCCGGAAGACGTGGCTTATTTCAGGGGTTTAAAGGCAAGCGCTGAACGTTGGATACAGGTTGAAAATACATACCTGCAATTCAGTTACGACGCGGACCTGCTTTATACGGCCAAACGGTTATTGGTAGACCCTGGTGGTGTAAAAATATACCAGACAGGAGAGTACATTGATTTGGTGATAACTGGAAGCATTGGAGACGTTGACGTTCAAAACCCTAAAGGCGTATAAATGGCACAGCGAACGCACATACGAGTAAAACTGACTCCTGAGGGGCAAAATATTCTTGGCACTACCGAGGGGTGGGCGGTTCTTGACCTTGACCCAGGTTTTAGCACGCGAGTTTCAAAGGACGTGAACAAGCTTTCTGATATAAACACCCTAAACACCGATGGCGTACTTTCAGACACCGTACCTTTTTCCCTTACCAATAACGCAGCGTTCATTGATTTTAGCAGCCCAATAATTACAGACAATTACGACAATGGTATTGAGGCAAGGTTAATAATTGACAGCCACGAATTGCCATTTGATAGGATTTGGATAAAGAATAGGGACGATGTTAACAAGCGTTGGGAATTTGAATTTCGCAGAAGCCCTAACCATTGGCTTGAATTGGCAAGCGAAAAGCGGCTCAATACCATTTCATTGGGCCAAGTAACATTAGATGAAGCAACTGTTACAGACGGATGGGCAGAGCAATTGTATGTGGATGGAGAGGCCGTTGAAAGATGGATACCAACAGATTACGGAGGGTGGGTTGACCTTGCGGAGCATTTGCAGTTTACGGACGCTCCGGTAAAAGGCGTCTGGATTGAAGACATGCGGCCGTGGCTTTCTGAGTACTACCTACTTAAACAAGGTTTCTGCGAAATAGGCTGGAATCTGGAAGGTGAAATTTTGAACTCAGATTGGTTTAGGGCACAATTTTGCTACATACTAAGCCGGGAATACTATACACAAAGTAACGGAGGGCTGCATAAGATCATTTTACAGTCAACCACTGACTTTACAATAAACCAGCTTGTATCAATACCAATACTTCTGGACGACTTACAATATGACCCAGGTAGTAATAACATACCAGAAAGCACGGTTTACGTAGGCGGTATATACAACACATTGCCATTCAAAGCAAAATACAGGTTTGTTTTTAGCGGATATGTTGAAAACACGACCGCAGGATCAGAGGAATGTACGTTTAATATCGGGGATTATTCGCTGACTACTGGATTACTTGGCCAGCAATACTACGAGGAAACATTCAGCTTCCAGGCAAGCCAAACCAGGTACATACAAATAGATCAGGTTGTTGAGGTTGAAGTTGGTGCCAGGCTGGCATGGGTTTTAAGTCCTAATTTCAATGTAGCAATAAAGCTACTAAAGGGATTCAGGGTGATAATAGAGCCAGCAAATAAGAGCCTGGTACGTGGCGACGTGGTAACGCTTAACAAGCTGATAAACAGCGAACACATTTTGCTGGACCTGTTCAAAGGTGTTATTCATAAGATAAACGGACGCGTTTATACTGATTGGGATAATAGGACAATTCAGGTGTTCCCATACAGGACAACGGTAATAGGGTCCGATATTGTAGCCGGGTTTATAAAAGACGGGGAGACGCCGGAGGATATTACAGAAAAGGTAGTTTGTGACAGCATTGTAATGAGCCGTATAAAGCAGGATTTAAACAGGTACACACAGCTTTCATTTGCAGACAGTACAGACGCATATATTGAAAGCCTTAACCTGGTAGACCCGGCACATAGCAGGACTGTTCTAAACTCAATAGAACTTCCGGATGACACAACGGAGCTACAAAATCCATTTTTCGAGCCAACATTGGAGGGGCAAAATGATGAGCTAAAACTAGCAAAAAACATTGGAGCCGTCCGGTCCCTTCCAACTCCATACTTGCCCAGGCTGTACGACAATACCAATAGCGAAAGGTCATTTATTATAGGCCCAAGGACGCTTTTCTTTTATGGTGACGTTAGTCAATACGATCAAGATAAAGACCTTAAAACCGCTTTGTTTTTTGAGGGTGGAATAGCGCTAAAGCAATTTGGGTATGGCTCGCAAATTCCTACACTACCGTTCCACTCGGACGCTGAGCCTACGCTAGATGGGTCATTGGTGTACGGGGTGAATAAAGATGATATGTATGTAAATTTCTACTTGGGTTCATTACAGCGATTGAAGCGCGGAACATACCTTGACGTTCTGCTTTACATGAGCAGCAATGATTATGCAAGATGGGACTTTAGAACGCCATTTACATTTAAGTTTAACGGCCGGAAGATTATAGCCCTAATGGAATCAATACGGGACTTTGCGCACGCGCTTGATATAACAACCCCGGTAAAGTTTCTGGTAGAACCTTCAGATACTTCATGTTGTGACGGCCCATGCGGTTGCAAGTTCAAAGAGTGCGATTTTTACCAGGACTTTGGTCAATATATGACGCAGGACACATTAGATGCGCTAAGCCTTACCAGTTTTAAGGTTAATGGAGTTGAGCAGCTAGACGGCGCCGTTGATTTCGGGCTATTGAATGTAGTTGAGTTTGGGGAAAAGCAATTTGTCACAAACTTGGTTGACACGCTAAACGACTTGGCGATCGACTACTTTACATTCAGGCCAAGCACAACCGATTACCCGCTAAAGGTTGATGCAAGGTTTTTCAAAATAAAGTGGCCTAGTTGTTGGTCATTTGAAATAATAATAGAATCAGGTGAGGGAGAGGTTTACAGGTATCGGGACTACGATATGGCACAGCAATGGTTTGACGCCTCTTGGGCTGCAATGGGATATGGAGCAGACCCGGTAAGTGAGCCGCAAAATTGCGTAATAACGGCTGAGTATTAAAGCAAGAAATATGAACTTTGAAACACTATTTATTTGGGGTCTATTACTTCACCTGATTGGTGACTACATGCTGCAAAGCGACAAAATGGCCGTAGAAAAAACGAAAAGCCATTTTTGGGCAGCCTTACACAGCGCAATACACGGGGCTTTGTTCTTTTCAATACTTCCCGCTTGGCTATGCGCTTACATAGCAATAACCCATTTTTTGATAGACCGTTACAGGTTGTCTATTTTTTGGCTAAGGCTTATAAACTGGAATTTTAGAGGGGGGCATTTTTTAGGACAAGACCATAAAAAGGCGGCGGCAATATCATACTTAGTAATGATTGCAGTTGATAACACGATGCACATAATATGCAACACGTTTGCAATCTGGTTACACACCAAATAAAAAACGCCAACCTGCAAGCAGATTAGCGTCCTCTTTCATCAAAGTTTCCACGTTTCAAGTGAAACAATAGGACAAAATTAAAGCAACGTTATGAATATTACAAATGAACAGGAGTTTTTCGATAGCGAAAAAATTGTGCAGGAAATTGTCATACCTAAGAAAACAAAGTATGTAAAGCTAGGGTCATTTAGGCCAAAGATCAACGGAGGCCGTATATACATTTACAACCCTGAGAAAAAGATACTTGGAAGGGCCTTGGTGACAACGACAGACGAAGTTGCTATTGGAGAAGGGAATAAAGGCATATCAAATAAAAGGATAGATATTGTTCCTGGTTGCGCTTACATTGAAGCGATTAACCTTAAAAACGCAAAAAAGAAACTACTAAAAGGGAATGGTAATTATATACAATTTTACACCAAATAATTTTGATTAGTGTAATTAACTACTTATCTTTGTATCATTAAACGGTACAACGATGATTAATAAAGATTTCAATTCTATTTTAGGTATTATAAAGGCTTTCCCTACTGAAGAAAAGTGTATTGAACACCTGGAAGCATTGCGCTGGAATGGCAACCCGGTTTCTCCTTTTGATCCTGAGTCGAAAGTTTACAAATGTAAAGGCAACAAATACAAATGTAAGAATACGGGTAAATACTTCAACGTTCGTACCGGAACCATGTTCGACAATACAAAGGTTGAGCTTCAGAAGTGGTTTATTGCAATGTGGCTTATCACTTCCCACAAAAAAGGTATTTCTTCGCTACAACTTTCCAGAGACTTAGATGTCACGCAAAAGACCGCCTGGTTTATGAATCACCGTATTCGTGCTTGTTTTGGAATGGAAAACGATTCTAATCCAGACCTGAACAACGAAGTTGAAATTGACGAAACTTATGTTGGTGGCAAGAATAAAAACCGTCACGCTGATAAGAAAGTAAAGGGCGCACATGGTCGCAGTAGCAAAGACAAAACGCCAGTAGTAGGAATGGTTGAAAGAAAAGGGTATGTGTTTGCTTACACAGTTCCAGACGTTAAATCTAAAACCATCACCCCATTAGTTGAAGCATTGGTATCTAAAGACTTTTTTTATTGCAAAAATTGTATCAAAAACTTTTTGTTTTTTTTACGCCGTTTTGCTATTGTTTTTTCAAAGAAAAGTATTACCTTTGTGTAACACAAAAGGGGAGAGTTTTCCGCTCCAACATTGGCTAATGAGACCAACTGGAAACGGAACGGCACTTTTTCAGCCTTACTCCTATAGTTTTTTTTTCTCAAGCTAGCGCCGCTATTCTTCTTCACCGGATAGCGGCGTTCGCCATTTACCCCTAAAGGTACGGCTATTAAGACTTCCAGACAAGTGTTTTCAAAACATTTTGGAGGGTAGAATTGATTGCACTAAATTATTTCAAATAAATTATTTATAGTTTACTGGTTTATAGCTCGCTCAAAAACAAATATTTAGATATATTGATATTTATCTATATGGGTGTAAAAACTAGGCAAATACACCTTTCTTGAGTCTAAAATTTTGTGTAAACTTGTATATAGTCACCAAGGGAATTTTATCTTTACGACATGACACACCATCAATTCAATTTTAAGGTTAATAGCAACGGAGATATTGACGAGACGTTATTTCAGATAAAAGACGCCCCAAACTTCAAAGAAGCATGGATTAAATTCAGGCGGTTACACCCAAGAAGTAAGGAGCCGTTTAGCACAAACAAGCTAAGGTATGACGTATGGATGCACCATATCAGGGAAGCAGAAAAGCGACCAAAGCTTACAACAATTGTACTAGACACAAAGGAGATTGAAGATATAAGGAGATTGTACCGAGTAAGGAATTTTGACCACTTCATAAAAGAGACAAAAGAGATTTATATCAAAATTGCAAAGTGCTTTCCTGGTTCACAGGTTTACGCATGCGGATCAAGAGTAAGGGGAGATTACATTGGCACAAATAGAACATTGCTGGATAATATGGCAATTAATGAAGCGAGGG
>ERZ795057.2126-NODE-2126-length-15477-cov-94.425172_pt1 | contig 15477 bp, 13 predicted proteins | sample MGYA00375141_ERZ795057 | MGnify/ENA primary metagenome ERZ795057 (study PRJEB30186, sample SAMN05720163) | activated sludge metagenome | isolation source: Anaerobic digester | place: Hong Kong | collected 2015-01-26 ... | reverse complement strand
GTTCAAAAGTGAACTTAATGGGTGATGGATTTAAGAGAGCCGGGAAAGAGCTGGCAAGGCAAATGGCACGTCTATTTAAAAGAGGAAGAGTCTGAGCCTTATATCGTTATTTAAACTGTAAAACCGAAATTCTTTTAAAAAATGAAAAATATCCTTTTGATAACTGTCGTGGGAATAACCTTTTGTTCCTGTGGAAATGTTGCAAAATTGAACATGACGCTATCCTCTGTAGATGTCTCCAGGGATACCTCTTCAATATTGCATATTCTAGAAAATGACACTCTTTCTTTTGTTTTGTCATATGAAGATGATATTATAAGAACCAAATGGAATTTTGGTGATTCAGAACTTATATTAACATTAGAAAATCTTACTGACAACACAATTAAAATTATATGGGATGATGCTGCATTTATCGGCATGAATGAAATAGCTGGAAGAATTATGCATACGGGCACTAGCTATTTAGACAGAAATGATTTTCAACCACCAACCATCATCCCCAAAAAAACAAAGGTCATTGAGTACATAGTGCCCACAGAGAATATATATTTTGGTAGTTATGGATGGATTGAGGGTCGTTTATTTATTTATCATATAGATTATTTAAAAAAACTGATAGACAATTATACAGGTAAAAATATTAAACTACTTATACCGATAGTAATAGGTGACAAAAAAATAGAATATATCTTTAATTTCAAGGTAAAATACGTCTCAAAAGAAAGAATGCAATTAACTAGATCAGTTTATTCTATGTAAACAATAGCAGAAGAATATTTTATATGATTGGACTACTTTGTAGAGGATTGTTTAAATAGTAACTATTATCCTATAAGCGGCACATGAAAAATCGTTTAAAAATCTTGCTCCTGCTTACCCTGCTCCCCTTTGGTTTATACAGCCAGACGTTCCAGGTGAAAGTTGTCGGGATTTCTGATGGGGATACCTTTACGGGATTGAACAGGGACAACCTCCAGCTGAAATTCAGGATTCACGGTATCGATGCACCGGAAAAGAAGCAAGCCTTTGGAACGAAAGCCAGGGAACACCACGGTTCGTTGATATTTAAGCAAAACGTGACCGTCGACGTAAATGATCGGGATGGATGGGGCCGGTATATCGCCAGGGTTGCAACAGAGGACGGGAGGGATGTCGGGAAGGAGATGATTCAGGCCGGGCTGGCCTGGCATTACAAGCATTACGACAAGTCGGAAGCGTATGCGCAAGCGGAGCAGACAGCACGGGATAATAAAAGGGGTTTATGGAGTGATCCGAGGGCGGTCGCGCCGTGGGAATTCAGGAAAAGGAGGCCTTGAGGGGTTTGGTTGGATGGTTATTTATGACCCCGGAATTTGAGGGTATAGATACACATAAATATATATAAACAAGTTGTGCAAAACTCTAAAACACAACACCATATTGATTGACATAGACTTATAATTTACTTAAACTTATATTAAAATGAACGAATGGGGATATAGACAGTTAAGGACAAATAAATTGGTACGACTTTGTACTGAATATTTGCTTAAAGATACCATTACTGCAAAGCAGGTTTATGGATTATGTAGGTTAACATGGATTACAAATAGTAATGATTCAGCAAATGGCAGGTATATTAAAAGTACAAAATTACCAGCCTTATCAAACATTTTTGAAGTAGATTTTCTAGATTATCCATATGATGAAATTGGGAAAAAGATAGCTGAACTGACAGGTAATAGCGTAAAAGTAGTTCACGATCTAATTTATGAAGGAACTGGATATACAAACTTTTATAATGCTTATAGAGTAAGCGCAAAGAATTGGATATCTGAAAACATAGATGAAATTATCCCATTAATACACATTGGTTTTAATATACGAAACGATAATGAAGCAGAATCCATTGCTTCAGCTATTTCACTTCTGCCAGGAATACCAAAAGGGAACAAAGCACCTGGAAAAATGCACCCAGAGAATTTACTTTCTCCACTTTTCTTTTCTCTTGATAAAAGACGTAGATTCCCCCTAATTAATGGTAATGAAGGCGTAACCAAGATTCTTAAGCAATTGAGAGTTCACAACCAAGATTTTGTCATTAAATTTAAAGCAATAGTAGGTCTATTGGGTAAAGGTGATATTAAAACCGCTATTGATGTTGATTGTTTAGGTGGAGAACTTCCATACTTTGTAAGTATTGATGATGAAGTACCAGAAAGGAAAAGACTAACAAAAAAGACAGATAAAGAATTAGAATTGAAAGATGAAGACGATGTGATAGTAATAAAGAAAGCATTATCAACCAAGGCCAAAAGATTGCACAATAAATTGACAAATATTTTATTAGATAGATTGTCGCAATTTGAATTACATGAAGGAAATTCAAATGAGAATAAATTTGATGTTTTGGTTAAAAACATAACTTCAAATAAGGAAGACATTTTGATTGAAGTGAAATCAGCATCAGACATATCCAATGTAAGAATGGCCGTTGGACAATTAATGGATTATTCGCGCCAATTAGATAACCATAACCAAACTTATGAAGCAGTACTCATGCCTGAAAAACCAGATAAACATGTCATTGATTTCTTAGATTTTTATGACTTTGGTATCATATGGATTGAAGAAAACGAAATATATGCGAATAATAAGGCATTCCCATTTAAATATAAAAAGATATAGTTGATGTAAAAAAAATAAACTTTGCACAACGTAGTTTATAAAACATTGGTAATAAAATGATTATATCAAATATTCTGTGCCACAAAAGCGTTTGTGACGGCGAGTGAGCGCAGCGAACGCCGCTGGTTCCAGGGCGGGAGGCGAACGAAGTTCGCTGGGTGGGGTTAAAGGATCATGAGCGGAGCGAATACCGATTAAGCCTGGAGCGTCAAGAGTTTGTGGTCCGGAATGAAGCGGAGCTGGCGGAGCAAAAGGAGAATGACTGATGCCTTGGCTCGACTCGGGTTAAAACACTGCTTTTTGAAAGGATCCTTTTTAAGATAGATGTTTAGAATTTGTTTTCAGAAATCAAATATAACAATCATTAATTAACTTAAAGAGAAAGAAAATGAAAACATCAGACATCATTATGTACGTAGTAATTGCCATTATAGTCTTAGTATTGATTTTTCTCTTATTAAAAGAAGTAATTTGCTGGTATTGGAAAATCAATAAAAGAGTATCTTTAATGGAAGAGACCAATCACCTTTTACGCACCTATATTGCTTCGCAAAATATTGCTATACCAGAAAATATCGAAGCTTCAAAGGTTGATGCAAATTCGAACAACATTAAAGAAAAGATCATTGAAAATGTATTAGAAGATAACAACGATAAAATCAATGCGATGAAAAAAGAATTAGAGTCGAATATGGCTATTGTTTTAAAAGACAACAAAGATATTATTCAATTAACCAAAACACAATGGGAATATTACTCAGATTCTGACAAATACCAAATGTTGTACAACAATTTTACTGACTAAGAAGAAAAAACTGCGCACGTTATTTATTAAGAGTGAAGTAATCCCGTTAAAATGTTTGAGCAAAAATTTATTGAGGAAAGGATAACCATGCGACAGAAAATTATTGAGATAATCGCTGCTATTCTACTTCTCATAATTGGCGGATTGATATATCTGACTTTTCGAACAAAATCTCTAGTCATGTTTTCATGGGTTGAAGCTATAAGACTTGAGGGGTTTGTTGATGCATTAAGAGAATATAAAACGACTTTTAATATCCCATATTTTATAAAATATTGTTTACCGAATGCCCTGTGGACGTTATCTTACATTTTGATGGTTGATGCGATAATTAGAAAAGATAATAATAAATTGTTTTGGACTATTGTGCTGCCAATTATAGCTGCAGTATTAGAAATATTTCAAATCTGGAAGATAATTCCGGGCACTTTTGATATTGCAGATTTGGTATGCTTTTTATTGCCAACAATTTTGTATTTAGTATATTATAAAATCAACTATAATGAAAAAGTATCTTAGATATATTACGCCAATGGCGATTCTTATCGCCTACGCCATTATCGCTGGAGGATCAATAGAATATAATGCTATTATTATAACAGGTTCCATCGTATTAGGACTGATTCTTATTTTCATTATTGTAATATTTGTAAATAAAAGTAATGACAGAAAAAAAGCGTTGCATAAAGCCGTTCAGAAATTCGGGCATTATACTTCTGCAGTTGAATATGATGTTGAAAAATTTATATTGTATGACGAGACAACAAACCGACTGTTATTGTTAAACTCAATTATTGACAGCACAAAAATACTTAGACTAAATACTACAAGAAGGGATTTCCAAGAAACTGTAACATTCAAAGACACACAAGAAACAAAAACAAGTACAGGTTCAGTTGTAGGAAGAAGTGTCGCAGGAGCCCTAATTGCTGGCCCTTTAGGGGCCATTATTGGTGGCACTACAGCAAAACAAAAACAAGTAACAAAAAAAATCCCAGAATATCACACAGTAATTGGGCGCTATACAATAGACGTTATTGACGTTGATGGAAATTCGAGAGGTGTGCTTATAACACCACACAATGAATTTCACGAAAAAGCTATGACATTCTTACAGAGCATAATTAACAAAAACATTAGGAGTGAAAGATTGGCACTAGAAGCGGTAGAAGCAAAGAAGCAAGTGAAATTAACCAAAGCTCACGTAGATCAATTAGTCGTGGGAATTAATAAAAGTAATATTCAAGATATTTTATTAAATAGCTCAATAACTAATGAAGAAGGAAGAGATAAATATAATTTATGCCCAGAAGCTATCTCTACTATCAATGAGGGGTGGCACACACACTACAAGAAAGTAGAAATCTACACCCATTCTGAAATCATATATCAGATAAAAGGAGTTTCCGGAAATTTTACTGCAAGTACTTTTAAAAATCTCGAACTTGAAGCATCTAATCTTGCACGTTTACTTGTTAGACAGTATGGAGAACCAAAACTAGTCGCGCAAAATTTGGGTTACACAGCATTGACTGATGACAATAATCGTATAAACGCTTATTTATGGGAATATAATAATCAACTTATAAAAATTGATTATATCTGCGACAAAGGGAATTTCAAGTATGAATATAATGCTGAAATCGAATGACAATAGCAATTACTTTACTATGGACATAGGGCACTGTCCAGGTTTTGTGTAAATGACAATTGAGTGCTCATATGTTTCCAGGGTAGGAGGCGAACGAAGTTCGCTGGGTGGGGTTAAGAATCATGAGCGGAGCGAATACCGATTAAACCTGGAGCGTCAAGAGTTTGTGGTCCGGAATGGAGCGAGGCGGAATGGAGGATGACAATCTCTTAGCGGAAGTGAGGATAAAATCAGTGATTCGAAGGGAGCGGAGTTGGCGGAACGGAAGGAGAATGACTGATACCTTGGCTTACAACTTGGTTTTCCTAAAGATCCTCTTTCTGTAAAATCCGTTGAACACGTTGCCGAAATCAAAACCATACCGACAGAACTCAAAGAAAAACTGCAGGACACAATATATGTAAAAATTCATTAAGGTTGTAAAGAAAAAAACAGTATGGAATATCCTGAAATTGAATAATAATGATTAATTTAGAGGCAGACTTATACCAATGATAATATTGGTCAAACCCTAATCTTACGAAACGGCAGACAAGAAAATGATCACTTCTGAGATTAAATCACTTAAACATATCCATGAGATACTGTTAATCAACGAAGAGGACACTGAGAGTCAGATACGACTTGAAACCGAAAAAATTTACGAGAAACATGTTAAAGCTACCGTTGCTGACGGTAAACTTGATGATTATGAAATGAAAAAGCTTTTCCAGTTAAAGAATGATTTACTTATCCCTGACTTCATTGCAAGTGATATATACGAATCTAATGCAAAAGAAATTCTTAACAAATTCATTGATGGAGCAGTTTCAGAAGAAAGGTTCTCTCCTAGTGAAGAGCAGGAGATTGCAGAAATTTCTAAAAGTTTAGGGATTGAACTCACTGAAGAAGACATGTCCACGGAAAAACTGGACAGGTATAAACTCTATTGGCAAATTGAGAATGCGGAATTACCTGTAATTGACTCAGACATTCAGATTCAAAGAAAAGAAAAACTACATTTCATAACATATGCTAAATGGTTTGAACAAAGGCATGTAAAAAAAAGAGTAACATATGCCGGTCCAACTGCAAGAATCAAAAATGCAAAAGGGGTTTATTACCGGGTTGGAGTGGTACGCGCTTAACCTATTTCCAAAGATGTGTGGCAAAACATTGACGGGGGCAAAATCTATTTAACAAATAAACGACTGATTTTTATGGGGAAAAAAGGGAATAAAACCATAGCTATAAACAAGAGCCTTGATATTGAGCCCTTTAAAAATGGAGTTTTCATTCAAAAAGAGAGTGGGAAAGGCCCATTTTTAGAGTTTAGTGATAACGTGGATATCTTCTCAATGATTTTAGTTCGCTTGATGAATGTGCAATAAATTTCTATATATAACAAAAACTACATACCAAATTATTATGAAGGGATACCCATCTATCTTGGTTGGCTGTGTCGCCTTGGCTTTTGCATGTGCGTGTTCGCAGCCTATAAATACAGTGCAGGATCCTCATTTCGATAAGGATGGTTATTGCCTTGATTCGGCAAAAACGACTTTCGAAGCATCTGGGCCCTCGGGCTTGGATTTTTTCATCGAAATTAGTGGAAGTATGAATGGATTTTTCAGATCCAATCAAGTCACTAACTTCAAAAAGGATGTGTGGTCTATTGTTTCCTATTTTGGAGGGAATGATATTTTTGTTTTGTCTAATGAGGGAACTGTAGCAGGTACTTATCCTGTTTCTCAATTCAGAACTATGATGAATAAGGGCGGGTTTGTAAGTAACCAGGAGACAATCATACCGACAATGATAAACACGATACTCAGTAATCTGGATTATAAGAACGGCCAGTGCGCAGTCCTTATTTCTGACATGAAATACAGCCCAGAGAGGCAAAGAGACTTAAAAGTTCTTCTGGCACAATACCAGGCGGATATTCGCAATCTGATAGGGAATTATCCAGGTATTGCTGTGTGCCTGATTATGGCTACATCCCAGTACCTGTCAGCCAACACCAGTATTCTAGAAGAAGAATCGCCTTACTATTACGTAATATTCGGCAAGGATGAGAATGTGGCATTTATGAGAAATTGCATTGGCACTCTGCTTGAGGACAGTGGTAATTATCGAGAAAGTATGGAGATGGGATTTGATTATAAGTCACCTACATACTCTTTTGGAATACCAGACAATGCTATCCAGTTGGATAACCAACCTACATTTATTGGTTACGATACCAGTTTTTCAGACACTTGCACTGTGGTATTGGAACTCGATCTATCCAATTATCGATGGACCATTGCTGAAAAAGACGTTTTGAGAGACAATCTTCATGTCAAAGCTTGTTACGGTTCCAATGTTTCTGTCGGAGATATCTCACTGAAAGTTACGAATCACTTCAATGGGGGCTATGAAAGGAAGGCATTAGCAACAGTTGAAATTGGAATCTACGATATGATTGCTACAGATTCGGATGTGATCGAATGGACTCTCAACCATCCCGACCAACCTGTTTCCAGTTCCTTCATACAAATTATATCTTGTCCTACTGAGTCCGATTATTCCGGATCTTTCTCTGTTGACCGTTTCATTGGAGGCGTATTCGATGCGATGCAAAATGACTGGGACAAAACACCGAACAGAATTTTAATTTCGAAAAAACAATAGATCTCATGGAATTGATGGATTTATACAAATGGGGGCTCCCTAACCAAGGAGAGTACCTTAACAAGTACAGAGACAATGAGTCATTGTACAACATGGCGCGTTCTTTATGGAATAGCCTTGATAGTGAGTCATTCTATTTCATGATTACCTTTATTGCAATAGGATTGGTTCTGGTATGTTTCTACTATTATGTCTACAACAAGTGGCCCGGAAGAAAGTACAGAATTCAACATTGGGCTCTCTGGCTCGGCATCACTGGTGTAGTAACGATAATTGCCATTCTTTGCCTAGGTTCTGCACTAGTGACATCCAATCTGCAGGAGAAATTCGGGTTTATTTTGAGAATCTCTCTTATCAGTGGTATTTATGCGATTCTGATATATTTTGTCGCATCCTTGATCATTTGTAATATTCCTGTTCCAACTAATGCGTACAGGTTCTTAAAAATCGGGAAATAATTATGGCTAAAGTATTTGTATTTTGTATAGGAGGAACCGGACTTCGAGTTATGAAGTCTGTGATCATGCTGACAGCATCAGGAATGAAGACCAACGGCTACGATATTGTTCCAATACTCCTCGACCCACACGTTGATCTTGAAGAGAACACTATTCTCACTACGACAATAGGCGATTATATAAAAATCTATAAAAATGCAACATCAGCCGGTAGAGCTCAGCAATTAGATGCTCCCGCTGGTTTTTTCAGTACGAAAATAACCAGACTAGAGGACCTCGATGCTCTTCAGAATAGTACGAGCACAAATATGACTGAGAAGAAATCTTTTGGTCAATATTTGGATGTAGGGGCCCTTGCTAACGATGATGTAAACAATTATCTAATCCAGACGATCTATTCAAGGGATAATCTCAAAAACAGTCTGTCAGTTGGTTTCAAGGGTAATCCTAATGTGGGAACAGTTGTTCTAAATGAGATGATTAGTGGCGCTGACTGGTACGATGCTTTCCAAAGACATTGCGAGAAAGGTGACCGTGTTTTCATCATCAGTTCTATCTTTGGAGGCACAGGTGCAGCGGGATATCCACTTCTCGAGAAAAAGATTAAGGAGGATAAGATACACCCTCAGGTACAGAACGCTTTGATGGGTGCTGTGACTGTCCTTCCTTATTATTCTCTCGATGATCCCACGACATCTGGCAGTGGTATCGATTCATCCAATTTCTATACTAAGACCAAAGCTGCACTCAGTTACTATGAGAAGAGTGTCAAGTCAGATTACCTATACTATGCAGGTGAACAGAGTTTGAAAGCAAATTACCAGAACAATGAGAAAGAGCAAAAGAATCAGGCTCATTTTGTTGAACTCGTAGCTGCATCTGCGTTGTATGACTTCCTCGGAAGAGAACGACAGGAATCACCACAAGCGATGACGCGTGCTATCAGGGAGGATGCTGATCCGCTTCATATAACCTCTCTTGGCGATGGATATAAGGAAATAGTAAAGAACATTACTAATATGATGTTATTTGATCTATTGCTTGACATTCTACCTGGAGAGAGACAGTTTCCGCTAAAAAAGACACGTGGTCTGAATAAGGATTTCTATCAAGACCAGAAGTTCGGCGCTCTAAAAGAATTTGTGAAAAAGTTCCACAAGTGGTATACAGAGTTGGCTGAGAATAATCGTGGGTTCGCCCCATTGAATCGCGTATCCAAAGGAGAGAAACTCACCACAATGATTAAAGGATTAACGCTAAAGGCTAAGAATGAATCATATTACCTTCTGAAGATGATTGAAGCAAGTAATAAAAAGAAGGTACAGCACGAACACGGAAACAGATTTCGTTATCTACTTGAATTTGCATACAACGGAATAAAGGAGTATACCGATCATATTTAAATAGGAAGCATTATGGCAAGCATTGATTTAAATATAATTCAGAGAGGGGCAGCCTCGGATTTCGAATGGACAGCCGGTCCTGGTCGTATCACTAAGGCAGACCTTGGCAATATTGGTGAACAAAGAACCGACAATAACAGTGCACTTAATGCACTACCGACACCTTTTGCAAGATTCTATACCTTTAAAGAGGCTTTCCGTCGTGTTCTTGAAGAGAGAAATAACGAGAAAAAGCCTGCGGGACTAGCATATGAGCAGCTGGTGTCCAATTGTTTGGATGTCTTTGAACTACTTTACAATAAGAAATACCATGAGAATCTTTGGAAAAGCAGTGAACGTAAGATTATTATCAAAGAGTGGAATTATGAGGTTGATTTGAAAACACTTAAAGAACACGTACCCATTCTTGGCGGTGCAGTTGAGAGCTACTTCAATGATGACCTTGGCGAAAAAAAATTGTTCTTTATTATACTCCTAGAGAACGGCAAAGAGTATTTCCTTGCCACTAGTTCACCGATGACAGGCTTCATTACGCCTCCAGATATGGATAAGGAAGTGAAAGATGAAGATAAAGGCGGAGCTTCAAGGAGGATAATATTCGGCGGCGATAATTATTCTAGTTTAAGTTGGGAGACTCTCCGAAGAAAATCATCCGGCATATATTTCCAGGATATCCAACTTTTCGACAAGAGGGATGCAGACTTCAAGAACTATATGTACACGACTTTATTCGGTAACGGCGCTGCTGTTGATGCGAGATATCGCGAACTGCGAGACTATATAAAGTCATTCGGGTCTGAACCGGATATCAAGGATACTTGGACATCAGACGCACTTAAAGACATCTTAAGTGATGATAACCGGAACAAGGTTATCGTCAATGGCATTGCATTGAAGACGAGCGAAGACCTTGGTTCCAAAAATTATTTCTCTGATGCTGTTTTGAAAGTTCCTTATAAACTAGCTTCTTCAAAATTCAAAACTTTCAAGTATATCAACGATAACGCAGGCAGGTCATATGACTACTTGCTGCCCTTGTCTGAGCAGGCACTTGAAGTGATAGGTAATCAGGATTTTGTAGCGGAATGTAAGGAAAAAAATCAGGCCATAGAAATCAAGATTATTGTCCATGGGAAAGAATTCAAAAAGATATTCCGAACTGATGCAGCAGCAGTTAGAGCTGGCGAAGGCACAATTATTTCTCTTGAAACATCAAGAATCAACTTTGATCTTGCTCTATTTCCGAATGTTCTTTCTGTAAATGATAATGAAAACAACTACTTCAAAGTACTTGTTTCTGCATTTGATAACAACGATAGGAGAACATTCACGGTAGATAGCCTCAATCTTGACTTCTACAAAGTAGTCGATAAAAAGGATAAAAAGTATGAGATAATTGAGAAGGCCATAGATGGTTCTTATAGGAGTGGTACACGTCCTGCCGTTATACGTTCGCAGCAGAATAGTGATGTTGAATGCGGTACAAAGTATTATGAAGTATTCAATACCGCATTTGACGTAATCTTAGTGAAAACCACAATAGATTGCAAAGATTATACCTTTACATTATTTCCGCAATGGGATAGGGCTGAGACGTCAACTAAAACATTCGACTATGCCATAGACATCGGAACAACGAATACCTATATTTCTCTTCGTGAAAAGGGTACGATGAACGAACCCAGGCAGTTGACTATGGATGTCCCGATTGTGAGTTACCTGCATGACAGGATCAACTCAACTCAGATGAACGATGTATCTTGCTGGGAGGTTAATACTCCTGAACAGTTTAAGGCTGCATTCAAGACGGAATTTGTTCCTCCTTTCATTGATGGCCATGCTTATAAGTTTCCAATAAGGACTGCACTTTGCTTTACCGGAAGGGATACGTCCAAGATATCTCTCTTTGATAATACCAATATTGCATTCTTCTATGAGAAGAGTAAACCTGCGGGCAATCAGAGCATCATTACAGACATCAAATGGGATTCAGATGAGAAGAAACTTCGCGTATTCATTCGCGAACTTCTTCTTATTATCAAGGCAGATATGCTCCAGGAGCATGCTATAATTTCAAAGACTGGTCTTATTTGGTTCAGCCCTCTCAGCTTTAAGAACAGAGATCGTGAAATATTTAAGAGAATTTGGAATGAGGAATCAAAGTGGATCCTTAATCTTGAATCGCCAGAACGACAAATTAAGTGCTACACTGAATCCGAAGCTCCGTATCATTACTTCAATGCAAGAGATGAGTATGAGAGTGTCGAATCTGTAGCCATTCTAGATATTGGAGGCGGTTCAACTGATTTTGTGTACTTCCAGAAAGGAAAGCCAAAGATTGCTAATTCCATCCATTTTGGGTGCGATGTTATGTGGGGAAATGCTTTCGATCAGTTTATAGACTCCAAAAAGAACGGCATTTATGATAGGTACAAGGACACAGTTCACTTTGATACAATTGTTTTGAAGGAACTTAATGCCTTAATGGTTGGCAACCCTAAAAGTACAACACAAGATATAATCAATTTCTGGATCAGCAACAATGCCGAAACCAAGATTGCCGATAAATTGCAGCAAGATTTCTCATACGCATTCGCTTATCATTATACAGCCACTATTTATTACCTTGCTTCACTTCTCAAGGCTAACAAACTTGAATACCCGAGGACCATCACGTTCAGTGGAAACGGAAGCCGCTACATTGATCAGTACATTACTTCTGATATAAAAATTCTAAAGGAAATTACACATTTTATTGTGTCAAAAGTCTTTGATAAGGAGATTGCCGATATCCAGCTTGTATTACCAGATATCCGTAAGGAGAGCACTTGTTATGGAGGCCTTTACCACAAAAACGGAATTGCTCAGCCGAAGGCGGTTGTTTACTACGGTAATGGAAAAAGTGAAACCTGCAAGGATGTTAAGGAACTTGCAGAAGCATATCAAACCTCAATCAAGGACAATGTTATTGTAGAGGTTACGGCCATGAATAAAATCTATGCTGAAGTCCTTAGCACACTTATACGTTATGGAGTTGTTGACAATAAAGAAAATAAACTTACTACTGATGAGATTCTTAATCTTGTTAATTCTGGTGTCAAAGATGTTCTGACTTCGAAATTTCAAACTGAGATTCGCGAAAAGTACTCGGATCTTGAGCAATTCAACGATACTTTGTTCTTCATTCCTGTGAGGGATGCTCTTCTTAAGCTTACAAACCATAAGGCGTAGTATAATGAATTTCTTTACCTATATTAATCAAAATCCTTTGCTTTTCATCTTACTCTTTGGTTTATTACAGGGCGGCATTTTCTTGTGGACAGTCGTAAAATTGAACAAGTATAAAACGTTTTTTCCTAAAAACTGGAATTGGAAAGCTGATATTGTAGGACGGATTGAGCCCCCCGATGCTTCAGTTGAAGCAACAGAACTTGTTAGGGAAGTCAATGATTACATAGTAAAAAACGAAGGCACTACAGATTTCGGTATCATAAAGGATAAGACAGAGAGGAAACTAGAAACATCGTATGAATATGCCGTGTCAACGATTTCCTATCCGACTTTACTTGGTCTGTTAGGTACCTTCCTTGGTGTATATTTTGGTCTAAGAAGTTTCAAAATTGGTATAGAGACCGCTGGCGTTTCTGATGTAATTATAGGTAAATTGATTGGTGGCATCATCATTTCAATGATTACCAGTGTTGTGGGTTTATTACTTATGATGGTTGGCAACTTGATTGCAAGTACATATCAGAAACAAGTTGAAATTAAAAAAAATAAATTCTATGATTTCCTTCAAGTAGAACTGATGCCAGGTATGGGAACAAGCATAGTGTCTGCTTTGCATAGACTTCATAAGACCATAAATATTTTTGAACCAGCATTCCGTGCCATAATTGATGAATTTAAAGCTGCTTTCGGGGAGTGTACTATAACTCTACGAGATACTTTTGGAGAGAATGTCAAGCAATTAACCGAAGCGGCCGATGTAATGGGAAAAAACATGGTGCTGATTAACGATAATGTCCAGAAACAGGACGAACTTCTCAAAACAATGCGCCAAAAGCAGACTCTAGATACACTTGAAAAATTTACTGAAGCGGCCGACAAGTTCGAGTCTATAACGACGTCTTTCAGCAAGTTATATGAAATCAAAGATGATATTGTAGCCTCAAGTGAAAAACTTGTCAGGGCTCAAAGTGAATATGTTGAGCAGATGATAATTCCTGAACGTGTTTTTGAGAAAGTGAATGCCATACTCAACCGGATTTCTACATTTGAAGAGAATATCAATGCGTTAGGAGTCAATATTGCCCAAACCCAACTTCTTGGTAATACTCAAATGAACCTCATAGAGGAACAGATATTTGCCATAAAGAAGAAGACGAACCTTTCTCTCCAATATCAAGATATAACGGACGAACAACTTAGAGCAATTTACGAAGAACAATCAAGGGCAATTAATGCAATCAATGCTCAATATAGGGCTGCGATACAGAGGCATGGCGACGATTTTGAGGCTGCAATGAGAGAATTCAAGACAGTCTACGAGAAAATTGTCAGCGACTGCAAGCTGGCTGTCGAAGAGAAACGGGATGAGTTCATTCAGGAAATCAGGAAATCTGTTGATCTTGAGGCAAAGAATCAGCATCTTGCTCAACTTGAAAAACTCCCAATAATACATGAAACGCTATCTACAATAAGCGATTCGGTGAAAGGAACGTCAGATGTATTGTCTAAAATCGATGAATTGAAGAGAGAAGTACAGAAGAATTCTTCGTCAACAAGAGGTTATGGTAGGGGTAATGGTTCTATTACCACGCAGAAACCGGATTTTTGGAAATCTGATAAAAATGAATCACCTGAACAATCTACAGACAATCCTGAACAAAAGCGCAAGAAAGGCTGGTTAGTGAGAACTTTTAGTAGACGATAATCATAGTCATGAAGTCCAAGAATAGAGAACCTTTCTGGCCGTCCTATGTGGACGTGATGACAACGCTGTTCGCTATAATGATTGTGTTGTTTGGAGTATCATACAGCCGATTTAGAATTAAAGAAGCAGAACTGAAGAAAATTGTCAATAAGTACGAAGAGATTCAAGCCATATATAAGGTTGTTGAGAATATCGATTCAACCTACTTTGAGTTTAACCCAAAGTATGTCAAGCATATTTTCAAAATTCAGGTAACTTATCAAAAGGGGAAATTTATACTCGATCAACTTCAGGAGGATCTATTTAATGAAGAAGCAGCCAATGCAAAAAGAGAGCAGATTATTGCAGCAGGTAAAGAAATTGAAAAAACAATCCACAAACTACAGGATACAACTTTCACAAAACAGGATATTAAATACCTTGTTGTCATTGAGGGACAAGCCTCTGCTGACGGATACCACATAGATGATTACTTTAATAATGATGTCTTAAGTTATCAGCGTGCCCTTGCGCTCCATAGATTCTGGAAGCAGGAAGCTGGAATAGACTTTTCCAAAATGGATAAATGCGAGCTTGTGATCAGTGGGAGCGGCGAAGGTGGTATGCCACGAATATCTTTGGGAGATTATATGGCAAGGGATGAGTATCAGTCGAAAGTTAGGAGTAATCAAAATGTTGTTATCCGAACTGAAGACTATGAAAAGTTTAATCAGCGATTCCTTATTCACATTGTACCAGTTATCGGTAATATCAAGATGAATGAATAGCAAGATTATGCAATATTTTATTCTTTACCCGATAATTACATTTTTTCTCGGCAGTTGTATCACATACACCGACCATCGCACGAATATATTAGTGTTTCAAATGCAATAACAGCCGTTTATCTTACATCCTTC
>ERZ795057.2119-NODE-2119-length-15527-cov-11.494894_pt1 | contig 15527 bp, 16 predicted proteins | sample MGYA00375141_ERZ795057 | MGnify/ENA primary metagenome ERZ795057 (study PRJEB30186, sample SAMN05720163) | activated sludge metagenome | isolation source: Anaerobic digester | place: Hong Kong | collected 2015-01-26 ... | reverse complement strand
CACAGGACAGTGGATTTGGACGGCTGAAGGCAGCCCATAAAGTGCGACCCATGATCGGCGAGCATCAGTGTCTCACCCACAGGGCCAAGAATGTCCTGAATTCTATGCAACTACTCTTACAGGAAGGGCGAGGCACCTCATGACCTCGCCCTCTCATGTAAAGACCAGCACATCAGCAATAGAGATTGTCAATCCACCTGGAGGCTTCCTTGTCACTGATCTTGCCGAGATATCTCTGCGTGGTTGAAAGATTCGCATGCCGCAATATCACCTTGCTCACGATCTCAATAGGTACCCCGGACCGGGAAGCATAGGTGGCTGCATACCTCCTCAGATCATGCGGCCTGAGAGTGACGCCAACCATCCCGCCTGCTTTCCGAACCATAGTATGCGCAGCTACATACTTGATGGGGAAGATGTGTTTATTAGATTCTATCTCCTTCTGCTGGATGTATTCCTTCAACCTCTCGGCGATCTTCTGGGGGATGTACACCGCCTCCTGTTCCTTTCCGCTCTTGGGATCTCTCAGGATCAGCTTCTGATCAATGATATCCGCGGGTTTCAATTTCAGTACCTCGCTCACCCTCATTCCTCCCCTTGCCATGAGTTCAAGCATCAGGCGATTTCTAGGATTAGTCGTCCTGAAGATCATCTCATCTACTACCTCTTTGTCGAGAATGTTCCATTGATTTAACTCCGGAGGCCTGAAGATCCTCTTGAACATGGGGGCATCGCAGGGATTGGGGAAGTTCTGCTCCAGATTGTTCCTGATGAAGTTGAAGAATGACCTGAGGTAGGCATAGCGAGAGCTCTTTGTTCCTTGCTTAGTGCCACTGCATACTTGATTCATGAATGACAGGACCTCTTCAGGACTAAGCTTGCTTATGTCTTTATCCCCAAACTGCTCTCGAAATCTGTTTAAGATGTAACCATAAGATCTGAGTGTATGAGGTTTGGAATGAGCCTTGTGGTACTCCATACAGACATCAATACCTTGAGACACTAACATGATCCACCTCCTGTATTTACTTTTTTGATTCATAAAGAAGTTCATAATGTGTGATCTTGCATGCTCAATCCTTCGCCCCTGACGAAAAGTGATATGGTGGAATTCCTAATGAGCGGCTCGTTCAGGTTTACCTTTCAAGTAGAGTTGAAAATATTTTAGACCGGAGCATTCCCAACAGGTGAATATTCTTTATAAGATGAATAATTATCCTTGACAATGCTCACAATGCATCGTTTTCATTCTCTAAAGATAACGAGTTATTAGTTAGTGCTTGACCATGAAGTAACCAGGGGATAGTTGATATATAAGCGGATTGAAAATATTTTCATAAAAGTGATAGGACTGAAAATTAATTGCATCAGAGGGAATTAGCGTGCTTGAAACAATACTGAAAGATATAACGAGCCATGTGCATTCTCATATGGGCAATATGGCCAGACAGCTCGATATTGAGCGTGTAGATATCTTCCAGTTTTTGAAGAAAACCGATTCAGATCACCCTGAGACCATGTCGTGTGTCTTTCAGTGGAACAAACACCATGGGATAAAAAAGCTGAAATCAACTACGATTTTTAGAGTTGATATGCTGGATAAGTTCATCCTTGATAAGATAAGTAAAAGCGTTCCTGTCTCAGGTGAGATCAATAATTACAAGGAATTCAGTCAACTATTCAGTATAAACGAAAATAACCGTATAAATTCATTTATTCTGACCAATATAATTATTGATGACAAGATCTGGGGATTTATTATCTGCTTGGATAAGAGAAAAAAACTTTCCCTGAGCGCTGATGAGCTAATCTATTTCCTCGATGTGTCGAGCAAGATCGGCTCAGAACTCCGCAATAAAGACATTCTCTGTGAGCTCATAAAGAACAACTCTGAATATCATTTCTTCGTGGATAAAGTGAGTGACATAGTTATCCACATAGATGAGAACTACAGGATCATGGGTTGCGGTGGATATAGTATTGAAACAATGGGGTACACTGAGCATGATATTGTCGGCAAAATGTTCCATGAGCTCTTCTGGTTTGAAACCGTTGATGACAGAGATAGGTTTACCAATGATTTTCAAAATTTCTTCAGTAGACGCCAGAACTTGGTCGGTCACATCCTTTTAAAGACCGGGGCTAAGTTGTATGTTGTCTGTCAGAGTGTTCCTGTTTTCCAGGATGGCATGTTCAAGGGTGCTGTATGTGTCATTACTGACATTGATGAGATCAAGAAAACCCAACATGAAGTAAAGGACCGTGAAGAAAGACTAAGAATATTATCAGAGAATGTCAGCAACGCATGCATACTCTGGGATAAGAATTACAAACCAATATATGTTTCCCCGCAAATCTTCGCAGAGACAGGGTTCTCAGCTGATGAGACATTGAGTATGCTTACCGATGAGACCTCCCGTGGCGATTTCATGTTCGAAAAATCTTTCAACCTGATTATGCAGTATATCGAGAAGGTTTTTGAAACACAGAGGGATCTTTCGTTTATTGCCGTGAACCTGAGAAAAAAGGATGGGACAGAGTATATCGCAAACATGGACTTTAAATTATTACGGAAAAAGACAGGAATATACGGGGTTCTCACGAGGATAAGGAACTCTGTGAACGGTCATTATCTGCTAGAAGACTCACACCAAAGAATAATCAATGACGTGACCCAAGAAATCATGTTTCTTACGAACGAGCATGCGAGATTTACCTATTGGAGCCCCTCCGTTAAGCCCTTGTTGGGTTATTCTATTGAGGAGGCTATGCGGATGAGAGGTGAAGAGTTGTTTGAAAGCACATCAGCAGACAGAATTGATAAGGCACTAAGAAATGGTCAGAAGACTTTCCGAAAGAAGGCTAAGAGCTGGAAAAGGGTAATGCACATTAATTGTATTCATAAGGATGGCAGAAAAGTCAAAGGAAGGATGACACTTACGACCGCTTATAATGACCAGAATGAACCTATTGGGTTTATGGGAATAACTTCCCTCACAAACAAATAAGGCTTCATTACTGCCATCCTTTCTTGAATCAATCTCGACTTTCTATATCCAGATACGTATTTTTCGTTAAATAAAAAAAGACCCATTCTTTTGATATTGATAGAGCACTCCACATCCTCATACTATTATTAATCAATACTATCAGTGGATAAGATGCTATCCCTTTTATACTCTCAACAAACGATTGTACAAACATTCGATCAAGATCAAATGCTACGTACTTGTCATTCTGGTAAATATCTTTTTCCATAGCTTAACCCCGGGTTGTCTTCAGAAAGATGAGGCCTTTTTGATAATCTTCTTCGATCTTGCGAGCGGCTCACGAACCTCGATGATCTCCTCCTTGGATGCCATTCTTCTTGTGACAGACATGATGTTGACATCACCCGAATATGTACGTATGAAGCTCACGCTGGTTTCTACCTTTATTTTTGAGCCATCCCTATGGATCATTTCCAGTTCGAGAATTGATCGACTGTCAGGATTGATATTCTCTGGAGATAGTTTTCTAACCTCTTCTCTTATAAACTTGTCAATAATCTTCATGGAGTGTGTGGTAAGAGGTCTAAAGAGGGTTGAGCGAGAAGGCTTATCAATAATAGTTGTCTCATCAATGCTGAGACCTAGAAGCCTGCTGGCTGAAGGGCTGATATAAATGGGATTAAGATCCAGATCAAACAGGATGATAACCTCCTGTAAGTTCTCAGCTAAGAACCGATATTTTTCTTCACTTTGAATAAGCTTTTCACGGTCCCTGACCTCCTGGTCGATATTACTCACAACACTTACAACTTCCTGCAGTTCTCCATCCACCATCACTGGCTGACAGTTCATGCGGACCCAATTATATTCCCCAGAGGGATTCTTAACGAGATACTCGTGGGGTCGGTCTACTATTCCTTTATTTAGATCATTCAAGTTCTTGAGTGCTGTCTCAATCTGCCCAGGAATGAATAGATCGAGCACATTTTTACCAACCAGGTAATCTGCGGGAAATCCAAAATTACAAGCACCCTGTGATATATATGTAACAGTACCGTTTCTATCGTATATCAATATGATATCTTTGATTTTATCCAGGATTACTCTTTGGCGTTCTTCGTTTTCGAATAGCCTTGTTTCAGTATCTTTTCTCTCTGAGATATCACGCGTGATCCCAAGAATCCCATTAAGATTATTGTTTTGTCCGATTATCGGAGAAAATGTTGTCTCGGTCCATATTGTCGATCCATCTTTACATGTTTCTTCAAGTTGCAAAGTAAGAGTCTTAGAATGATTTGTCCATTCATCCAAGTGCTCCAGTTCATGATGGAAGACATCAATAGCCATTCGAAAAGAATCTGGCGTCAATGCTTCAGATGCAGTCTGGGACATCGCTTCCTCAACAGTGAAGCCACGAATATTTTTAACAGATGGACTTATGTAAGTGAATTTAAGGCCTGCATCCATCGTGAAGATAATGTCTTTTGCATTCTCTGCCAGGAGACGGTATTTTCTTTCGCTCTCCTCTAAAGCTTGTTCTGCCAACTTTTGGTCGTTGATATCCCGAGCTACTGCATGAAATCCCTTTATCTCACCTTCTTCCATAATGAGCTTGATATTTTGCCCTATCCAAAGAGAATTGCCGGATTTATCAAGGACAGGAACTTCAGAATAAACCAGAGGGGTTTTTTTAATAAACTGTAAGCCAGTAATACGGGAGATACACTCCCGATGTTCAGAAGGAATGACATCCAGATAATGTCTACCGATTAGCTCATCAGGAGAGTACCCAGTGATCCTTGTTACGCCAGGACTCATGAAGGTAAAATGACCTTGAATATCAGTCTCGTAGATAACATCATTGGAATACTCGACAAGCATGCGATATTTTTCTTCACTTTGGATTATGGCCTGCTTATTTTTCACCTCTTCGTCAACATTTGATATTATGCTGATAACTTCTTTGAGCCCTCCGTCTGCAATTATCGGCTGACAGTTGAGCCTCCACCAGTGGTAGGATCTATCTTTATGACGGATAAGATATTCATGGGGACCGTTTGCAAGTCCTCTGCTTAATTCTTGGAGACTCTCCAGCGCTATGTTGTGCTGATCTGGCCGTATAAGATCGGCACAGTTTAACCCGATTAGGTCCTCTGGCTCAAAGTCACTCCAAAGGGATACGTTCGGGGTTATATATGTGATAGTTCCATGCTTGTCATAGCACATAATGACATCTCTCACATTTTCTAGGATAAACCGATGCCTTGTCGCGGTTTGAGAGAGTGCTTCAAGATAGACAAGTCTTTCAAATGGATCTCTTATATCCGAAGCCCTGTCTATGAGATGTATAAGTTCATCCCCATTCCAGGAACGGCTGCAATCGGTATCGGCACAAATGAGGCACCCTATCGGCTTCCCCCTGGACAGGATTGGCTGAGCAACGTAAATGACATTAACTTTGCCATGAGAGACGCAGTCACCTTTGATGGGTGATGTAAAAGATTTTGGTTCAACGATACCGGGGAAGATGTCAGAAATCTTTATCGGGGGATCGAAAGATTGTGTCGTAATCTTCCCCGCGTGCAGAAGCAGTTTTTTGGAGACAAGAATATATTCTGAGTCAGAGATGAGGCAGAGTGAGACATATGGCACTCTGATCTGCTCTGAAACTGACCTCATTATGGTTTCAATGTCAGAATACAAGTCAACAAACATTTCATCAACGCGATGCATGACAAGTCCCCTCTCGTGTTGTTTACTCATGCTGTGATTCTTTGAGCAATTAAGCAATTAATATGCCATGTGAGATTCTTAATTTTGTGTCTAGAAACATCCAAAATATTGTCAGCATGAAAATAAATAAGGGTATATCTTTCAGCAGAGGAAAAATATTACACACGAAATTCATTCTTAGTGAAAACCTTTGCTCACGGCAAATAATAGGCTGGGATCTAAAAATGAATAAGGAATTTATTGACATGGAACGGCCTCTCACCTATAATTCCAGTCACATTATATCCTTCATCGCATTTGCGATGATTGAGCCGGCCAGACCGGAACAACGTCAGGCAGCGCAGCTGCCCACGATAGACAGGGAACCAGGGGAGTCGAGCAACACTTTGAGCGCCGCCCTGGTCGCAGTCGAGGCCTTCGGCGCAGCCTCTCATGCATATCTATAATTAAATCCAATACAACACCGGCACTATCTCCATGCACGTGTACTTGCCCCTTTTAGTGGCTTGTTCTGTTTTTTGATCAGGCGTGGTTCCCGGTGAAAACATATTAATAAATCTAGGAGGTTGAGCGATGGAAACTAGTAACAATGCTACAGCAGACGATGTGTTGCAGAAGGTATCTGCATACATCAAAGGCGGGGGAACAGCTTGTTACCTTTGCGGCGCAAACATAGAAGGTGACTCCTTCGATGTCGCAGAGGGGACAGCCACCCAGGAGATGCACTGTCTGGAGTGCGAGGGGAAATGGGTCGATCTTTACAGCCTTGTCGGTATACACACGGGCAGGGAGGAGATCAGAATACAGACTGATGGCCATAGGGTTATTGAAAGGCTTCGAGATGAACTCAATAGGGTTCTTGCCGTCATGAAGGCATTCAGAATGCCGATTGGCGAGCAAGATCACGTCGAGGCAGCAATCCGGATAGCGGAGGTGGCCTTGTATGGGAAATAGCCTGCCGCAGTTCAAAATGCCGAGAAGGGACCTTCCAGGGACAGTAAGGATCTACCCGATCTGTTGCACGTCCATGTACTGTGGCAAGGGTTCTGAAAGTTGTCCGACCTGCCGTTGCTACCCTACCCTTCAGGAGTTCCTGGAATGGGTGAGGATAAACAATGCCACGGTGACGGACCCCATCTGGAGCCCGCTTGCTTACACGGCTCAGTCGGTCGCAACGGAATCATGAGGAGAAGGTCATCATGGCCATTCTGAATGTCATCTCAAAGGACGGTAAACTTCTTGGTCAGTTCGATGACTCGTTTCAGCCCGGCTATTGGCGCTGGACCGGCAAGACCGATGCAGGCGGATATCGTCAGTACCGCTTCAAGGTCTTCTATGAGCTGACTCAGGAAGAAAAGGAGGCTCTCGCTCGTATGGGCATTGTGCTCCAGTACGGAGAGCTGAGGAAGATCGCATAGCGATCAAGATGAGTTAAGGGTGTTAAAGGGGCTGCGTGTCGATCGACATCGCGGCTTTTTTTGCGCCCGAACTACAGAGCACCCCATAAGACCTGATCCGGAGACGGCAGGCGGGGGTAAAAACATAAGGAGGTTGAGCAATGGGATTGGTTACGTTAGGCACTGCGTATGAGCAGGCAGCAGCAATGGCGGCAAGGCACAACGACGAACTGGTCAATGTATCGAACATCGGGTTTTCAAACCTTGACGAGGTATGGATCGGGGCACGATCTTTCCCGGTTTCGGAGAATGCCCAACAGCAGATCTGTAAGCGGCTGGAGATCCCCTTCCCTTACCTTCAGAGCTGCAAGCCCGACTTGCAGGCCGAGAATCTGAACCGCAGACTGTACAAGGAAAACAATGAGGAGCTGTTCTTCAGGTTCGATGACAAACAGCTGCGGGCAGTTTTCACGCCGCGGTATGTGCCCATCGACAACGTGGATCTGATCGAGAAGCTTCTGACTCTCTTTGATTGGGATACCACGGTATCCCTGAAGATGAGCGGGGAAATGATGTCACTGTCCATTCTGGACTCTCATCTCATGAAGGTGAGGGACGAGGAAATGCGTAATGGCATTTCCATCAACAACAGTGAGATCGGCCGGCTCGGCCTGATCATCAAGGCATTCCTGTTCAGGCTTTTCTGTAAGAACGGAGCCATGATCACCAGGGGCACCTCCATCATGGGTGCTTTCAGGCACATCTCCAAAAAGATCTTGGAGAAGATCCCTCAGGTCATCAATGAGAACAGGGTACCCCAGGATTGGGTTGATCGTTACATGGTCACTGCCATGGACCGCTTGGTGGAGAACCCTGAGGAGCTGTTGCCCCTCATCAACAAGAAATACGAGCTCGGGCCCAGGCAGGTCGAGGCAGTCGAATGGGCATGGCCCCATGAGAAGCCTCTCCTGGCAGATGCCACCATGTTCCATGTGGCGAACACGTATACCAAGGCTGCCCAGTTCGAGGGAATCCCCACGAAGGAAGCTTACACTTTGGAGAAGGTCGGCGGCAATGTCTTCGGTCTCGATCCAAGGATGCTCAAAGCGGCATAACCAACAATTACACACGAAACAGGGCAAGGCCATGCGACATCACGTCCATGGCCTTTTCGCCTTCATGAAAGGAGAAGTGAAAATGATTGCACCTTCCAAGCTACAGCCAAGAGGTGCTTCAAAGCATGTGGCGGCCGTTCTGGAAGACCTGGGGATTTTCAAGAAGATAGAGAGACTTGAAGAAGCTCATATCCACGTCAAGAACGAGCCATGGATGGACCTGGTCATTGAGAAACACTGTAACGAGCTCTCGTTTGCGCACTACCGGGAGCAGAACGGTGATCTCATAAATGATGGCGAGATGGTTTTCACTGTGGACCGTGCCGGCATACTGTGTCTCAGGGAAACCGTTGCAGGCGGCCCCTTCGGACCGGTGAACGGAGGCCCTGACAAGGACTTCGCCCGCATGTTTGCAAGAAACCTTGTTGAACAGGGTTTTGGCAAGGGCAAGGTCGTATGGATGTCACCGCAAGACGATAATCCTTCGGGCGGCTCCGGCACACATGGGGACAATATCGGAACCGAGAAGGAAGAAGCGCCTTCGGTCAGCTTCGAGCAGGATCCGGATGTTGCTTACACATTCTCGGTCGATCCCAAAGTGGTTTTCAGCAGACACTATCTGGAAAAGATCGAGATCGTGCCTGATCTGGAGAAGATCCTTAAAGAGAAGGTTATCTATGTTACCAGCGAGAAAGACCTGACGGATGCGTGCTGGCTGCTAAAGGATGGCAACATTCCAGAGCAGATGCTGGCTGCCGTTGAGTCGAAGAAGGCAAAGGATGAGGTCATCGAGAAGCACTCTTCCAAGAGGCTCTGGGATATGATCTCAGGAGAAGGAATGGATCTTGAGTTTGTCTTTGCAGTGAGCAGTGGATATGAGCCTCTTCATGGCATAACGGCTCTTATCTGTACAACGGAGAACAATCAAATAGTAGCCTTCAACGGAGATGTCCTTGCCTGGATGTATGCAGCCATTCCAGATGTTCGCCTTGTTTACTACGGCAAACCGGCGGAATTCGGTGTTCTGACAACGCATCAAGGCCATGTTGGTCTCTTGAAGCCTTTGAAGCCTGGTGTTCTTAACGATCTTGCGCATATGAAGGTCGTGAAAAGGGTCCAGGCTGTGAAAAAAGATAAAGTCTCCTGCCAGGCAGAATGCGGCGGCATTCAGGGAAATCCCCGGGAAGAACCACCAGATAAGGAAACCGGAAACTGCCAGGAATCAGAGAACCAGTCACAGGTGCCCGTGTTCCTCACTGGATTTGAGAGGCTTACCTGGTACTGCGACATGAAGAAAGATCAGCAGAAGGACAGAATGACAGCCGTCATGGAGAAGACCGAAAGCATGGTCACGCTTATGGATGGTACTGTTCTCAGAAAGACACCCGAGGGACAGCCGAAGGTTTCAGACCTGATTCATGTCGGGGACATAGTGAGGGTTACCGGACAGGCAAGGCATCCCGGAGACGCCCTTCCAGAATATCAGCCCCCCAAGACCGACGTATACAGGGTTGAAGGCATGTACCACTCCAAGTCTCCGGAAGAGGATAAGTACAGTCTCACTGATGGCGAGTGCTTCACTCTCCATCTTGCCTTGCTTGAGGACATCAACAAGAACGGCAAGCTCCCAAGAGGATATATTGGCTACAGCGTTGATGAGCTTGTAGCTGTCGAGGGCAGGCTTCTGAAGCTGTTCGCTGCCAATATGGACGAGGTGTTTCTGCTCGAGAAGGCCAAGACGGGCTTAGAGGATATTGACCAGGCGCTTGCCGAGAGGGAATGGACCTTGAAGGATCTTCTCAGCATTCTGGATGACAATGTCTTCGACGGGAAGAAGATATCCAAGAAGGAGAGTTCGGCCCTCATCAGAAACATTGCCAAGGCTAGAGGCATCAAGGGCTGGGAAAAACTGATTTTCAAGAACCTCATAAACGGGATCCTAATAGCCCAGTTTGGTTCATGGTATGATGAACCGAAGGACGAGCTCCACGTCCCGGAGATCGACAACCTGGAACTCTGGAATGTCCAGGCAACCCAGGAACAGTATATCCTGTGGGACGAAACCTGTCAGAAGGCTGAGAAGTGGTTCCTGAATGCAGAGGACAACAAGTTCTACGTAGAGCGTTTTCACGGGGACAGCAAAACACACATGAAGGCTGCCCAGGATAGGTATGCACGGGCCCTCAGCCGGTTGCAGAGAGTTAAGAGAGAGGCCACGCTCAACCATCGTAAGCTGGTCGAGAAGGCTATAAACGCGAATGTGTTTCTCTCGCTCGAGGTTCTTCAGTCTACACTGAAGTCACCATACCTTTCTTCGTCTGAGTTGAAATCTCCTCTTATAGAGGCGGAAATCGCCAGGCGGGAAGCCAAGGCCCAGGCATTACAGGCCAATCTACCCGAGAACAAAGAGATTCAGACTCCGGAAGAGCTGCCATTGACTCAGCCGGTACAGATATTGGCGGAATTGCCCGAGGAGGTTCCCAACTCCTTCAAGGAAGAAGTGCGGATCATTCATGAGTTCCCGGATGAAGCACTTCTCTCTGAGGTGAAGACCCCGGAGATATGGTTCAGTCTCGACAGCAGGATCCAGGATATCAGTCTGGCTCATGACATGATCGAGGAGGGTATCCAATATCTCGGCGAGCGGAACAAGCCTGTGCTGGAAATGTTCAGAAGAAAGCTCATAGGAGCTCCTCCTGAGAGCATTTTCAGCAAGACTGTTGCAGAAAACATAGCAAAGATCGAGAACCAGGCGGTCCGATTCCATGAAAATTGTCATGCCCGGTTTACTCAGGCAAAAGATGACCTGGCTCTTCAAGTCACTGAGGAGATCCAGAGGATCTTCCCTGGGGACCATGTCGAAAGCCTTGTTAATTGCGTCCTGGGGTTGATGTTTGCCCCCCCTGTGCAGGAAATGGTGGAGACCGATGGCGAAAAGATCACCTTCACCATGTCTGTTCGAGACGTAATTGGCATCGTGACCGGAAAACACAGGGCCATGTTGGAGTCGCAGAAACCGGATGACAATTCAACAGTTGCATCACAGGAAATCACGACACCCGATTATCGGTTCAAACCGGGAGATCGTGTCAGAATAAGCCCCAAACTGGTTCACATCGCAGGTCAGGAAGGCACCGTCACATCTAAAGATGGCTCTGATTATGTCGTCAAGCTCGACTCAGGACCTCTCGAGGATCCGTTTGAAGGTATCGAGTATGATCCTTCCGTGCCAGGTGATTATCTCATGCTCATTGGCCAGAACCCGTGGTCAGGTGAGAGCCAGGCAGTTCAGGTCAATGAGGACAATCCAGCTATGGATTATATGGTCGGTGATAGGGTTAGCGTTGTGTCAGGGCAATATGCCGGCAGGCACGGTGAGGTGATCTTGGTGAAGGAATCACCTGTTTCTGATGCAACCAAGCCCAAGGCATACCTCTACACATTGCGGACCGACAATGGTCTGTCTGTTGATCTGTTCTCATGGTCACTTGTGCGTGAGACGTCAAGACCAGCCGAGGTCATTATGGACATCGAGACACAGAAAGGTTTTGTGGAGCCTGAGATTTTGTATTGTGGGCTATTAGACCTTTCCAGGAAGGTCAATCAGTACAGAATGAAGGCTGACATGGAACCGGATACACAGAAGAAAGCCCAGATCGAACAGATGATTCAGGTTGTGACGGTCAGAGGTAAGGAAGCAAAAACCCTTTTCGTGCAGTGGGCAGCAAAACACCCGATTGTGGCGAAAAGGCTGATCGAGAAGCATAAGGAAGCGGGTGCAAAGCCGATTGGCACTGAAAGTGTATTACAACCGGCGCAGCCCTCAGAGCAACAGCGAGAACCAGAATCTCCGAAGCCCTCAAGGGACATGCCGTCAGCGCAAAGGACGTTTACCCGCAGCGGAATGACTCGGAGAAATCAAGTACACAGGAGATGATTCAATGAAGATGACAAGGAAGTGCCGTATCTGCAGGATGCAGGTAGAAGATGGAAAGTGGGAAAGCCATCTCATGAGCCATATCATGAGCATCATGGGAAAGGCCGAGGCGTATGTAACCATAGGAGCGAAAGATGGTGATCCGAAGGCTTGTAGCCTTCAGTACGATCTCTATGCTCTGAGAAAGGCTTGCAGCGAGACCGTTGTTTCATAACGAATTCTCTCTGCACAGAAGAAGGCACCCCTGCGGCAGCGCCCTTGGGTGTCTTCCTTTTTGGAGGACAATCAATGAATAACAAGACGGTATACTACAGGGCATTCACCAGGACCAACAAGATGGTCAAGGTTGAGCTGAACATGGGATGGGGATGTGCTCCCAGTATCAGGGTCTGCGACATGAACGTGAACCTCGTTACTGTTGGAACACTTTCTCCGATGGAGCTGATCAGAAAGATCCCCGATATCGCTCGCTTTATGGTGATCGAAAAAGCTGGAAACCGCGATGAGGCATTGGAAATCTGGACCTTCATCGAGGCTGAAAATCTGGTGGAGGTTCAAAGGCTTGGTGATGGGCTTATATCCATCATGAACATCTGGCCGGTAAGCACATGTGGTGCTCCGGATATTGAAACCGCTGATGTCCAGGAGGAAAATCTCTTCATGGAAGAGATCCCCTTTGACATTGCCGAGGAGATGCCCGTTATCCACTGCTAAAAGAACAAGACCCATGCACTTGGATTTCATGATGACAGCTGCTCCCAGCTATACATCATGACCAGGCATGGGTCTTTTTTTTGTCCTGAAGTATTTAAAAAAGATCATGCGCCAATGATTTGGGGGGCCACTGGCGCATGACCAGAAGGAGGGTATAAGCAATATTGGAGTTCTGTGCTGGCCTGTTTCCTTACTTGGAAATGCTGTCCTTGAGTGCCTTTCCTGCCTTGAAGCGAGGGGCTTTCCTGGCTTTGATCTTTATGGTGGCACCTGTCCTGGGGTTGATCCCTTCACGGGCGGCCCTTTTCACAACGTCGAAGGTTCCGAACCCTACCAGCGTTACCTTGTCACCTTTTTTGAGGGTTCCCATGATCGAATCAAAGATCGCATTGACGGCCTTTTCTACTGCAGCCTTAGGAAGTCCTGCCTTCTGTGCGACAACACCAATCAAATCGGCTTTGGTCATGTTAATGCCTCCTCTCTTTAATACCGTGTGGATACGGTTTTTTTAGTTCATTTTCAGCCGCCTCTCCCCCACTACCCTTCTCCGAGGGTCGAAAAATGGCCAGCGGGATCTGGCGGCAAACTTCCTACTGTGTTTCGGTGTAAAGAATCAAGTGATACTTGTTTTTTATTTCTTTTATTGTGACCTCTATAATGGAGTCCCCTTCAGGAGGCAAGACGCCACCTTCAAAAATCACAAGTCGGGACTTTTTTGCCAGAGGTGTCAGTCTTATAAGGTACCCCTTCCCTCTTTTCCTGTTCCTGATCAGTCTTGATGCTTCGCACCTTGGGGAAAACGAAAAACTATGGAAACCCTTTTTTCTGGGCTCACCCAGGGCAAGTGCCCTTGCCCACCTGGTACCCGGTCCGGACCCTGTCAGATGCGATCTGTAATTACCAAGCGCGGCACTCTTTTTTGCCATGAAAGAGTGGCTTATGTACCTTATGGCTACGTATCCAGCATGGTAATTTATGGCACTGACAAGCTGGCTGATCACAATGTCTTCCTGGTCTGATCGGATCATCTCTTTTAGTTTCGAGACAACGGTGGCAGTATCCGCGTATTTGATGCCGAAATCGCTGAATAGGTCGCCGACAAGAAGCTTTACGTCATAGAGCCTGGGGGCTTCAGCTTCTGATACCCCCAAAGATGCGGCCAGCCTCTGAATAGCTTCCCTCCTGGCATATTGATTGTTGTCTTTCTCGTGAGAGAGAATAAATCTCACGACATGATCAATATCCCCATTTTCAAGACTTGCTATAAGATTCTTTCTGATCTCAACCGCCTTAGCCCATTGTTTTGACTGTTCCTCAAGGATGGATTTCATCTGGTCTTTCTGAGAGTATGTAGGGTGGAGGATGTATTTGTATCTTGTTCCCACTGGAGTATACCTCTAAAGTTTAGCTTGGCAGACCAGACAGGTTTTCATAGAAATCGTCCGGGAGATTCTGAGGTGAGAAGCTCTTCTTCCCATTGTTCCCTTGGGAACTGGTATTATTTCTGGAAGGGCCACTCTGTGACCGCGGGCTGCTTCTTTTATCGGTCTGTTGTTGGCGGGATGTTCCCGAGGACTGGTTCTGGGCTGATGACTGAGAGCTGTTTATTTTACTGCTCGGCAACCCGGTTATCTTTCCTTCGAAATCGTCGACCACTATCTCCGTGAGCTGTATGGGAGTTTTGTCCTGTCCTGCGATGATTCTGTACTCCAGGGATCCTTCCAAGTATACTGGGGTCCCCCTTTTGCAGTTGTCTTTGACGACTTTCGCCCATGAACCGTGGGCAACGATACTGTGGTTGGCCTTTTTAATCTTTGGCTGGCTGCCTATGGACGATATCTTTCGGATGGTTTCCATGCTGAACACCACGTGAGAGCTTTCCTGATTTTCAACGACCGCAGGATCGTTTGAGATAATGCCAACAAGAATCACTTTGGCAGACATGCTATGCCCTCCTCTTTCATTAATTTTTATATAGACATTATTTGTCTATGTGTCAACTATTATAATATATATTGTCTATTATATCATTTATTGATGTTATATGTATGTTACTGTAGACAATTGACAATATTTGGTGCTAGGTGTGGTCTATGACTCCAACGCCAGGAAGGGGAATCACGCCCAAGGCCCTTCAATATGACATGGTCTGGACTACGCGACGGAACAAGGGCGTGCTTCACGGGCCTGTTGCGGACAGGTTCGAGGAACTTGTGGCAAAGGCCTGCAAGAACCTCGGGGTGGAGCTGATCAAGATGGATGTGATACTCAACTACGTCCATCTCCGGGTGAGGATCGAAGTGGCAAAGGATGCCGAAATTCTTCTATCAGCAAAGCAACTGGTGGGTAAGCTGAAGCGACTAACAGCGAAACACCTCAGAAGCGAATTCAAGGAGATAAGAAAGATACCTTCCATGTGGACAAGGGAACAGCTTATCGAGGACTGGGAGCTCACATCGAAGGACATAAGAGAATATCTGGCATCAAAGAGGGGGCAGGATCAGAACAAGAAAAGAGAAAATATCGCTAAACCACATGCTAAACCCGGCTAGCCTGAATATAATATCAGGAGATCATCGGTTTTGAGGCATACTCGAGGCCGAAGATCTATTAAAAATATCATCGAGTTAGGCAAAGCGAT
>ERZ795057.2117-NODE-2117-length-15542-cov-9.895073_pt1 | contig 15542 bp, 11 predicted proteins | sample MGYA00375141_ERZ795057 | MGnify/ENA primary metagenome ERZ795057 (study PRJEB30186, sample SAMN05720163) | activated sludge metagenome | isolation source: Anaerobic digester | place: Hong Kong | collected 2015-01-26 ... | reverse complement strand
CCATGTTTAACTTTTTCGATCCTGATCTCATCAAGCAGGGCATTTTTTCCGTCCCATCCGGTTTCAACGGTTTTTAAAAGGAATTCCGCCCGGCTCAGGTACTCCCGGGCTTGTTCACTATCCTGACCGTATGTCAGTTCGTAAAGTGAGAGATAAAACTCATAATAATCCGGATAGTATGTTATGCCCAGCCGGTAGATTTCCAGCGCCTGACTGTTATAGCCATTATACGCGTAGCGGGAGGCTAAGCCGTTGATTTCCGCAATCCCGGGCGGATAAAAATAATCGCCAATAACCGAAGCTTCGAGGACTTTATCTATTTCCGCTTCAGCCGTTTCGGGAATATCAATCAGCTTATACTCATCATCTGTCTTCGCGATTCCGGCATACCTGCCCCTGAATCTTTCGAATATCCGGGTCAGGAAAACCGGTGTTGCCACGATGGGTACCGCGTTGTGCGCGGAATAATCAGCTTCGAAGGTAACAATGTCACTAAAGAAGTCAGGATAACTGCTTTTTAACTGATCATACTTTTTTCTGTGATGATAATCCTTTTCACCGGCAATGCCGCCTGTACTGATATAAATCCTGTCTTTATCGGCCTGGCCGGTTTTTCCGAGAGCCTCCACCAGCGATTCAAGTTCATGGAGTGGCGTATGTGCCATCACGGCAGTATAAAAGCCGGGATGCATTAAATACGCGTAAAGAGCGAAAGAGGCTGAAAATGAGTGCCCGGCAATAATCCTGATTTCGCCGGGGTTGTACTTTGTCAACGCCCGGGTAAGTTCTTCCGTGATAAAGATATCCAACGGCATGCCCGGTTGCAGTCCGGAAAACCCGCATTCATCGTTCCGGTTTTTATGCGGAACAACCACAACCAGTGCATTCGGGATTTCGTGGGTGTACTGTAAATACTTAATGTCAGAGAGTATGGGATTGATAAACCACTCATGCTGACCATCAAGCAAGAAAATCACGGGAAGCTTAACGGAACCGGATTTGTACTTGTAAAAACCGGGCTTGTGGATGTACACGGTCCTTTGTTCACCAAATGCCTCCGAATAAAACGAAAGCGTATCCGTTTCCTGCGCCGGTATGATTGATGCAGAGAAAATAAATACAAGTAAAAAAAATATTTTAGTTTTCATTCGATGGGTAAAGTATTAATTAGTTCACTGCTACCGGGCCGGATCCCGAAGCGTTTATATACCATGCATTCCGGATTGAGCATTAAGCCGGTATATTTCTGCTACATTCAGGCCCTGGTTCAGGATTATACCACCCGGAGGTTCACAATAAAACATTTTCAGCAACATAACCCGTGATGATGCCAAATAAGCATCTGCCTGCATCTGTGGCTATGGAACCGGGGACTTCAGGGTCACCACATCTTTTATCAATTCGTCAATATCCAGATCATGCTCATCTAAGAATCTGAAAATAACAGTGTTGTCGGATAAAAATACAATATAGTTTTCTCCAAACCCCAGCATAAAGGTGACCATTATTTTTCCTTGCCTTGCCTTTGTTTTAATCTCTTTAGACCAGAATGCATGCCGGTAGCCAGTTCCGCGGTAATCATTGTCAGTGCTGTATCCTTTCCAGGGCGTCTGTCCAAAAACCTCCTTTACCCTATTTTCGTGCAAAATCTGTTTTTCTCCATGTTTCCCATAATTGGCAAACAACAAAGCGATTTTCACAGCTTCATCAATGGTGGGTAATGCTCCATACGCCAGCAGGGGAATTGCAGACTCTTCATCTTTTTCCAATGTGTGCAAAACCGTGAAATGTTCCGCTCCGATTGGCACCAATACATTGTCATGAACCAGATCCCAGTAATTAACGTTCCTGCCTTCTTTTTTTTCAACAAACTTTTGCATGGCGTATGACAGCACAAAAAGATTGGTAGATGCGTAATTAAACTTCCGGCCCGGAGGTTCGGGAGCGTCGCCAAGGCCGGCGATATTACGGATGGCCTCTTCTGCCGTTTCGGCAACTATTAAGGTGCTATACAAGCGTTCAGCATCTTCGCCTCCGGCTGTTCCGGTAACCATATTCAGCGTGTGCGAGAATGTCACCCCCTGCCATCCGGCATGTGTGGCCAATGCCGGCACATAATCTGTAATCAACGCACCGAATACATCTTCTTCATATCGCTCTTCAAGATACATCAGCGCCAATGCACCGGCAAGGCTCTTGGTAACAGAATACAAACCATGACGCATTTCATCAGGATAAGGATACGGTCCGTGCCGGGTTGAAGGCGGGTGCAGGTATAGCTTATTGTTCATGAATACAGCCCCCAGGCTGGTGGGTGCATTCGAGTGAATCATTATGTCAAAATGCCTTGCAATCATATTATCTTCATCGATTTCGGAAAGCGGATGAACCGGAATTCTTCCTGCTACTGAAGATTTATGTCGTTCAACAATCTGCGCTGAATCAACATATCGTTTCGGCTCAAATCCGGCAGGGAGCATGCCGTTGATATCGCCCAGCTGCATATCATCTATATCCGCCGTTTCCTGACTGCATTGCAGGCAGATATTGCTTATCGTATCCGGTTTATAAACAAAGGCGGCCACGCAATTTCTGGCTTGCCCCACCCACCTGTCTGTCAGCGTAAGCGGAAATGAAGCGCGATTCCATTCTCCGTCTTCCGGCTCATGCCAAACTTTTCCGGCCCCTACAACCACATCCCAGTAACTATCGCTTTGGAACCTTGTTATGATCCGGTCTTTCCGGAGTGGGATCAGCACTCCCTGATGTGTGATGAAATCCAGTTGCAGCTTTGGAAAGAGATTTTCTCCGGGGTAATAGGCTTTTTGCTTGAAAAAATTTATCCTGGTATCTTCCAGCAGGATGGTGCCTGAAAAACCGGTGCTGGCGGGAACTGACCAGTCTGGTTCTGCAAAATAACTCATATCAATAAAGGCAAGACTGCTGTCTCCGAGCAACTGCTCAACCGTTAGCTGATCGCGTGGATGCACCAGCACCGGGCCACCCCACTCTTTTGGGTTGTTACGGCATGAATTTACAAGTACTACTGTAGAAATTAAGATTATCAGTGTTTTCATAAAACGCATCCGTTGATTCAATTATACGATACTCCAAAATTACTGCAGTTGCTCAGCAACATGCCATAAATCAAAGTCCCCGTAATGTTCCAGCGAGTTTCCACAATGCACAATGATCACCTCCTTGTCCGGGATTACATAAATATTCTGTCCCAGATTTCCGGAAGCAGTAAACTGGAATGTGGAGTCGCAATTTGCATGCCCCCACCAATGATAACTGTAGTAAACCTTTTTACATCCATCTCCGAACCACTCCGGGTATATTTCGCGGGGAACCGATTTATCCTCCCGCGTTGATTCTTCCACCCAGCCGGAAGAGATAATCTGCTTCCCGTCCCAGTTGCCATTGTTCAGAAACAGCCGCCCGAATCTTGCATAATCAATTGCTCTTGCTATTAACCGGCTGGGCATATATTCAAATCCCGCCTTTTCACTGTCGACCGAAAACAAAGCATCGTATTCCATGATTTCTGACCATAATTTCTTTTCAAGGTATTCCGAAACTGTGATGCCGGCAGCCCTCTCAATGATCAGTCCCAGATAACTGGTATTGTAGTTGCAGTATTGAAAAGCACCGCCCGGCTCCGCAGCAGGTTTAACCCTTTTAAGCAAAAGCTTCCTGACATCCGGATGGTAATAGCCTACCGCCTCATCATGCCAGGGCGCATGAATATAAGTCCCCGGAATATATCCGGTATTGTAGGCAAGTCCTGACCGCATTTCCAATAAATTCCTGATTGTAATTTTTCCAAATCCCGTATCTCTTTGCAAAAGCTCCGGAATATACTTAGTCATGGCATCATCAAGGCTTGAAATTATGCCATCATCAATGGCTGCGCCGATTAAAAAGGAAATAAACGATTTCGCCATTGACTGTGAATGAAAATAGGAGTCCCTGCCGAAACCGTTGAAGTATTTCTCATATATAACGGTATCCCTCCGGATAAAAATCAGGGCTGTGGTCTGCGACTTCTCCGCCCATTCATCAAAGGCTTTAAAACCGGAAGCAGTAACCCTGTCGCTGAATAAACCTTCCACATAAGCCGTGTCCCTGGCTTCAGGGAACTGAAATGTACGATCAGCAGCCTTTATAGTTCTGTTATGATAACGTTGATAATCGTAAACATCAGCTACATTCTGGGTAATAAGACGGTAGAGGTAGACCGGAGAATATTTCACCGCTATTCCTGCAAGTAAAAGTATCAGAAGAACAACGGGTGTCAGGACAATGATTTTAACGGCTTTTTTCATACCCCGGATTTGTTTTTGAGTGATGATTTCCGGACTCCATTGTAGATCAACCAGATAGCAAGCAGCATTTCAGCAAGCGCCATCGGTAAAGCAAGAACTCCCTCAACCGAATTCAGCACGCCCGGATCTGATAAATTCAGCTGACGGGCACTATGCAGCAGGGTATAACTGAATCCGCCGAAATACAGTAAATAGCCTATAAATGCATGCACTGATGCTGACTTAACCGATAAATATCCCAGTCCGATCAGATGCAATCCAAATACAATGAGACCAACAGACCATATTTTTTCGAAAAGTTGCAGATGCTCAGATGTTTTTGCAATCATAAGTGCATCTGATACCGCATTTTCCGAATTTAAAACCGGGATTATTTTAAACAACTGCACGATGGCAACGCCCAATAACAATGTGTAGGCAATTCTTATCAAAGCCGTGATCAATGAAACCTGCTTTGAGGTATTTCTGAAAAAGAAGTACAGCGATATCGCCACAACCAGATCAGCAACAAAAATCAGACTCCACCCCGATATTTCTGCCAGAAACAATGACTTATTTTCAAATAGATTTTTTAAAGTTAACTCAGGCGATTCAACTACGAGCGAACTATGCGCATAACCAAAAGAAAAACCCGCCAGTATGGCCATTACAATCAACGAAACGCCCGCAATGACGCCCTGCCTTTTCTCATTATTTTTCATATCAGACAAATTAGAATAATATGTTTACAACACCAGTAAATCAGTATTGTTTGGTTTTAAATCTGAAGCGCACTTTTGGTAAAGTATTTCCGGAATCAATAATGGTATATCTCTGCATGCACCCCGGCACAGAAGTATTCAGTCTCTAACTTTAACATTCTAAGGGATATCCGATTCTACATTTTATTATCGTATCAGCAGAAATGCATGCCCGATATAAACGCGTTTAGCCGGTTCCGGCCATGATAATCACGCCTTACTTTATAAGAAAACACCCGATATGCCCAAAGTAATAAAAGTGAAGCCAGAATAATGCAGAAGAAAGGCAATGATTGCACCCTGTCATGCTGTTTTTGCGAAAGGAAGCTACAATCATAATCGTTGAGTTAAGTTCTCTGGCATTTGTTGGCATATGCATACCCTTCAACGCCCTTACACCCATGCTTGCAAAGCCGGGAAAGGTAAAATTCTCCGGCGCTTTTTTTAATCTCCCGAAAGGATATTAACAGGACTATTTTCCCCCGACATTACTTTTTGCGACACCATGCGCGTGGCACAACATGAGAGAAAAGACATTACCTGACGGATGTTCCTCATTTCCGGATTATTTTACGGTAATCATTATTGTGATTTTCGATAATGGATTTTCATAGTCATCGCCCGGTTTCATCAGAACATATTCTACGGTGTGCGTGCCTTTGCCAAGATAACTGGCGGGAAATTTATCACCAAAAGGTGATGTTAAACCGTCTGAAGCTGCAAGAATACCTACAGGTTTGCCATTTGCCATTGTAGCAATCCAGCCATCAGAGGCATTTACAAGGTCTTCGTTAAAAGATATTTCTATTTCAATGTCTTTATCATTCGTAGTTTCAATTTCGGTTTCTGAAGGATAAACCAATTTGAATTCATAATCGACTTTAAAATCCGGATCTTTCATTTTCAACCTTAAAATATTTTCTTTCGTAGCAAGACTGTTTGAAGCAATTGCGTTTATTTTACCATTTTCATCGGTGAGAACAAGCACCCCAAGAGTGTCATCGAAACTTGTGCTGTTGGCAAAAAACCAGGCATTACCGGCTATTTTTTTATGCGATTTCACTTCGGGTCCGGCATCACTTAGTTTATCCAGGAATGATCTGAAATTCCGCGCATCGGCATCGGTCCTGAGCGCAAATTTTGATTTTAATTCATCATAGTACAAATCATTCTCCAGCAGGTCGTCTTTTCCCGCTACCGGAATGTATTCATCTCCGTTTTTAATGATCAGGAAAGGATATGTGCCAACGCTTTCCATATCGGAGAATTTTTCTGTCACCATTAGTTCGCCATTGAGCACTTCAATATTGCCCAGGCTGAATTCCGGCGCGGGCGAAGTGCTCAACGAATAATCAACTTTCTCATTAAATTTCATCATTACCTTTTCTTCTACATTAGCCGGAATTGAAAAACCTGTAAGGTCCTGATAAAGCTTATCTTCGTTTCGTTTGGCTTCCCCGGGCATTTCAAACTTCAAATCGTATTTCATTTCGACGTTTTCAATTACACCATTTTCTGAGCAGGTAATTACAAAGCCATCAGCACCGAAAAATCCACCGTCGGAAGTAGTGAAATACCATTTGCCGGCAATTGAAAAGTAGTAGCCGAACGAGAGCCCGTTATACAGGGAGTGAAAGAAAGAACTCAGGCGTGCGGCATCTTCATAAGTTTCTATTTTCGTGTGAAATGCTTTTCTGAATTCGGGGGAATTATAAAGTTCCTGCATATTTTCGAAAAAGGATATCCCGGTTTCATCTTTCAGGATATACATGCCGGCAATCTGTGCATCGTTGTGCATATCACCAAGGTTAGTGGCCAGCAGTACATTAATGATATCGGCACTGAAAAATTCTACATTTTCGTTCAAAACAATTGGATGGCTTTGAAGCTTTACGGAATTTCCGGGATATTCTTCCGGCGATTGGGCTGTTGCGTAAACAGCAAAAAGGAGAACTAAGGGGGATAGAAAAATTTTCATCAGTTAAATTTATTTTCAATTGTCAGATGGAACATCCATGAATTCCGGAAGACCCGGCAATCCGCACCCCATCATGCTCATGTGTGTTAAATATGATTTTCATGGATGTTTTATGCAGGATTTTAATATTTTGACCGGATTAAGGTATTCAGGTTTATTTCGTGAATGATAGTTTCAATAAAGCTAAATGGGCAATTCAGCTTCCCCTCATCAAGAAACTTAACACTTGTTTTCATTTCGCGCAGTTTAAAAAGCCCCTTGCCACAGATTATTGAACAATAAAACATTTCGCCGGTGAATGAGACGTGCGCCGGTCATTTCACCAATGAGCGCAGTTACCGGATGTTTCGCCTGTAATTCCCGGGATATCTCAGAGAGTTTCTTCTGAGTTTTCCCGCCTTTACAGGCATCCGGTAGCAGAGGAATACCAAAAAACAATTTTAGGTTCTTTTTATTCATATTCACTGTTGTCCGGTTAAATTACAAGACTACTTTCAGTGAGTTTTCCGTCTTCGGCGGATCGGTTCTTACCTAACGCTCAGAATGGAATTGACTTACATGGGTTCGAGGGCAAGGGAGCCTTGTAACGGTTATACCACCAATAAACCTCCTTTTATTATCGGTAATGTATTGTAATTCAGAATCCCGCTCAAGCGGGATTCTGATATGAAGAACCAATTAAAGGGAGCTCACCGAAGGTATTCTCATAACTCCTTCCAAAGGTTAATGATTCATATTTAAAATGATGATAAAAAATATGTCACTTTAAAATTCTTGAAGCATACCGCAACACACCTGTTGTCCGGCAATAAAATGAAACATGCGCACGGTTTTTATCAGTAATTTCAATGTCGTAATTCGAGTCGCAACGGTAATCAGAATTGCCCAGAATATGTTCGGAAGACCAGGAACCTTTTTTCGAGGCTATTTTTAACCCGTAGCTTTCATCATAAAGAATATGCGGATTGCCCAGGGTGTCGCAGGCCATAGCCCTGTCGTAGCGGTTTGAACCTCCTGTATTTCCAATACCCTGCTCCATCCAGTTACTACTTCCGGCGGGTTTAAAAAGGTAATGGATATTATTATCATACGATGAATGCCGGTAAGCAACATGAAGATTGTCAAACCGGTCGCTGGCAACACTAATGCCTGCATATGAGTCGTTACCCTCATCACCAGTGGCGATATGACTTACAATCCAGGTATTGTCAGCATAGCCGCAAAAGGAATAGTAAACGTTTTCATTATTAAAATGAACGATGTGTTTATTTCCTTCGCTGTCAACCACAATATCGGAACTGCTGCCGGTAATATTATCATCAAATATTTCAACGGGCGTAAATTCTCCCTGAAAACTGTAAGTTGTATAACGCATGCCGTAATTCGCCCTTTCAAACGCCAGGTGGATTCTATCATTTTCATCGGCATATAGCGACGGATATCGCGCACTGAAACTTTGGTTCTGCCCCAGAACATCAACCATTACCGCATTAAATGACCCATTAATGCTTTTTTCCGCTATAAACATACGTTCATTGTCCGGTTCATCAGGGGCATAGCCCCTATACACAATAAAAACGTTCTTTTGATTATCTAACGCAATATCGATAATGTTATCGGAAATCGGGCTAGCCACCTGGCTGATTGTCCAGTTACCCTTGTAAGGTTTGTAGGCATATTTAAGACTGTATATGCTGTTTTGTGATACTACATAGGCAATATGGACACCGCTATCAGCATCAAAGGCAAGCATGTTGAATAAGCCGGCTTCAGACCCGGGGATACTGTCAACAAGTTCTATTTCCCAACCTTCCACCTGATTGACTTCAGGTGTTTCCGGTTCGTTTTTTTTACATGCGGTAAAAACAAAAACTACTGATATAACTGTTGCAATAAGGTTTTTAACGTTACTGTAATTTTTCATCAGACTTTTTTTAGTTTGTTTTCCTACTCATAAGGCTTTTCGGTTCCGCCTTTTTTTGTTAATTGGTTTTATTATGAAAAGCTGGGGCTATCCCGTCCGCAGATCAGAATTTCATGGTTTCTACAACGTAGTCCAGCACTTTGTCGATGGTGGTTTTTGCCGCAAGACGATCTTCTATTTTGGGGCTGTTTCCAAAATTCATAAATACCCAAACAGCGCCACCTTCGTAAGGAACTATGTAGCCAAACCGTTCAATCTGACTGTCGCGTTTGCGAAATAATTCGAAACGGTACACCTCCTTATCGCCTACTGTGGTTTTGAAGCATTTTTCGTCAAGAGGAAGAAAGAAATTGCCTCCCATCTGTTTATCCACATAATTCACTTTGAAGTTTTCAATTTGTTCGTCAAGGTCTCCGCTGCAATAATTGTAATTGTTAAATACCAGCAGAGAAAATCCATTACCAGCTAATGGCAGATTAATTTCCTTAATAACCTCTCTGTAGTTTCTGTACTTTTTAAATTCTATGCCTTCGGGCGCTGAGGCATCGGGTGCAATTATTTCGGCATACCTTACCACTCTAAATCCGGTGTATTTGCTATGGTTTTCAGGTTTATCGTAATTGTCGGATTTTGTTTCAACATTATATTCCTTTTCGGCCCATGAACCACCCATAATGACTTTATTGCCTGTCCCGCTGTTAGTCCACTCGTAAACATTTCCACTCATATCGTATAAACCTGTTTCGTTGGCTTTTTTTGTACCTACGGGTTGCGTTTCCCCTTCGCTGTTATCTTTATACCAGGCTACTTCGCCGGCATTGTTGCTTCCACTGTATTTATAATCCTGCGATAGGGAGCCGCCAGCTGCAGCATAGCACCATTCTTCTTTACTGGGCAGGCGATAGCCTTTTGTTTGTTTGTTTTCGCTTACACTGGCCAAGGTTATGGTGTTATCGGTTTTTTGCACTTCGTTAAATTGATAATACACCTCAAGGCCTTCTTTTTCGCTGAGCTTGTTGCAAAACATGGCCGCATCGAACCAGGTAACATTCTCAACCGGTAAGTTTTCGCCTCTGAATTCTGATGGATTAAATCCCATCAAGGTTTCAAATTCTTTTTGCGATACTTCTGTTATGCCCATGTAAATATCGGCTTCGATGGTCTTTGCTTTGGCTACATCCTTTGTAACCAAAGTGGTTTTAATCAGGTCTTTATCCGATTCAGGTTTCCTGGCAGATTTTTGAGTAACCTGGTTTGTTTTACATGCCGACATAGCTGCAACCACAATCAGAAGGGCTATTAGTCTCACTTGTTTTTTCATAATACTTATTTCAGGATTCAATTATTACAGCAAATGTATTGAGGGTTTTCATGTTACAAAACCAGGGTTTGAATGTGTAGGGATATACTTTGAAATAGGTTTTAGGGAATTTGAATACGGCACATATTCTCAATGTTTTTTAAAAAGTCTTTCTTCATGCGTTTACTTACGGGGATGATTATATCATGGCCTATATAAATTTTCATTCCCTGTCTTTTGCTAATACGTTGAATGTATTCTGCGTTGACTAAGTATGACTGGTGCGGACGAATGAAATTATGGCCTTTTAATTTTTCTTCCACCTTGTTAATAGACGCCGAAACCTTTACCTGCCCGAAGTTTTTGACGTAAAAAGTGGTATAGGAATTATTACTTTGGCAATAAAGTATGTCATTAATACTGACAAGATGGTAGAACTCATAGGTGGAAATAATGAGTTTGCTTAATGATCCATACATATGTTATTATATTTTTCAACCTCAAAAAAATACTATAACAGGGAATAAAACCTGCTGAATTTGAATCTGACAGCGGAAAACTTGTAAATCAACCTGTAAGAAGGAAAAGCGGTAGAACTGGAGGTATGATTATTTTAACAGAACGTCCAGTTTGTCAAGCACAGCTTGTTTACGGCGTTTAGAAAGGGGAATTTCGGTTTTGTCGTTCAATATAATGAATCCACCGTCGGTTTTATCGATACAGGCTATGGCGTCCATATTCACCAGGTACGACTGGTGTGGGCGGATAAAATTATATGCAGAAAGCAGTTCTTCGTATTCTTTGATGCTTTTGGACACGATTACGGGTTTTTGCCCGCGGATAAAAAAAGTACTGTAACTATTGTCGCTTTTACAGTAGCTGATTTCTTCAATATTTACGATATGAAGGGTGTCAGAAGTGCGCAAGACAATTTTTTCCGGGTTATTTAATGAATTGTATTGTTTTTCAAAATGTGCATGCTGGATAAACAATTCATCCTCCCGGATATTTTCTATGGCATTGTTTATGGCATTGCAAAACTCGTATTCGTTCACTGGTTTCAGAATGTAGTCGATGGCGCTGAATTTTATAGCTTTTATGGCGTAATGGTTGTAAGCAGTAATATAAACCACCCTGAAAGCGTATGGTTTACAACTCTGCAATACCTGAAAGCAATTACCATCGGCAAGTTCAATATCCATCAAAACCAAATCGGGTTTGGTAATTTTGAGTATTGCGATGGATTCTGCTACAGTGCCTGCTTCGCCTACAATCTCCATCTGCGGAAAATTACTTAGCAGCAGTTTCCGGTTGGTTTCCCGCAAAGGGATTTCGTCTTCTATGATAACTACTTTCATTCGTTTCATGTGCTATTCAATAACCGGTATATGAATAATAACTTTTGTTCCTTCACTTGGGGAACTTTGAATTTCGTATCCCGCCTTTTTACTGTATTTCTTTTTCAGCAAGCTGATTCTTTTTACAAAAATAGCCATAGCCATTGATTTATGCCCTTTGCCCTGCGTATTATTTTCTTCGAAACCATTGCCATTATCGCAAACTCTTATTTCTAAGGTATCATCACGGTCTTTGAATGATATTTTCAGTTCACCATTTTTTCCTCTGTTTTTCAGCCCGTGTATTATGGCGTTTTCCACAAATGGTTGAATAAGCATAGGAGGAATCTTTATAAATTCAGGTTCTACTTCCCCGTCAAATTCAATGGCATAATTGAAACTGTACTGCAACCGCATCTGTTCCAACTTAATATAGTTTTGCAGGGCGCTGATTTCGTCTTCGAGTAAAATACTTTCCGCCTCCGAGTGTTCGAGAATTGCCCTGGTGAGGGAAGCAAAATTGTTGAGAAACCCGGCCGCTTCTTTAGCATTGTTGTTGAACATGTAGTTTTGGATGCTTCCCAATGCATTGAACAGGAAGTGCGGGTTCATTTGCGAGCGGAGCAACTGCTGGCGGAGGGTTTCCTGCTTATGTTCGTTTTGTTTTTTGTTGCGATAATAAAGCAGCGAACCTATCGCAATAAGCAACAACAGCATTATCGAAATCACAATAAATAAAGCGATACGCTGGTTCTTCAGCATGTTTTCAGCGGTTAGCAATTCTATCTGCTGCTCTTTTTGCCTGGTCTGGTGCAGCGTTTCGAGCTCAGCCATTTTATTAATGACATCAGCCGAGAGAATTGAATCTTCTACCGCTTTATATTTAATGTAATATTCATAGGCCTTCTTATATTCGCCTTTATCGGCATAGTAGCCGGCAGTAAATTCGAGTATTTGACTTTCAATTTCAAGCAACTTGCACGAGCGGGCTTTTTCCAATGCTCTTTGAGCGTAACTCACCGCTTTGGGGTCATCGTTTTTTTGAGCGTAAATTGTTGCCAGGGCGGTTAATCCTTCGGCGATGCTCATACATTCGTCTATCTGCTCCGAAAGTTCCAATGATCTATGGTAGTAAACTATTGCGCTGTCCAACGCTCCGGTTGCTTGAAAAATACCGGCCAGACTGCCCAGTCCAGAGGTTATGCCCCGTTTCCATTCAGCTTCTGCAGAATAGTGAATTACTTTTTTGTAACATACAATACTGCTGTCTATAAGCCCTTGGTCAAGGTATAAATCGCCCAATCCACTATAAAAAATGGCTTTGTTTTCGGCGCTTATTCCTGGCTTTGAAACTACCTCCTTCTTGGCCAGATCAATATAAAACTCCTGTTTTTCAGCGTTGCCTATAGCTCCGTATAGTATCGACAGGTTCATATAATTATTAAACAGCCGGGAATAATTCATGGGCTTTCGTATGTCTACGGATTTTAACTGACACTCAATGGCATTGTCAAAATCACCCATTTCGTTGTATACGATACCAAGATTTTCATAGCTGTTGGCTACACTGGCCTGTTCGTTCATGGCCTTGTTTATTTCAAGGGCAGCAGTAAAATTTTCAATCGCTTGTTCATTTTGTCCTGTATAACAGCTCGATATCCCAAGCTTGTTGTAAGCTTCGGCAATCCAGGCGCTGTCATTTTCCTCCCGGGCCAATTCCAGCATTTGCCGGGCACATTGATGATAGTTGTCCCATTCTCCCGAATACTCGTATATATTGGCGATTTTTTTAAGCAGCTCCTGCTTTTCTTCTACTTCATTGGTTGTTTCAACCAGGGCGATCAGGCTATCAGCTTTATTATTTTGGGCAGGGGTCGCAAGGGCTGCCATAAAAAAACCGGTTAATAATACCAGGGCAGGAATGTATTTTCTAGTCAATGTATTTCTTTTTAAATTCCGGTATGTATGGCAGTTAATATTGAATTTATCGGAAAACATGGCTTTAGTTAATAAAAATCGTCGCATTGGTAAATTGAAACATGTAGCTTTATCTCTAGCCGGACAGGTTCGTTTTCCGGATGGGATTAGTATCTTGTTAAATGACATTTGATTATACTTTACATTAAAGTTAGAAAAATATAAAACCCGCAGGCGTATTTTTCACATGGGGTGGTAAAAGTACTAACATATTGTTTTTATTTCAAAGATATTCCCGAACTACCTTCGGTCAGTTGCATCTTTTTGCGAATTCTGATTCGTTTTCAGCCTGTGAGATTTGTCGAAAAGAAATATGGATGTTCAGTGTGCCTGGGGTTCCCCTACTGTTCCGGATGGCAGAAGCGGACGGGCATACTTCTCCATGCACAAGCCTTAAATCAATGATCCGCCTTTTTCTATCGCTTTTTCCAATTTTATAATCAGGTTTCAATGCTTGTATCAACCTGTTTTTACCTAAGGCTATTGGTGGCTGCAGAAAAAGCTGCCGTACCGAAAGACTTCAGGAGCAGAGGATCGCCTGCCCGGCAAAAAGAAAAGCTGAAACGCCCCCTTTGAATAGATCAGAAACCATAACCGGGATGACATGCGTTGCTTACCGGCCGTGCTGATATCAACTTATTAGGTCCAGGACAAGTATATTCATTGTCAGGAAATGAGGCAACAATCGTTTCAATTTTAGTTACTGAAACAATATTGTCCGGTAAACCTTTGGAAGGAGTTATGAGATTTCGGAACAACAGTGATTTTAAAAAAGAAAAGTAAATCCCTTTGTATTAATTGTTTATTCAGGGAGACGCCCGAATTTTCTTATTTCTTCCGGCGATTCATCCCAACTTGCTTTATTGGAGATAAAAAGGTGTGCATCAGGTCGTTTTTCCAATTTGGTATCCAAACATCCTGCCGGAACAACCAGAAGTTTGCCGTCCATTTGTAAATTGGGCAGCGCTGACCCACAATTAGTACAAAAGGCTTTCACATGATTACTTTTAGGTGGCTGAAATATTTTAATTTCAGTTTCTCTTTTAAGCCATTCAAGTTTAGCTGTTGTCGAAAATAAATTTGCAGCATGGGCCGACCCTGTATCTTTCCTGCAATATCTGCAATGACATAAATAAAAATGCTCAAAGTCGCCTTCAACTTTAAATTTGATTCCTTTGCATAAACAAGAGCCAAGGTGTTCCATATGGTTAACCACGTTCTAAATTGTAAAAAAAAAATAGCAGTAATCCTTTTTCCCGATTTAACCTGAATTTGTGATTTTGTTTCTCGCTGATAACATCAATTCTCTGCTGTCAGGAAACAGTGTCTGCTTGTCTAAAACAAGCACAACGGCCGGGGACGGCGCGTTTGCGGGAGGGCGGGTTTCGGTTTTGCCTAACGACAAGACCGCCCCAAACGGGTGATTCAGCTTCGAAGTACCTAAATCAGCCCGCAATGGCTACACCCTTTGCCGGACCAAACCTCCGGCAGCATCCCCGCAAAGATACAAAAATGCCTTTTTTCTGCTCTTAAGGTAATCTCTCCCCAAAACCCGCCTGTTGCAGATTCCGGATCAACCTGACTCCGCATTTCGCAACGAAACACACCGAAAAAAGAAAATCCGCTGAAGTTCCGGATTAGCAGGCGCCGGCAATTTTATTCAGAATTCAGCAACTCATTCATTGTAATTATTTTACAACCATTTTTTTCGTAATATTTCAGCATTTCGTCAATTTTCCTTTTATCATAACTCGTAATACCATCTGATATAACTGTAACTTTGAAGTTTTCCCTGCACATGTTAAATACGGTTGATTTCACACAGGCAATGGCGTCTGCTCCCGTTATATAAAATTCGTTTATTTCATTTTTCCTTATAAAGTCTGCGAAATTTTCGCTGGTAAGCGCGTTGCCTTTGGACTTTTCAAAAATATTATTGGAAACAATTTTCATGTCCG
>ERZ795057.2113-NODE-2113-length-15549-cov-10.261908_pt1 | contig 15549 bp, 18 predicted proteins | sample MGYA00375141_ERZ795057 | MGnify/ENA primary metagenome ERZ795057 (study PRJEB30186, sample SAMN05720163) | activated sludge metagenome | isolation source: Anaerobic digester | place: Hong Kong | collected 2015-01-26 ... | reverse complement strand
AGCATAGGCGCCAACGAAATCTGCCTCGACCTGATAACCGATACCGTAAGAATAAGCTGCGCAGATTCCCTCTGCCTCGACCTTTGTATGGAGGAATTTGAGCAGTACTTCTGGACACCCGCCGGCCTGTTTCCTTCCGGCGGCAGCAGACCGGTTGTTTATCCCGGTGGCAATGTGATGGTTTACCTTAACCACACTGACAGCGGGATTGTAGATTCCCTGTACATCGCCATGACCGATTCATTGCCGGCGGCCCGGCTGACTTTTACCGTGAATCAGTTTGAGGTTCAGTTTACCAACCGCTCAGGCTGCGCATCGCAGTTTTTGTGGGAATTCGGAGATGGCGCCACCTCCGCCGATGAGAACCCTGTCCATACTTACCCCCATTCAGGAGCGTTTCAGGGATCACTTACCGCCTGGAATGAATACGGTGCCGACACCAGGGATTTCACCGTCAATATTGTGATCCAGTCAACCGGCGAACCCCTGCATGAAAAGATCAGGCTATATCCGAATCCGGCAAACGACCTCCTGTATATTGACGCAGAGGAAAACCTGCTTCCATTACATCTTGAAATAATCAACAGTCAAGGGATGACGCTCAGAACGGAAATCCTGAAAGGAAAAGAAACCTGTCTGACATTATCCGGTCTCAATGCAGGGGTTTATGTGGCAAGGATGTCTTCAGCGGGCAATCGATACAACTTCAGGTTTTTTGTTATAAAATAAGCCGCATTTGCATCCGCCGCCTAACCGAAATATCTCTGCACTGAAGCGCAATAAAATAGCAAAAGAAAATTGATTAATTTACAATCATAAATGAATCACATGCAAGCAATCCGGGTTATCTGTCTGTTTACAACCTTATACCTGCTGACCGGAACGTCAGATGCCCAGCTGGCCGGCAATTACACGGTCGGGGGCGCCGATCCCGACTTTTCCAGCATACAGTCGGCAGCAGACCACCTGAGTATGTACGGAGCGACGGGGCCGGTGACATTCCTGATCAGGCCCGGCACTTACAGCGGATTTATCATTGACGGGTACACCGGTTCAGGCAGTCAGGATACCGTGTGCTTCACGGCTGAAAACGGGATTACTTCATCGGTTGTGATCACAAGCACTGTTACACTGCGAGACTGTACGCGCATAAAACTTCACCGGCTGACCATAGCGCATGAACCACCGGTATGGGGCAGCACCCTGCACCTGCACAACACCAGCCAATGCCTGATCAGTTACTGCAATATTTCAAATCCGTCAGCCAGCGGATATACTTACGACGATTACCTGATAAGGATAAACGCATCCTTTTCAGGAGCCATGAAAACCCTGACATTTGACAGTTGCCACATTTTCTGCCCTGAAAAAACGATGTACTCCCGCGGTTCAAAACTTAAACTATACATTAACCGGTGCAACATTGAAGGGAAACTGAATCTGGACGATTATATCCGGACCATATACAACTACAACACCATCACCCTGAACGATGATAACATGGATTTCAGCCTGCAAACCTTTACGGGGAATCATTTTTACCTTGCCGATACCATGTATTACATGTTTTTAAACGGAACCTGTTATCAGAATCATTTCCACTGTAAAGTCAGGGCAACAGCCACATTTCACAACAATATCTTTGATATGGAAGCTGAAGTCAGCCGGATAAATTCCTCTTTTTCTGGCAATGAGTGCCGGAAAAGTGTCCGGTTTACTTTCTGCGATAATACCTTTATGACCAACAATATTTTCAAAGGACCGGTGGTGATGAGTTTCACCGATTACCTGCGTTTATACAACAATCATTTCTATTACAACCTGGATATTACCCACGGCCCTGATCAATGGGTGGTTCATAATAATTTTCATCCCCGGTCAATACTGACACTTATGTGGGTGGGTGGTCATGTCCGCAACAACAACCTCGGGAATCTGGTTATTTATCAACCGGACATTACTACCGCAAGCAATAACAACTTTACCGGAGGCAATCCGGATGAAATCTATTTTAAGGGAAACAATCCTTTGTTTTACGACCCGGGCTACATCGACGAAGAGGACAATCTCCGGTCCACCAATCCGGCATTAATCAGGAAAGCAACGCCACTGTTCACCTTGTACCGGTATGATATCGACAGCACTGAACGACAAGACATCCCAAGCATAGGCGCCAACGAAATCTGCCTCGACCTGATAACCGATACCGTAAGAATAAGCTGCGCAGATTCCCTCTGCCTCGACCTTTGTATGGAGGAATTTGAGCAGTACTTCTGGACACCCGCCGGCCTGTTTCCTTCCGGCGGCAGCAGACCGGTTGTTTATCCCGGTGGCAATGTGATGGTTTACCTTAACCACACTGACAGCGGGATTGTAGATTCCCTGTACATCGCCATGACCGATTCATTGCCGGCGGCCCGGCTGACTTTTACCGTGAATCAGTTTGAGGTTCAGTTTACCAACCGCTCAGGCTGCGCATCGCAGTTTTTGTGGGAATTCGGAGATGGCGCCACCTCCGCCGATGAGAACCCTGTCCATACTTACCCCCATTCAGGAGCGTTTCAGGGATCACTTACCGCCTGGAATGAATACGGTGCCGACACCAGGGATTTCACCGTCAATATTGTGATCCAGTCAACCGGCGAACCCCTGCATGAAAAGATCAGGCTATATCCGAATCCGGCAAACGACCTCCTGTATATTGACGCAGAGGAAAACCTGCTTCCATTACATCTTGAAATAATCAACAGTCAAGGGATGACGCTCAGAACGGAAATCCTGACAGGAAAAGAAGCCTGTGTGTCATTATCCGGTCTGAATTCAGGGGTTTATGTGGCAAGGATGTCTTCAGCGGGCTATCAGTTCAACAGCAAGTTTATGGTCGTAAAATAATAATTATCAGTCAGGTAGCTTACTTTCCTGCTGCTTATTTCTGACCAGGCAATACCGGTTCTGATATCGCAACCCAGTTAAACCGGTTGTGCAAGGCAATCCGCAGAAGTGCCGATCCTGACAGGCCGGTTACATTCATCCACGGCAGCAAATTTAAAAATGCCTTTCGCGGCAAGCATTTTTTCTGCGGCCTTACTGCACTCACAGCTGACCTTCACCTCAACCTCCAACAATACATTGCCGGTTCGTTTCACGTTACAACATAATTCAAGAATATCCCCCTGATACAGGGGTCTGTGAAACTTTACCTTTTCGACCGAAACCGTAACCAAACGCATACTGACAAACCTTTTAGCCGCAATATAAGCCGCTTCGTCCATCCATTTAAGCAGGTTGCCGCCAAACAGGATTCCCTGATCATTCAGCATGCCCGGCATTACAAGCCGGGTAATAATGGTAGTTTTCCCTTCCATTCCCTTTCAGTTTTACAGCATACAAAAATAGAAAAAAACTTGCAAAGTGAACTATTGTTCATTATCTTTGCAGCGAACATTTGCTCATTATTCATGTCTCCCAATCTGAAACGACCACGTAAAATACTCAGTCCACCCCCGGTAAAAGGATTTAAGCCCTACGGGCCCGACCTGGATGGTAAGCCGGCAGAACCGGTCATGCTGCTTTTTGAGGAATATGAAGCTTTGAGGCTTTGTGATTATGATATGCTTAACCATCATCATGCGTCACAGGCTATGGGAGTCTCCAGGCCCACATTTACCCGTATTTACGCTTCAGTAAGGCAGAAAATTGCCCGGGCGTTTGTCGAAGGCCGGCAAATTACCGTGGAGGGAGGCAAGGTATATTTCGATTCGGGCTGGTATCATTGTTCATCCTGCAGTTGCTATTTCAACAATCCCGAGATGGAACAAGCGACAACAGCCTGTCCCCTCTGTGGCAGCAATGCCATCGGCAAGGCGGAGGGCGAGCCGGTATCGGCGTTTGAAGTCGCTGATACAAATGATTTGTGCGTATGCCCGGCATGCGGACTGGAGCTCCTGCATCAGCCGGGACAGCCCTGCGGACAGCAAACTTGTCCTTCGTGCCATACGAGGATGAGACGTAAAGGAACACCCGGATGCAGAATGCCATAAAACAGTAAAACATGAAAATAGCCATAACCTCAACCGGAAATTCGCCGGAATCATTGCTGGATCATCGATTCGGACGATGCGCCTTTTTTGTGGTTTACGACACGGAGAGCGGGGCCACCGAGTTTATACCCAATCCCCACAAAAATGCCGAGGATAGCGCCGGTCCGGCTTCCGTTCAAATGATCACCTCACGTAAGGTAAACAAAATCGTTTCCGGGGAATTTGGCGCCAAAATAAAAGAAACACTCGACAGCATGAAGATACAGTTGATTGTCCTCAGGAAACCGGGGATTACCATTGGCCGCATTATCGAGATGCTGAATCACGCAAATGAATAACCGGTAATACGGTATTCAGGAAAATCAACAACATCGCACGAAAGCAAAAACTGAAGTTTAACAATAAAAAAAGGAGGCTAAAATGCCAGGATTTGATCAGACAGGTCCGGAAGGACAGGGTCCTATGACCGGACGCAGAACGGGTAAATGCACCAACTATGGTGCCGGCCTGAAAAACCGTCCTGTTGCAGAGAATGAATCTGACACAGAGAATGTTCCGGGAAGAGGCCCGGGCAGGGGCCGTGGCAAGGGTCGCGGCAGAGGACGTGGCCGCGGGGCAGGAAATCAGAACCGTTTCAGGGGTGGCGACTAACCCTATTCTTCAAACCATATATTCACTAAAATCAGACCCTATGGGAACACAAGCGATTAAAGTATCATCGGTTGACAATCAGCAACTGCTCGATATGCTGAATGCGGCGCTGGCCGAAGAATGGCTGGCCTATTACCAGTACTGGATAGGCGCCCGCCTGCTGGAAGGCCCTATGCGCTCGGAAGTGGAACCTGAATTGCTGGTACATGCAAACGAAGAGCTGAATCACGCGGTGATGGTGGCCGACCGTATTATCCAACTTGGCGGAACACCCGTAATCAACCCGTCTGACTGGACAAAACTTTCGCGCTGTTCATATGAAGAGCCTTCAGATCCGTACATTGAGGTTATCCTCGAACAGAACCTGAGGGGCGAACGCTGCGCCATTCAACGCTACCAGGAAATTGCGGACTTTACCAGGGGCAAGGACTATACCACCCACCAGATGGCCGTTTCGATCCTGAATGACGAAATCGAACATGAAAACGACATTGAAGACTGGATGAATGACATAACGAGGATGAAAGAAGAGTTCAGAAAAATCAGACTATAAAACTCAATCAGTGCTAAAATGAAAAAAAGAATCGCTATTCCCATGGCCGGCGACAAACTGTCGGAACACTTCGGCCATTGCCAGTATTTCGCATTCGTGGATGTGGAAAACAATGCCATTACCAACATCAGCCGGATGGATCCTCCCGAGCATCAGCCCGGTACTTTTCCGCGCTGGGTAGCCGCCAACGGCGCTACCGATGTGATTGCCGGAGGCATGGGCCCCATGGCTGTCAATCTGTTTAACGAAGCCGGAGTTAATGTATTTGTGGGCGCCACGGCCGATATTCCCCGGAATCTGGTAACCCGTTTCCTGGATGGCACACTGAAACTGAATGCCAACTATTGCGACCATCACGGTGAACACGGACACCATGATCATGGACACCACCATCACTGATCCGGCGGTTTTCAATGACTTGCGATGTAAAGACTGCCTGTTGCGTTCGTACCATGCCCTGTTCAGAAAATTCAACATCAGCGAAAAGGTCCGGAATGAATTTCTGAATGCCTTCGATGAAATTGCGAAAACGCAGCACTTTGGATCAACGCCGGAAATGCAGCAGAAACTGAATGGTGTTTTCCGGACACTCACAGGCATTGCTGACGCTTTTGAAGCCGAAAAGTCGGAAAGCAACCGGGTGGCTGAAATGCTTTACAAAATCTGGCAGCCAAGGGTCACTGCAGCACCGGAGCCGTTCCGCATGGCCCTCAGGCTTGCGATTGCCGGCAACATCATGGACTATGGCGCAGCAGACAGTTTTGACATTCATAAAACAATTGAAAGTGTTATGAATGCTTCATTTGCGATTGATCACTCGGCGCAGCTGAACCAGGCTTTGCGGAATGCGGCTTCGGTGCTTTACCTGGGCGACAATGCCGGGGAAATCGTCTTTGACCGGCTGCTGGTAGAAACCATGGCCCACCCCAACGTAACCTTTGCGGTGCGCGGAGGACCGGCCCTGAATGACGCTACTATGAAGGAAGCAGAGGAAACCGGACTACACCGGCTGGCAAAAGTTATGAATAGCGGTTTTGACGCACCTTCAACAATTCTGAAAAAATCAAGTCGTGAATTCCTGGAAGCCTTCCGGTCAGCCGATCTGATCATCTCCAAAGGACAAGGTAACCTCGAAGGATTGATCGATGAAAATGACCCGCGCATTTACTTCCTGTTAATGGTTAAATGCGAAGTGATGGCGGAGAAACTAAAGGTTAAAAAAGGCAGCTGCATTGTATACAATCAGGGAAATGACTGAATCAGACTATATGATGTAACGTTGCCGGGAACACAAAAATACAGGTCAAATGGAAAAAATCAGGCTGGGTATTATTATTTGCGACAGATACAATACATGTGCCGGCGGCAAGTGTTTCAGGGCCTTAAAAAACCGTGAAGGCGCGTTTGCCATGTACAAAGATCAGGAAGTGGAACTTGCCGCGTACACTACCTGCGGGGGTTGCCCCGGCGGAAACATAGAGTATGCGCCGGAAGAAATGAAGAAAAACGGCGTAACCCATGTCCATTTTGCAACGGGCTTTCTGGTAGGATATCCTCCCTGCCCGTATATGGAATACTTCAGGAGTTTTATCTCCGAAAAATACGGACTCAAGGTAGTTATGGGAACCCATCCGATCCCCCAGAAATACCTGCTTACCCATCAGCAACTGAACACCTGGAATACGCCCTTTCTGAAAGAGGCGATTATACCAACTATGGCAACTGAATCCATCCGCCTGCAATATGATTGATACTGCCACCATAACCATAGCCATCGCCAGCGGCAAGGGCGGAACGGGGAAAACCACCCTATCCACCAATCTGGCAGCCTTTATTGCCGAACGGGAAGCGGTGGTACTCGCCGACCTGGATGTGGAGGAACCAAACTCGGGACTTTTCTTCCGGGCTGAACCCGTTCATCAGGAGGTTAATTATAAGGCAATTCCCCAATGGGATGAATCAAAATGCACCCTTTGCGGAATATGCACGAAAGTCTGCAATTATCACGCAGTAATCCGTCTGGGACCTTCCATCGTGGTATTTCCTGAACTTTGCCACAGCTGCTATGCCTGCTCCGAACTTTGTCCCGACGCCGCCCTTCCCATGGTGCAGAAAAGGACAGGAATTCTTTCGGAGTTCCGCGCAGACAACCTGCATTTTATCGAAAGCAGGCTTGACATCGGCGAAGAACAGGCCGTACCCGCCATTGCAAAAACCAAAAAGTACGCTGCTGAAAAGCATCCGCAGGTGCGCCTGACCCTTTACGACTCCCCGCCGGGTACATCATGCCCGGTGATGGAAGCCGTCAGGGAAGCAGACTTTGTAATTCTGGTTACTGAGCCGACACCCTTCGGACTTCATGACCTGAAACTGGCAGTGGAAACGGTACAAGTATTCGGAATTCCGTTTGGCGTGGTAATCAACCGCTACGGTACCGGCAATAAGGAGGTGGATGAATATTGCAGCAAAGAACAAATTCCGGTGCTGGCCAGAATACCTGACAGCCGGCGCATCGCCGAACTCTACTCGGCCGGCAAACTGATTTACAGGGAAATTCCTGAAATCAGGGAAATCTTAAAAGAAATCCTGAACACGGTAATCACCATGGCAAAAGGAGTCCGGAAATGAAAGAAATTGTCGTGATATCAGGCAAAGGCGGCACCGGAAAAACTTCGGTAACGGCATCCTTCTCTTATTTTGGCGGTGAATCAGTGATTACCGCCGACTGCGACGTGGATGCCGCGGACATGCACCTGCTGCTGAAGCCCGATTTTGAATATTCGGAAGACTTTTACAGCGGCCAAATATCAAGCATAGATCAGTCCGCTTGTATTCGCTGCGGCAAATGCGCCGATGTTTGCCGTTTTGATGCCATTCGGGTAAAAGACGGCGTTTACCGGATAGATTCCCTGCGGTGTGAAGGTTGCGGATACTGCGCGCGTGTGTGCCCGGCAGAAGCCATTATCAATAAAGAACGCCTTGCCGGGAAGTGGTATATTTCCAATATCCGTACCGGGGGTAAAATGGTTCATGCCCGCCTGGGTATCGGTGCTGACAATTCAGGCAAACTGGTAGCCAAAGTAAAAAATGAGGCCCGTGAACTTGCCCTGGAAGAGCGCTCAGATTATGTACTCGTTGACGGTTCTCCCGGGGTGGGATGCCCGGTGGTGTCCTCTCTCTCTGGTGCCAACTTCGTTATACTGGTCACCGAACCATCCGTATCGGGGCTCCATGACCTGAAACGGGTTTATGAACTGGTGAAAAAATTCCGCATCAAAGCGGGTTGCATCATCAACAAAGCCGATATCAATCCTGAGCAACATCAGGCAATCCTGAACTTTCTTGCTGAAGAAGGCATTCCGCATCTGACGGATCTGCCTTACGACGGGCAGTTTACCAGGGCCATTACAGCAGGGAAAACCGTTGCCGAGTCCGGTTCTGTCAGACTGAAGGAACTGCTTTCAGCATGCTGGGAAAAAGTGAAGAAACTAACTGATTAAAACAATAAGAAATGAAAATCGCATTTACCGCCAGCGGGACCAGCTGGGAATCGAAAATTGACCCGCGCTTCGGTCGCGCCGAATTTCTTGTAATCTATGATGAGGCAAGCGGAGCGCTGAGCAGCATCGACAACAGTTCAGTAAAAAACGAAGCCCACGGGGCGGGAACGGCTACGGCGCAAAAAATTTTTGAAATCAGCCCCGATGTGCTGATTACCGGCAACGGACCGGGCGACCACGCGGCAACGGCGCTCAGACATTCTAAAATGAAAATCCTGGTCAACGCACATGATATGACCCTGAAACAGGCTTATGAGCAGTATCAAAAAGGTTTACTGAATGAGTTCTGATTAAAGGGAGTCTATCAAACCCCGAAAAAATCAACAGCAATGGAACATATTGTTTACGGGCCCGTACCCTCCAGAAGACTTGGCAAAAGCCTGGGTGTAAACAACATACCACACAAGGTATGCAGTTATTCCTGTGCTTATTGCCAGGTTGGGAAGGCCGTAAGCATGCAGGCAGGCCGGTCAGTTTTTTACAACCCTTCAGAAATAGAAATAAAAGTCAAAGAACGCCTGGCTGTACTTAAACTCAGTGAAAAGCCTGACTACATTGCCATTGTGCCGGATGGAGAACCTACCCTTGATCTGAACCTGGGCATCCTGGTCAAAAAACTGAAATCAACCGGAATACCTGTGGCCGTGATTACCAATGGCTCTCTGCTCGACCGTGAAGATGTGAGAATGGATCTGATGGCCGCGGATTATGTTTCAGTAAAAGCCGACACGGCAGATGAGAAGCAATGGAAATCGGTCAACCGGCCCTGCCGGAATCTCGATCTTCCGACCATTCTGGCCGGAATCAGCACATTTGCTGCCGGCTTCAGAGGGAAACTCGTTACGGAAACGATGCTGGTAAAACATATCAATGATGCTCCTGATACCCTGAACGGACTGGCGGATTTCCTGCAAAAAGTCAGTCCTGAAATCGCTTACATAGCCACTCCTACCCGTCCACCGGCATTTGAAAACATTATTCCGGCCGATGAAAGAGCCCTGACCATTGCTTTTGAAATCTTTAAAAGACATCACCTTAACACGGAGCTGCTCACAGGCTATGAAGGCAATCAGTTCAGCTCAACCGGAAATTTCAGCACCGACCTGCTGAGCATCACGGCCGTCCATCCCATGCGGGAAGAAGCCGTGTTTGAGTTGATGAGAAAAACCGGCGCTTCGCAGGATGATCTGATTCAGATGCTTTACTCAGGCAGCATCAGAAAAGTTGATTTTGACGATCATCGCTACTACCTGCGCAGCTTCGGCAAAAAAAGTAATCCTTAGCGCAAAATCATGAAACCAAAAGGATACATACACCTCTATACCGGAAACGGAAAAGGCAAAACCACGGCTGCCCTTGGCCTTGCCCTCAGGGCCGCCGGTGCAGGGTTGCAGGTTTTTATCGCCCAGTTTGTCAAAGGCATGCATTATTCAGAGCTGGAAAGCCTCGGGAGAATCCCCGAGATTAACATCCGGCAATACGGGCTGGACTGCTTTATCGTAAATGAACCCACAGAAAAGGATATCCAGGCGGCGCGCAAAGGGCTGGAAGAAGTAACGGATATCATCCGGCACCACCGGGCCGGTGTGGTAATTCTTGACGAAGTGTGCATTGCCCTGCATTACCGTTTGTTTGGCCTGGAGGAAATCATCAGCCTGCTGAAAACCAAACCGGAAGATATGGAGATTGTGATGACGGGCCGTTACGCCCCCGTTGAACTCTACGAATACGCCGACCTCATCACCGAGATGAAAGAGGTGAAGCATTATTACAACAAGGGAATTGACGCCAGAAAAGGCATTGAATTTTAAATCACTTAATAATGAACACGAAAGACAAAGGATTCAGCACCAAACTCATTCACGCCGGTGCATTCGACGATGAATTCGGGAGCGCAACCGTTCCCATTTACCAATCTTCAACATTCCGCTTTAAAAGCGCGCAACACGGGGCCGATTGCTTCTCGGGAGCAAGCGACGGGTACATATACACCCGCATCGGCAATCCGACCATCAGGGCTTTTGAACGCAACATCGCGGAACTTGAAAACGGATACGACGGCATTGCCACCAGTTCGGGCATGGGCGCCATCAGCAGTGTTTACATGGCATTGCTTGGCGGCGGCAGTCACATCATCAGCTCCGATGCGGTTTACGGACCGGCAAGGGGCGTACTGGAGCAGGATTTCTCACGCTTCAATGTCGAGGCCAGCTTTGTAAACACCTCCAACCTTGACAATATCCGCAAGGCAATCAGGCCAAATACAAAGGTACTCTACATCGAGACTCCGGCCAATCCTACTATGGACATCACCGACATTACCGCCTGCGCGGAAATTGCCAGGGCCCATAACCTGATTCTGGTGGTCGACAACACCTTCAGTTCACCTTACCTGCAGAAGCCACTCGATCTGGGCGCCGATGTGGTGCTGCATTCCATCACCAAATTCATCAACGGGCATGCCGACATTGTGGGTGGAGTGATCGTGGCAAAGGATCCGGCCATTTACAAAAAGATCAGGCATTCCATGGTTTATATGGGCTGCAATATGGATCCCACCCAGGCCTTTATGGTGCTGCGCGGGGTGAAAACCCTGGCCATCCGCATCGAAAGGGCACAGGAAAATGCCATGAAGGTCGCTGAATTCCTTCAGTCACACCCGAAAGTTGCCTGGATCAAATATCCGGGGCTGAAATCACATCCCCAATACGAACTGGCCTGCAGGCAGATGAACGGTTTCGGCTCCATGATGAGCTTCGGACTGAAGGGGGGCTATGAAGCCGGGAAAAAACTGATGGACAATGTACACCTTGCCATTCTGGCTGTTTCGCTCGGAGGAGTGGAAACCCTGATTCAGCATCCTGCTTCGATGACCCACGCCGCTGTAAGCCATGAAAACAAACTGGCAGCCGGCATCACCGATGACCTGGTAAGGTTCTCCGTGGGCATTGAAAGCGTGGAAGATATCATTGAAGATTTAAAACATGGATTATCACTAATTTAAACAAACACTATGAAAACAACTGATGTACTGATTATTGGCGGAAGTGCTGCCGGCATGGTCGCGGCCGTGACCGGAAAAAGCTCCTGGTCAGACAAATCTTTCACCCTGGTTAAAAAGCAGAAAGACGTAATGGTTCCCTGCGGGATTCCTTACATTTTCGGAACCCTCGACAGCAGTCAGCTTAACATTATGCCGGTCGACAACATGATGGCCAAAGCCGGCGTGGAGTCACTGGTGGATGAGGTTATTGCCATCGACAAAAAAGCCAAAACAGCCACCCTGAAAGAAGGCGGCATTATCGGGTACGATAAACTTGTAATCGCAACCGGCTCCAGGCCTGTACTTCCCAAATGGCTGAAAGGCGCGGATCTTGACAATGTATTTGTCATTCCGAAAGATAAAACTTACCTCGACGATATGAAGGAAAAGATGAACGGCCTGAAGAAGGTCGTGGTCATCGGTGCCGGGTTTATCGGTGTGGAATTTTCAGATGAGCTCGTTAAGTCGGGCCACGATGTAACCCTGGTCGAGAAAGAGACATGTATTTTGTATTCAGCCTTCGACGATGAAGTTGCCTCCCGCATCGGCGATATTCTCTCGGCACGTGGAGTTAAAATCATCACCGGAAACGGCATCAGCGAAGTGATGGGAAGCGGAAAAGTTGAGAAGGTGAAACTGGAAAACGGCGACACCCTTGAAGCAGACGCTGTAATCCTTTCCATGGGATACCGCCCCAACACGGAACTGGCTGTGAATGCAGGCATTTTTGTGGATGAGGGTGGATTTATCGCTGTGGATGAATACATGCGCACCCACGACAAAGACATCTTTGCCATTGGTGATTGCGCACAAAAACGGGATTTTGTCACCCGCAAGCGGGTTCCCACCATGCTGGCTTCCACGGCCTGCGCCGAAGCCCGCGTTGCAGGCATGAATCTTTTCAACATTCATGTGGTAAAAACCTTCAGCGGAACCATAGGCATTTATTCCACAGCCATTGGTGAATACGGATTCGGAACTGCAGGACTGATTGAACGCAGGGCACTTGAGGAGGAAATTTCAGTGATTACCGGCACCTTTGAAGGCGTTGACCGCCACCCCGGTAACCTGCCCGATACCCACAAACAGATGGTTAAACTGGTTGTTGCCAAATATTCAGGAGTAATCATCGGTGGCGAGGTAATCGGCGGACTGAGCGCCGGCGAGCTTACCAACGTGATCGGACTGGCCATCGAGAACCGTATGTCGGTCAATTCGCTGCTGATCTCCCAGATCGGAACCCATCCCTGCCTGACGGCCTCTCCGGCGGCTTACCCGCTGATCAAGGCGGCTGAAGTGGTGGCAACAAAACTGCGTCATCTCTAAACTAACTAACCAGCATTACTGAGGCTGTCCGGTAAATGGAAAATTATGAAACCATTTTCCGGCAGCCTCTTCGAAAATGAACTGATATGAATGCATTCGAAAAAATTTCACTGCCCGGGGTGAAGAAAATCATCGTCGTTGCCTCGGGAAAGGGAGGGGTAGGTAAATCGACCATTTCATCCAACCTTGCCGTCGCACTGGCCAGGCAGGGGCTAAAAGTGGCATTGACAGATGCGGATATTTACGGGCCTTCGGTTCCCCGGATGTTCGGAATTGAGCACCTGAAGCCCGAAGTGCGCACAGAGGACGGGAAGGAAGTAATGACGCCCGTGGAAAAGTTTGGCGTGAAAATTATGTCCATTGGTTTCTTTATTGAACGAAATCAGGGATTGATCTGGCGCGGCCCGATGGCGGCCAATGCCATCACCCAGCTGTTTGAAAATACCCTGTGGGGCGATATCGACTATATGATCGTGGATTTCCCTCCGGGAACCGGTGATATTCAACTTACAACGGTTCAAAAACTGGACCTTCACGGAGTTATTCTTGTAACAACACCCCAGGAAATCGCGATGAATGACGCACGCAAGGCAGCGTCCATGTTTACCAATCACGAGCTCAACGTGCCGCTGCTCGGGATTGTCGAAAACATGTCATGGTTTACACCCCTGCAACATCCCGATGAAAAATACTTCATCTTCGGGCAGGGCGGTGCTGCTATGCTGGCTTCAGAGTTGAAAACAAGCCTGCTCGGACAGATTCCCCTGGTGGCAGAAGTCGGGGAAGCAGCCGAGAAGGGCCTCCCGGTCTACAACCTTCACGACCAAAGCGTTTCCAATGCCTTTGAAAAAGTTGTTGAAAAACTGATCTGATCATTAAATACCAAAGTTTACAAACCGGGAATCCTGCTTTTTATTGAGCAGGATTTTTCTTTTACCGTAAACCCGGATTAATTAATTATTCAGCAAATCCTGAGCACTGAAACATATTAACGAATCCTTAACACTAAAGATTCAAACCAACATTCAACCCTCTTGTTTATCAAGATCATATCTTACTGTATGCCGGTTATTTATTGTTAGTTCAGCCTTTAAAACCAACCCTAAACACCCCTCAAATGAAAAACCCAACATCTGCCGGGCAATTCAGTTCCCGCTATTTCGCCGTAATCCTGATCACGGCAGCCTTTTTCACTGCAACTTCCTGCAGCAAGGACAAAGACACAAATCAGGACAATACCCTCGGCACCACTTCCTGGCCTTCCGAATGGGTGCTGGTTACCGATCGTGATGCTGAAAATTACAACTACATATATTCTAACGGCTCTCAGATTCTATATAAAGGCGGCGTGCCGAAATCTTACAGCATCAAATCGCTGACTGAAGAAAAAGACTGCTACTTCCAGTTCAGCCCGGTTGCCGGAGCCGGCGATAATGTTTTCACCATCCGGTCTTATCAGAATCAGGATTATTGGTGGGGTGTCTACAAAACCAATTCGCCTTTCGGTGAAGAAGAATGGTATCTTGGTGCTGATGAAGACGACGAATTCCCGACGGACGACAACCTCAGATTTATTTTACATTTTATGCCCAAACAGGATGAAAAGATGGTAATAGTTATTGAAAGTTATTCAAAAAGAGGCTTTTATCTTGAATTCCTGGGGCATACCTTCAGCGGAAACGGCCTTTCGTTCGTTGAGGCTGATAAACCCGAAAATGCCACACATTTCAAAATGTTGAAGCCGGAAGGGGCAATCATAGGTACTTAATCTTTCGGACTGGCTGCAACAATTTTTTCAGGGGACCGTTGTAAATTAAGGAGAAGGGAAACATGCATTCCCTTCACTTTATTAATTATATCTACTGAACCCCATGCCTGCAAAAACAATTATTTTCGACTTCGGCGGTGTACTTGTCGACTGGAACCCCCGCTACCTTTACAAAAAAATCTTCTCCTCCGAAACCGAAATGGAATGGTTCCTTTCAAATGTCTGCACCCCTGAATGGAATCAGGCCATGGATGCCGGAAAACCCTTTGCCGAAGGTATTGCAGAACTGTGTGAGCGGTTTCCCGGATGGGAAGCGCAGATCCATGCTTTTTATGAACGCTGGCCCGAAATGCTGGGCGGCGAAATAACCTCCAGCGTCGGAATATTGTCTGAACTAAAAGCCGGCGGATACCGCATCTATGGCCTTACCAACTGGTCGGCCGAAACGATCCCATTAGCTTACAGCCGCTTCGGTTTTTTTCAGCAACTGGATGGCATCGTGGTCTCGGGCGAAGAAAAAGTGATCAAGCCCGATCCGGAAATATTCAGGATACTGTTAAAGCGCTATCACCTGAAACCGGAGGATTGTATCTTTATTGATGATAATC
>ERZ795057.2105-NODE-2105-length-15604-cov-24.530388_pt1 | contig 15604 bp, 14 predicted proteins | sample MGYA00375141_ERZ795057 | MGnify/ENA primary metagenome ERZ795057 (study PRJEB30186, sample SAMN05720163) | activated sludge metagenome | isolation source: Anaerobic digester | place: Hong Kong | collected 2015-01-26 ... | reverse complement strand
TAACCGTACCATTCAGAATTGTTTTCCCATCAATACCGGGATTCCCCTGAGGACCAGCTTCGCCGGGTTCTCCCTGTTCGCCCTTTTCGCCTTTCATGGCTGCAAGAAAATCGGCTTCGGTTCCGGTGTTTCCCTCGGCAAGCCAAAGTTCGTAGGCTGAAAGTCCATCTGCTCCAGGTTCGCCCTGAGGACCCTCGTTGCCGTCAACGGCAAAAAGTGCTAAGGGCACTGATTGAAGCCTGGTAGTTCCCAGCTCAACGAAACTTTCATCACCCGTTAAATCAACTTCAACTTTTAGGAAAAGTTCTCCCGACCAGGGAATTATTTCAAAATCCCCTTCAGTTAGTGTCCCCTCCCCAACAACCAATGAAACTACTCCCTGCGGAGATGTTGAGGTTTCGTGATGTTCAGAGTAATAAATATTGGTTCCTTCAGCATCCTGAATTGTTAACAGAACCCCTATTTGCTGATTACTAACAGGTTCACCATCGGCATTCCTAACCACGGCCTGATAGCTGAAACCTTTTGCATTTTGAGCCCAAAGGTTTGTAGAAAGCAGAACAATTGTCAAAAATAGTAGTACTTTTTTCATATATTAAGAGTTTGAAGTTTAACCAAAAACAATTTATAAAGATATAAAAAACCTAGCGATTAGTAACTTAAAAAATTTCTGAATTTAAGTTTAATTGAACCAACAAAATTAGAGACAACCCATTTAAAAAGGGGCATTTATAGTTGATGCTGAACATCGAGCTTGCCTCAATGTTCAGCATCAAGTAAAGAGTTAATTTTGCAGAACTTGCTACTTAACCTTCGACTTTAGCTCCTCCACTTCGGCTTTTAGCTGTTCAATAACTTTTTGCTGCTCCTTTATTGCCTCAACTAAAACTGCTGTCATTTCAGCATAGTTCACACCTTTGTAACCATCCTCAGGATTGGTAAACACCAATTCGGGGACAACCTTTTCAACCTCCTGCGCAATGAATCCAATTCGGTTACCCATTTCGGGTTCCGATTTCCACGTGAAGTTAACACCGCGCAAGGAAACCACTTTTGCAAGCGAACCAGCAAGAGTGCTAATGTTTTCTTTCAATCTAATATCAGATGTGGCAGTAGTTAATGTACCATCGGAAGTACGATTCACAACCCCAAAATAAGCTCCAGAACCAATGGAACGTACTCTCACAGTACCATTCACATCCAACGTTTGGGTTGGGTTGGTTCCGTTTATTCCAACCCTATCATTATCAAACTCACCATAAATTAGGTTAGAAGCACCTATTCTAAGCCTGTTCGATTCTGTTCTTGGAGAAGTATTTATAGCTTTCCCTGCATCTTTACCTATAAATACGTTATTATCTCCATTTACCCATGCCCCTGCTGTTCGTCCAACATAAGTATTATTATCTCCATTTGCTTTCTTAGCACACTGATCCCCAATGTACACATTATATGTTCCCGAACCGCCTGAAGAGGCTACCAAAAAACCAATCATGGTGTTTTGGTGCCCCACAAAATCAGCTCCTGCACCATTCCCAATAAAAACGTTCCTATAACCATCAGCCCTGGTACCACTACTATTACCAACCGCAACTATGCTTGATATTGAAGAATACTCAGTATTTTTAATACCCTCACCAGCATTTGTACCCAGGAATATACAGTCAGACACGTCGCTAGAACCTTCTCCCAAACTCACTCCAGCATTTTTCCCAATAAAAGTTGAACTATAAACCGGAATATTTGCTTGCATGGAAGTAAGTGCATTATCGCCCATAATTACCGAGGATGTAATTGTTGATGTAACATCATGGGCAATGCTGTTTCCTATGGCTACGTTTTGGCTCGATCCGGTTGTACTCTCACAGGCTCTGTTTCCTAAGTAAACGTTCGAGCCACCTGTTATACTTGACTTACCAGCAAAATAGCCAATAAAGGCGTTATTGGTACCTGAGGTATTGCTCTTACCCGATTCGTTCCCGATAAAAATGTTAAAGCTGGCATTATTGGTATAACCAGCCTGGTAGCCTAAAAACACATTGTTTCCACCTGTTGTGTTACTGAAACCACTCTCGTTACCTATGAAAACGTTGCTACTTCCGGTTGTGTTTAACTTCCCTGCATTATACCCAAGAAATGCGTTGAACTGCCCACTCTGATTGCTTCTCCCTGTTTCCTTGCCAATAAATACGTTGTTGCTTGCGTTATTTGTGTAACCACTTTGGAACCCAAGAAAAACATTATTCTCACCTTCGATATTATTTTTTCCGCTTTCGTTCCCAATAAATACGTTACTTCCACCTGTTGTATTCTCCAGTCCGGCATTGTATCCTAAGAAAGCATTGTATTGCCCAGTAGTATTCAATTTCCCCGACTGAAACCCAATAAAGGTGTTATAGTTTACAGTATTTTCTGACCCTGCGTAGAATCCTAAAAATACGTTGTTGGCTCCCGACACATTCGACATCCCGCTATGGTCGCCAATAAACACGTTTGAAAACCCTATGGTATTCGACATGCCACTTTCAACCCCCATAAAAACGTTGTGGTATCCGCTGGTTGTGCTATAACCTGCTCTTGAACCCAAGAAAATATTGTTTATCCCAATATCGTTACTATACCCGCTGGCGTAACCAATAAAAACGTTGTTCTCGCCAATGGTATTCGACCAGCCAGCACCATCACCAATCATAACATTTAAACTTCCCTCGGTATTACTTAGCCCTGCTGATGTACCCAAAAAAACGTTGCTTTCGCCACTGGTATTTTTCTGTCCGCTTTGGTTACCTAAAAATACGTTGTAGTTACCAGTTGTATTGGTTTCCCCGCTTTGAACACCTATAAACACATTTCGATAACCACCCAAATTGCTGTAACCGCTACGGTTTCCCAGAAAAACGTTTTCATATCCGGTTGTGTTTGAGTAACCGCTCTCGTTGCCTGCAAACAGGTTCAGGGAACCAAGGCTATCAGCCGAATTTCCAATATTACTAAAACCTGATTTGTACCCCAGAAAGATGTTGCTAACGCCATCAGTGGTTGAGCGTCCTGCCTGGTAGCCTAAGAAAGAGTTATATACACCGGTAGTAAGCGAAGCTCCAGCTTCCTGGCCAATTAAATAGTTCTCGGGAGTAAGCAGCATAAAGTTATGCGGATCAACCTTGCCCTGTGTCAATCCTCCAACTGCGAAACCTCCCTTCGAGCCCGTTTTGGAATCGGTATTTACGTAAACTCTAGAACTATCGCGTGTAACCATCAGGTAGTCCTCCTGAACTCCCAATTTCCCTTGGGTTAGTCCACCAACAGCAAAGCCTCCCTTGCTTCCGGTTTTTGCACCGGCATCATTATCAATGTAAATTCTAGCGCTATCGGCGCTAATGTAAAGAAGGTCTGTTGGTAACGCCTTGCTCTGGGTTAACCCGCCAACCGCGAAACCCCCTTTTCCAGCCTTTGTTGGGCTCGACATATCCACATAAACCCTCGTGCTATCGGGAGTTACCCGAAAGTACTCAACTTCTCCTTCCTTACTCTGGGTTAATCCACCAACGGCGAAACCTCCCTTACTACCTTTTGATTCTTCGGAATCAACGTAAACTCTAACCCCAGTTTGATAAACACCAAACACTATCTGGCCTTCACGATTTCTTACAACAAAAATTGGGTCTTCGTCGTTGGCCTCGGCGGAACTTACTACTTCTAAATTTTTATCGAAACCTAAAGCTTCGAGGCTGGTAAGCGAAGATTCACCTGTCCATAGCGCCACTTTCCCTGCTTCTCCCGAACCATATAGAGATGCACCAGAAGTATTGGGAGCAAAAAGGGCGTAGGGTACAGACTGTAAACGAGTTGTTCCCAACTCAGAGTAATCGGTTCCGCCTGCCGCATCAACCTCAACTTTCATGAAAATATCTGCGCTTCCCCAGGGGATGTATGCAAATGTTCCATCAACGACTTCTCCATCGCCCACGATAATTGAAACAACTCCCTGAGGGCTTGTTGTAACCAAATGGGATTCAGAGTAGTGCACGGTTGTTGCATCCTCGCTCTGTAACGTTATTCGTAACCCTACCTGCTGATTAGCAATAGGTTCCCCATCGCCATTTCTCACAACTGCTTGATAGTTGAAGCCTTCTGGTGGCTGTGCTGATACTATAGTTGCAAGGGTTACACCAACTATTAGCATAGCTAAGTTTTTATTAATCATTTTTTTCATGGTAACGAATTTTATAGTATAATTTTACAAGTTACAAAAATATGGGGAGTATAATCAATTATTTAAGACTGATTTTGATAAATAAATTGCATGCTTACTGAAATGATTATGAACATGGAATATAAGTAACACTAGACGCCTTGAATGAAATCCATATCTTTTTTCCCTGCTCAATTTTTAACGACTCAACAGAGTCGCTGGTTAGTGTTGCGTGAACAGGCACACCAACATCAATAACAACATCTATACCAAAACGCTGTGGAAATAAATCAACTACCTTCCCCAAAAAAGAGTTATGGGCGCTCGAACTAATAGGGTTTTCGGAAATTGTAATTGAATTCTCAGGAAACATAATATAGCCGTATCCTATTTTTTGCGAAAGAACATGAAATGCAACTTCACTGTTCACCTTGGCTAACATTATATCGCCATGGTTGGTGGGCAGAAGGTTTGCCTGAAAAAAATTTCGAATTCCACCCAAACTTGCCACGAACGATGACGCAGGCTTCGAGAAAACACTCTCAGGAGTTCCTGTTTGCTCAATTTTCCCGTTATGCATAACCGCAATTCTATTGCCAAGGGAAATGGCTTCCTCGTAATCGTGGGTTACGTGTACAATGGTTTGCCCGCTTCGGTTGAGTTCCCGAAGTATCTTTCGTGCTTCAGCCTTTAGCTCCACATCGAGCGAGGCCAAAGGCTCATCGAGCAGAAGTACCCTTGGTTTTTTTGCAAGGGTGCGGGCAAGTGCAACCCGTTGCTGCTCTCCTCCGGAGAGCGTTTTGGGGAAACGGTTGAGCAGATGTGATATTGCGAACCGTTCTGCCAATTCAACCACTCGTTTTGATATTTCAACATGCGGTAACCCGTTTTGCTTAATTGCAAAAGCAATATTCTGCTTAACAGTCATATGTGGGAAAAGTGCCAGATCCTGAAAAACTAAGCCAACGCTCCTATCCTGAATTGAATGGTTTGAAATATCTTCTTCAGCAAGAACTATTTCCCCCGAATCGCACTTCTCCAGCCCGGCAATAATTTCAAGTAGCACCGATTTACCAGCACCCGAAGGGCCAAGCAGAATGAAGTAGTCGCCCGCAGATATTTGTAACGATATATTCTGCAACGTGAATTCGCCCAACTTTTTTGATATGTTTACAAGTTTAAGCATTCTCCTTGTTTTTTGAAGACAACAACCGTACTACAACAAAAAGCACCAAGCTTACCAGGATGAAAAGCAGGGCTACAGGGCGGGCATACTTTAAGCCGAACGAGTTGAACCTATCGAAGATAAGAACCGGGGCAACCATTGGGTGGTAGGCCACAATTACAACCGCTCCAAACTCGCTCATTCCACGGGCAAACATCATAACAAGCCCCGAAACAATGCTTCGCCAAGCCAGCGGTAAAGAAACCGAGAAGAAAACCCTGATGGGCGAAGCGCCCAAATTGAGCGCCGCTTTTTCCAACCTTACCGGAACCGACGCAAATCCATCGCGGGCAGCATTTATTAGGAAGGGAATACTTACAAACGCCATGGCGAATGCAATGGCCAGCGGACTTCCCACCAGATTTAAACCAAAAAAACCGGCAATCTTACCCAGTACAGAATCGCGGCTAATGAACCCCAGAATTGCAATACCTGCGGCTGAGTGGGGAATAACAATGGGCAAATCGATAATCCCAACAACAACCTTTTTCAAGGGAAAATGTTTTCGGGCCAGAAGGTACGCAAGAGGAATTGCAAGAGAAGAAAATCCCAAGGTTGCCAGCAACGAAACCCAAACGGTAAGCCAGATGCTTTGCTGAACTTCTACCTCGGCAGCTGTTGAAAAGAATGAAGCCAACGGTGTTGCAAACGCCATCCCCAGCATGGGTGCAATAATAAACAGCAGCAGAACTCCGCCCAGCAAAGCGAAGAGGTGCTTTACTCCCAAAACCTTTCTACTCATTTTTCTTAACAGTTTTCATAACCGAAGTTGAAACAGCCTTCTCATTCTTAACAATTAGAGGGGAAAGAACGGGCATTCCACTCCGTTCAATCAGTTTCAACCCCTTCTCCTTTTCAAGGAAGAATTCGGCGAACTGCTTTGCCAAATCGGCGTTGGGTGCGTTATTCAACACTGTAAACCCGTAAACCATGGGTTCACCAACAATGAGCAGCGTGTCGCCGGGTGATGAACCCCTAATTTTCAACGATGCAGCAGCATACTTTTCCTCCATGGATGCTGAGCCAAGGTTTATTTCATCGGGTAGTCGCAGGTAGTTAAGCCCGTGCTGAATGGCCACCGAACGGTACAAAAAAACGTAATCGATGGCCCCGGTTTCCAAAAGGGCAATTAGGTCGACCTCCTTGGGGCGAATAAACCGGTTGTCTTTAGCTTCAAAACTGGACGTAAGACCAGAAGAATTGTAGAACTGCTCGGCAAGTTTAAGAGTGAGAATTGTTCGATAACCACACGGGTCGGAGTTGGGGTCGCTTCGCCCAAAATACACTTCTGGATTTAGCAGAATTTCAATCCAGTTCTGCTGGTTGATTTCGTTGCCAAACTTCGATTTGGGAGTGTAAACCAGGGTTAACTCGTTGCCTGCAAAAAGAATGTTCCAGCTAGCAAACTCAGGAATCAGCAGCTCATCAATCACTTTATAATCTGCTGAGAACATTAAGTCGCACTCTCGGCCCAGCTCGGTAATTTTTCGGGCGCACTCAACGCTACCGGCGGCTTCGAGTAAAACCTTCACTTCAGGATTTTCGACCATAAAACTATCGGCAATGGCCTTCAACGGTTTCGAAAGGCTACCGGCATGAAATATGGTAATGGTATTGCTTTCACCTACCTTATTACTTCCTGTGCAACCAAAAAAAAGGACTAATGAAAGGAAAACGAATACTTTCTCAAAACGCATGGGCTGATTCTTGGTTATGTAAAAAAATCATATCGCAAAATATAAATTCGACTAGAACAAGCATTTGATTGACAAAAAACTAGTCGTTTATTTTATTCCAGAATTCCTTGGCAGCATCATGCATTAGGGTGTCGATTTGAATCAGGAACTCCCGGTAGGCATCTATCAACTTTTTGCCTTCGGCATTAAGGACCGTTTTTCCACCCTCCTTGCCTCCTCTGTGCTTCTCAACAACTGTGAAACCCAGCCTCTGCTCAATTTCCCGAATATTCCCCCAGGCCTTGCGGTAGCTAATCCCCAAATTTTCAGCCGAAGCTGTTATGCATTGGGTTTCATCGATGGAAAGGAGAAGGTCGAACTTCCCTCCGCCAACAATGTCCTCGCCGTTGATATTCTCAAGCCAAACCTTGTGCTTCAGAAAAATATCGTAGTACTTACTACCCTTTCTTCCTGCCATAGCATCAATATTTCCAACGAAGATACAAAAAATCGCAGCTCAACAGCAACGGCTAAACTACAGTTTTTCAATTTTGTTGACTTTCTAGCATAAATTATGTTCGTAAGCATGTGCCATTCCTACGGTTTTTTTTAATAGTTTTGTGATGAAAAAAATACTTGCAATCATGAAATTTCAAGCAGAAATAAACGTTATGCCGCTAAAAGCCCTGCTCGACCCACAGGGGAAAGCAGTTGGAATGACCATGCACAACATTGGTTTTAGTGAGGTTGCCAACGTTCGCATTGGCAAGCACATTACCTTTGAAATTGAAGCTCCCACCAAGGAGGCAGCGCTTGAACGGGTAAACGAGGCATGCGCAAAAATCCTTACCAACCCGGTAATGGAGGGTTACGACTACAAAGTAGAAGAAATTAAGTAGGATACTTACTTCGCTTCGAAAGTATCTTGCTCGCCCAAAATATCGGCCTGCTTGCGGATTGATTCCTTGTGAACAAGGCGTAGCAGGCTTTTTACATACTCATCATTTAGCCCTAACGATTCCCCGAACTCAACCCGCGAGCGAATCATGGCCTCCCACCTGCGAAGCTGCATTACAGCAACATTATTCTTTTTCTTGAATTCCCCAATTTGCTTAACAATTTCCATACGTTGAGCCAACAGCTCAAGCAGCTGCTGGTCGAGCGAATCGATTTTCTCCCTGCTCGCTTCTAAAAAATCAATGAATGACGGGCTTGTTGGCGATTGTTTCCGAAAAACCAGATTCTCAAGAAGCTTTTCCAGCTGTGCTGGAGTTATCTGTTGCTTGGCATCGCTTAGGGCAACTGTTGGGTTTATGTGGGTTTCAATCATCAATCCATCCATGGAAAGGTCGAGCGCTTTCTGCGCAATTTCGGGTATTAGCGCCGGTCGGCCTGAAATGTGACTGGGATCACAAATAACTGGCAACGTTGGTAGGTAACTTTTTAGGTCGATGGGAACCTCCCACTTGGGATGATTCCGGTAAACCGATTTTTGGAACGGCGAAAATCCGCGGTGGATTGCGCCCAACTTCTTTATTCCAACCCGCTCGAACCGCTCGATGGTTCCAACCCAGAGTTCAAAATCGGGATTTACCGGATTCTTCACCAGAACGGGAACATCAACCCCGCGAAGCGCATCGGCCAGCTGGTCGATGGAAAATGGATTCGACGATGTTCGAGCGCCAATCCACAGGATATCAACTCCGTACTTGAGCGCCAGCTCAATATGCTGCGCTGTGGCAACCTCAACGGCAAGCTTCAAACCCGTTTGCTTTTTGGCTTCAACCAGCCATTCCAACGCTTTTTCACCGGCACCCTCAAAACTTCCGGGACGCGAGCGAGGCTTCCATACGCCAGCCCTGAAAACATTAACCCTTCTGAGTTTGGCAATTTCCGTTGCAGTTTCAAGAACCTGATATCTGTTTTCAGCGCTGCAGGGACCTGCAATTATTAGCGGTTGCTCAAACCTTTCGGGAAACCACGACGAAATGGGAAGAATGCTCATTTAGGTTATCAATTACTTTGCAAAGTTACCACTTTCGGAATAAGAAGTCCCTCTGTTACTAATAAAAAAGGGGCTGTCTCAAAAGTTCATTGTGTGACTCTGTGAAGGACACTGAGAAACTCTATGAAATTTATAATTTATTATATCTCAGTGGAATCACAGAGTTCCACAGAGTAGTAAATCTAATCCTTTTTAACTTTTGAGACACCCTCTTCTATTCACTATAAGTTTTCCTTAACGTATCGAGTTAGCAAGTTGTACAGATGCTGCCGTGCGTTATTCCCATAAATGCTATGGTTCCTGTCGGGGTATAGCATCATGTCGAAAGGTTTGTTTGCCTGAATCAGCCTCTCGGCAAGTTCCATCGTATTTTGCATGTGCACGTTATCGTCGCCGGTTCCGTGAACCAGAAGTAGTTTCCCCTGCAACTTTTCAGCATGGTTTATGGGCGAGTTATCGTCGTAACCGTTTGGATTCAGCTGAGGCAATCCCATAAAACGCTCGGTGTAAACGCTGTCGTAGTAGCGCCAGTTGGTTACCGGAGCAACCGCAATGGCCATTTTGAACACCTCGGGCGCCTTAAAAAGGCAAAGCGACGACATGTAGCCTCCGTAGCTCCAACCCCAAATTCCAATTCTTTCAGGTTCAACATACGGAAGAGTTTGTAAATACTTCGCTGACTCAATTTGGTCGATGGATTCGAAGTAGCCCATCTGGCCGTAGGTCATTTTCTTGAACTCTTCACCACGACCACCGGTTCCTCTGCCATCAACGCAAACAACAAGGTAACCTTCTGAAGCCAAATATTCATCCCAGTCGATTCCCCAGCGATTTACAACTTCCTGTGAACCTGGACCGCTGTACTGGTACATTAAAACTGGATACTTTTTTGTTTCATCGAAACCAAGCGGTTTAAGCATATAACCGTTCAATTCAATATCCTCAGAGGTTTTGAACGTGAAAAATTCTTTAGCTGGAATCTCGTATTCAGAAATCCTACTTTTCAGCTCTTCGTTCTCCTCAAGGTTACGAATTAGCTTGCCCTTCTGGTTGTGCAGCGAAACCACGTTGGGTATGCTCACGCTCGAATGAAAGTGAATAAAGTACTTGAATCCGTTGCTAAACGAAGCAGAATTTGTTCCTTCAAGAGTTGAAAGTTTTGTGTTTTTTTTGCCATCGAAACTCACTGAGTAAACCGCTTTGTTCAACGGCGAATTGTCGAGCGCCTGGTAGTAAACAAGCCCCTTTTTGCTGTCAACACCATAAATTTTGAAAACTTCGTTTTCACCAGTTGTTAACTTTTTGGCAAGCGTTCCGTCCATATTGTAGAGGTAAACATGATTCCTACCATCCATTTCGCTTGTAATTACGAAGTATTTCCCATCATCGGTAAAAGTTAGGTAGTCGTCGGTTGGCTCCTCAATGTAAAACTTATTCTCCTCGGCGTACAGCACTTTTGACGAACCCGTTTTGGCATCGGCCAAAAGAATTTCCAATTTATTTTGAAGACGATTTAACCTTATCATCGAAAGGGTGTTTGCATCGGTTGTCCAATTAATACGGGCAATGTACTGGTCGGTTTCCTCTCCGATATCCATTTTAGCTGTATTTTCCGATTCCAGGTCGTACACATGAATGCTAACAATTGAGTTGGCTTCGCCTGCCTTTGGATACTTAAAGGCGTAGTTTTCGGGGTACAACTCGTTGTTGAAGTAGGTCATGTTAAACTCCTTCACGTTGGTTTCATCGAAGCGGAAGAAGGCTAACTTTTTGCCATCGGGCGACCACTGCATAGCAGTTTTTAGCGCAAACTCCTCCTCGTAAACCCAGTCGGCAGCACCGTTAATAATGAAGTTGAACTTTCCATCGCTGGTTATTTGTTTCTCCTCGCCAGTTTCAACATCAACAAGAAATATATTATTGTCACGAACAAATGCGATGGTTTTCCCATTGGGCGAGAAAGTTGCCAACTGCTGCAAACCATTCTCCGAAAGCGGCTTAATAGATTTGTCGGCAATGGTGTATATAAAATAGTTAGCCTTATAGGAGTGGCGATAAATGGGAACCCGCTCGGTTTCCATAAGAATCATGGTCTCGTCGGGGCTAAGCTTGTACCCGGTGAAATGGTCTGGGTCGGAAAGTTCAGCCTCCTCAAAATCGAAGAGTACCTTCTCCTGCTCACCGGTTTTGTAGCTGTACTGAACTATTCGCTTCCGGGCTTCGCTAACGGTGTAACTTTCACCACTTTTCATAGAAACAATACCGTAAACCGATTTCTGGCGAAAGGTGCCAAGCGAGGTAATATCATCAATTGTAATTTTTTTCTTTGCATCCTGACCGAAAGAAATGAGCGCAAAGCCAGCCAACAGAATGGCAAGCAACAATAATTTGGAAGGTTTTCTCATAACGAAAATTTTTATGTAAACTTTACTAATTCATTTTTTTTGAAAAATACTAAACTTTGATAACTCAGCAAGCATTTCGTTTAAAAACAAAAAAAGCGATGGGAAATTCCATCGCTTTAAATTCTACTTTTAGCCGTCTGACCACTTTGAGCGGTCGGACGGGTATAGAAATAAATTACTTCTTCTTAAGGACAGTACTGAGCACCTTATCCTTATCGAGCTTCTTGGTGCAGAAGAACCAATCCTTGCAATCGAGGTCGGAGCTCTCCATCCTCTCCTTGGCCATTCCGCATGAACCTGCGGGTGAAATAATCACGTCATCGCCCGGACGCCAGTCGGCTGGGGTTGCAATTTGAAACGCATCGGCAGTTTGCAGAGCAACAACCACGCGGTAAAGCTCATCGAAATTCCGGCCCAAGCTGAGCGGATAGTAAATTATTGTGCGAATAATTCCGTTAGGGTCAATTACAAACACAGCACGAACGGCCTTGGTGTTGCTTTCGCCCGGCATCATCATGCCGTACTTTTTGGCAACCTCCATGGTGATATCCTCAATTAGAGGGAACTTCACCTCAACATCCTTCATGCCCTTGTACTCAATTTTCTCCTTAATTGTACGCAGCCATGCAATGTGGCTGTACAGGCCATCAACTGACAATCCAACCAGCTTTGTGTTTGCCTCGGCAAACTTATCTTCCATGGTGGCAAATGTCATAAACTCCGAAGTACAAACCGGAGTAAAGTCGGCCGGATGGCTGAATAGGATTACCCAGCTTCCCTTGTAATCGGCAGGGAAATTAATTTCGCCCTGGGTTGTTACCGCCTTAAATTCAGGCGCTTTGTCGCCAATACGTGGCATTGTAAAAACTTGATTTTCTTCCATTTTTGTTATTATTATTTGTTAAACATAAAAAATTACAATTTCAATTTTCTGAGTTCCTCCTTCATTCGCTCAATATCGGTCATCCAAGCTTCAATATCATCCTCGTGCTCAATTTCTTCGGCAAGGATTTGGGTTGCCATTTGGTGAGTCATGTGGTCCTTGCCTGCGGTCATGCTGGCAATTTCGTTATACCTGCGAATGGCGCAACGCTCGCCTTTCAAATTCTGTTCAAGAATGGCCTCGATGTAGGGATCGGTTGGTGCGTCGTAGTCGCAACCGGCTTTCTTGAACCAATCCTGCGGATGCAGAATGGGCGTGCCACCCAGCTGGATAATACGATCGGCCACCATCACTGCGTGGTTCAGCTCCTGATCTGCATGCAGAAGAAGTTCGGGTTCAACCTCGCTGCGCATTGGGCCCTCCATTACACGGGCACCAATCCAGTACTGGTAAAAAGCCAGCCACTCTTCTGCTAGCGCAGCATTTAAAATTTCGATAAGTTTTTCAACATCTACAGATGCGATAAGTTTTGATTCTTTTCCCATAACAATTCGGATTTAGGTTGGTTTATGATTTTTATAGTTACCAATGATATGTAGCTTAAGCTCTTTAATATCAAATTTTGGAATCCTTTTTTTCTTAAAATATTCATTTAGTAGCTTATCCAACTCCTCATCAACGTAATCCTCAATTATGTCGCATTCCTCGCAGTATATATGATGATGCTTACACATTTCGTAGTCGTATCGCGTCACATCGTTATCGGTTTTCACCTTCTTAAGAATCCCTTTATCCACAAAGGTTTCAAGCGTTTTATATACTGTACCCACTGCAATGTACGGATGGTTTTTTCGTACAAAATCAATAACCGACTCCGTGTTTGGATGATTTCTCATCGTAACCAAAGCATCCATTACTGCTATTCTCTGAGGGGTTACCTTCAACCCTTTCTCAGATAAAATTTTTGTAAGCTCAACCACTTCCATAGAATGAATACTTGTTAGGAATTATTCTTAATTAGGAACAAAGGTACAAAAAAAATGTTCAAAAGTCAATAGAAAAAAGGTAAAATTAGCTTAATTTTAATGTGAAGCGCAACTGTCACAAAACCCATTATCTAACTAAATACCAACGCAATGCCAATAGTACGGATTGATATAATTGAAGGAAAAAGCAACCTTTACAAGCAGAAAATGCTGGATGTTATTTACCATGCAATGGTAAAATGGATTGGCCTTCCAAAGGGCGACAGGCGACAGATATTAACAGAGCACAGCCCTGCAAACTTTGAGCACAAGGGACATTCTGATTTCTATACGGTAATAGAAGTAACCCTGATAAAAGGGCGGAATTTTGAGACAAAAAAGTGTTTCTACCGCGATGTTGTTGGAAATCTTTCGCAGGAACTTGAAATTCCGCCGAATGATATTACGATAATCCTCAATGAGCAACCTGCTGAAAACTGGGGAATAAGAGGCGGAATACCTGCCTCAGAGATTTTTGGAAACTACGCTAACGATGAACCACCAAGAGGTTAAATCGGTTGAATGGGTAATGGAACGCAGAACTGTCTGTTGGCAGGCAAGTTAAACGGATTTATCGGATTGGTGCAGATTCTTTTAACCCGTCTGACCGCTCAAAGCGGTCGGACGGATAATAGTTAGTTAACTAAGCGTTGAAAATCCTCGCCCGATGGATTTTGGAAGATGCGAAGTTCAAACTCGGGAACCACCGACAGTACATGGTCGAAAATATCGGCCTGAACGCCTTCGTAAATAACCCACGCTTTCTCTGTTGAGAAGCAGTAAATTTCAATCGGAATCCCCTGCTCCGTGGGCTGTAGCTGCCTAACCATAAGGGTTGCTCCTTGATTTATTTTGGGGTTATTCTTAAGGTAGAACTCCAGGTAACGCCTAAAAATTCCGAGATTCGTCATTCGCCGCCCGTTAACCGGCATGGTTGTATCGTAGCCCATTTTAACATTAAACTCCTCAATTTCCTTTGAGCGCTGCTCAATGTAATCCTTAACAAAATGTATCCGCTTAAGCTTCTCAATTAGCTCAGGAGGACAGAACTTTACGCTGCGCATATCGATGTATATGGAGCGTTTTATCCGTCGGCCATCCGACTCCTCCATTCCCTTCCAGTTGGTAAAACTTTCGGAAACCAGCGCGTAGGTTGGAATTGTGCTAATTGTTCGATCCCAGTTTTGAACCTTCACCGTGTTGAGCGTAATTTCAAGTACCGTTCCATCGGCCTTACGGCTTGGCATTTCAATCCAATCGCCGGGCTTCACCATGTTGTTGGCCGAAACCTGCACCGATGCAACCAACCCAAGAATTGTATCCTTGAAAACCAACATGAGAATTGCGGCAGAAGCGCCCATCCCAACCAGCAGGTTCATTGGGTTTTTATTGAAGAGTATTGAAATGACAATAATTCCCCCAAAAATGTAAACTACAATCTTTATAAGTTGAACGTACCCCTTTATGGGTCGGGTTTTGGAAACCTCAAGCGTTTGGTATATGTCGTGCATCGCATCGAGGAAAGAGCTGAGCACAAGCACACACACAGCAGCAATATAAATGTAGGTAAACTTCTCAACCAGAAGTGTAATTGAGGGGCTGTAATCGTAGAGCGCAACTCCAATAGTAAACTGAATTACCAGAGCCGGAGCCAGATGGGAAAGTTTTCGAAGAACCTTCCTTTCAACCAGGTAATCGTCCCAAACGCTTTTTGTTTTTCGGCTAAGCTTAGTTAAACCAGCCACAATAATTTTTTTTGTGATGTAGTTAGCAAGAATTGCAATTACAATAATGGCAACTATTGAAATGGCAACCTTTGAGAACTGGGCCAGCTCGGGTGTAAGTCCAACAGACTGCAACCACTGCTCAAAATTTTCCAGAAACGGGTAACTTTTTGTAACTCTTTCTTCAATAACTTGTTCAACCATAACTATTTATTTTATTTTCCATACAAAACTAGCAAAAATAGTGCAAAGGGACAAGTTTGGGAGGGGACATCAGTTGGCAGTTGGCAAACTGCAAACTTCTGACTTATGTCTTTTGCGGGAGCGACGGAATGACTTTCCATCGTCCGCTCGTTCTTTTGCGGACATGGAAACGTCAACAATTTACCAGACGTTTCCATGTCCTACGGACGATGGAAAGTCTTCCAATCCTACGGAAGTGGTAAAGTAAATGGGTGAATTGGTGAAT
>ERZ795057.2103-NODE-2103-length-15631-cov-5.317861_pt1 | contig 15631 bp, 16 predicted proteins | sample MGYA00375141_ERZ795057 | MGnify/ENA primary metagenome ERZ795057 (study PRJEB30186, sample SAMN05720163) | activated sludge metagenome | isolation source: Anaerobic digester | place: Hong Kong | collected 2015-01-26 ... | reverse complement strand
ACGAACCCGTCTGACGTCAGTCGGAAACGAGGGTCAAAGGAGATAAAATCACCCACGGAGATCCCCGCCTTTTTCGTCTCTTCGGCGCTTGATGTCCTGATATCCGGACGGATCTCCATATTCTCCGCCTTACGCTCCAATTTCCTCGCATCATCATAGACATGCACAGACTGGGAGTTGGAGAGGATAGTCCCTGTGACTGTACCGTTTTTTTCCGCCGATGGGGGTCAAAGTGAGCCGGCCGTCGGATTTGATCTCCTTGACCATGGCCCCCAGGGTGTCCACATGAGCATCAAGGACCAGGGTCTCTTCACGCTGCCCGGGGATCCTCACTGTGACAGCCCCCTTTTTCAGCCTGGTGATCCGGCCGCCGGGAAGAAGACGGCGGGCCTCCTCAGTGACCAGGTCCAGGGCTTCATCCGTATATCCCGTGGGAGAGGGGACAGCGATGATCCGTGAGAGAAAATCAATAATATAATCCACATCCACCATGAGAACCTCAATCCGCTTTCCGTCTGAAGACAGCAGGGGTATCAAACTCCGGAAGGTCGGGATTGGTCAGGACCAGCCTCTCCAGGGGAACATCTTTTCCGGTGATGTCTTTGAGCTTGTCCACTCCGTGTTTTTTGTTCTCACGGAATCCCTTGGCGATCACGGTGACCTTGATCTCTTCACTCATATCCTGGTCATAGACGACCCCGTATTTCAGGTTTCCGTATCCGTTGGTCTTCTGCTCGATGACCTTGACGATGCGTTCCACTTCGCCCATCTCAAAATCCTGGCCTGTGGTGACATTGACAAGGATCTCTTCGGCCCCTTCCATACTCAGCTCTTCCATGAGGGGACATTCCACGGCTTTCTGAGCAGCCTCAACGGCCTTGTTTTCTCCGACTCCCAGGCCCATTCCGATGAAGACTTCTCCCGGAGTCTTCATGACTTTAGCCAGGTCACTGAAGTCCACATTGATGATCCCTGCTGTATCAAGGAGTTCAGTGATGCCGCGTACAGAATCCAGAAGGACGTTATCCACCATACGGAAAGCCTGCAGGAATGAGATCTTTCCCTCCTGGAGGAGGAAGAGCCTCTGGTTGGGGATGACAATAACGGCATCGGCCCACTCTTTGACGCCCTCGATCCCTTTTTCTGCATTTTCCATGCGGGTCTTACCTTCGAATTCAAAGGGTTTTGTCACAACGGCGATGGTCAGGATCCCCATTTCCCGGGCCACTGATGCGATGACAGGAGTCGCTCCGGTCCCTGTTCCGCCGCCCATTCCCGTGGTCAGGAAGAGCAGACTGGTTCCGTCGATCATGTCCCGGATCTTGTCCCGGTCTTCTGAAGCAGCCTTTTCGCCGATCTCAGGGTTTCCCCCGGCTCCCAGTCCCCTGGTGAGTTTGCTTCCGATGGCCAGCTTGTGCCTCGCCTTGTTCTGGTCCAGGACCTGCAGGTCTGTGTTCACGGCGACAAAGTCGAGCCCCTTGAGGAGTCCCGACCCCACCATGTTGTTGAGGGCGTTGCATCCCCCTCCGCCGATGCCGAAGACTTTGATCCTGACATTGAACCTTTCCGCATCTGTTCTTTCAATACTTATCATGACAACCTCCCTTACCGGTTACTGAACAGCCTTTTCAGATAACCTGTTACTTTCCTGTACAGGGCAGGAAAATCTCCCATAAACCGCTCCTCATATTCATCCAGATGGTTTTTACCGTAAAGCAGAAGCCCCACCGGCGCTGCGAACTGGGGTTGGCTCACATCAAGCCCCGTGATCGTCCCGGTGGCTCCCGGGACTCCGATCTTGACCTGGACGTCGAACATCTGCTCCAGTAGGCGGTCAAAGCCGTGGAGCCTGGCCATTCCCCCGGTCAGGATAATGCCGGCAGGAAGGTCACGTGTGATGTTGATATTATTCCTTCTTACCCGGTCAAAGATCAGGTCACCGATCTCTTCGAGACGGGGACGGATGATCTCTTCGATGTTCTCTCTCTTGATACGTCCGGGCGGGCGGCCACCTACTGCGGGGACTTCGATGAGTTCGTCCGGGTCCACAGTTTCGTCGATGTAGGTCGTCCCGTACCGGATCTTCAGCTGCTCCGCTTTATTCTTAGGAGTCTTCAATACCGTCGCCAGGTCACGGGTGACGATATTTCCCCCGATCTCAAGGACATCGCTGTAATGGAGTGCATCGTCGATAAATACAGCGATATCCGTCGTTCCCGCGCCCATGTCGAGGACCATACACCCCAGCTCTGATTCATCTTTGTCCATGACAGCCATACTCGAGGCCAGGAGGTTAGGCACGGTGTCTTTCAGTCCGAGGTCAGCTTTCATCACACACTTTTCAATATTCCTTATCTGTTGAGTATTGCTGAGGATGATATGCATATCCACTCCCAGTTTGATTCCCGACATCCCGCGGGGCTCTTTGATACGGTCCTCGCCGTCAATGCTGTACCACCGGGGGATCTGTTTCACGACAGTCTTCGACTCCGGAAGAGGTTCCACTTTGGTCTTGGCCTGGTCTTTAACCCGTTCCACGTCTTCCTGATCGATCTCATGTTCCCGTCCCGAGACCACGACACTGCCTTCTTCGTTTCTTGACTCGATGTGCCGTCCGCTGAAACCTACGATGAGATCATTGATGTTTTCTCCATATTGGGACTGGGCATCATTGACCACCTGGCTTATATTCCGTACAGTCATCTCGATATTCTTGATGATCCCCTCGCTGATGCCGCAATTTCCCATGCTGCAGGTCACCATTCCCATCCCTTTGATCTCCAGAGCTCCGGAGTGGTCTATGGCCCCGATCATCGCTTTGATATTCTGTGATCCAAGGTCGAGACTCATCAGGATCTTTTCATTTTCCATCAGTCACCTCCGCCGTTTCTTACCACCACATAGGGTATGAACCGTAAATCAACATAATGCATCTTGTTATTGACCTTTATCAGTTCCGCCAGAGCTTCCGCCTTTTCCCGGAAGGCCTCTTTTCCGAAATTGCATACCATAGAGTGCCCCTGTTCATCGACGACAGTGGCCACCACTTCGTAAGGGGCGCTGCAGGAGAGAGCCTTGACGGAGAACTCCGTTTTCCCGCGGATCTCAGCCAGGAGTCTCAACCCCGCCTTGAGAGACGCTTCCCCGGTGATCACCGGAACCTCTTCGGACCCGGTTTCCGGAAAAAGGACCCCCTCGTCATCCACGCACATCCTCTCTCCTCCAGCTTTTATAAGGCCTAAAGGCCTTCTTTCAAAGACCGTGATGATGATCTTGTCAGGATAGGCCTTTCTCACCTGCACCTCTTTGACATCCGTGTTGTCCAAAAGCTCTTCACGGAGAGACGCCGCATCGACTTTCAACAGGTTCCGGCCCTTTAATGCGCTGATCCGGGACGGGACAGGGTGTCGGGTCAGCCCTGTGACTACGACCTCCTTTACTTCCAGAGCGCTCCAGGACCCCAGCAGGGCCCCTCCTCCGTAAAAGAGGCCGGCCAGGAAAAGTCCCCATAAAAGTAATTTGAATACCCGCACTTTCCGGGCTCTTTTTTTCTTTCTCGTTACATAGGCCATGACTCCTCCTCCCCGACATCCCGGGCCAGACGTCTGACAGCCAGGTTTCCGTCCCCGGCTCCAAAGGAGATCACCGTCATCGGAGATGAAAGGAGAGAGCGCATAAGATGATAAGCTTCATCCACCCCTCCGGCGTAAAAGACGCCGCTCCGAAAAGACGAAAGTTCTTTGACAAAATCCATACCGTCGGGGCTTTTGACTTTCTTTTCCGAGGCCCCGTATACCGGCAGGACCACGATGAAATCCCCCCGGTTCCTGAAGACTTCCAGAAATCGCCTGTAAAACATTTTGAACCGTGTATACCTATGGGGTTGGAAAAGAATCATCGTGGGAGCCTTCGATTCCTCTCCCCTGAGGGCAGCCTCGATCTCAGTGGGGTGGTGGCCGTAATCATCGTAAACGGCGATCCCGCCTTTCCTTGCCAGAAGTTCCATCCTCCGGCCGGTCCCTTCATACATCTCCAGCCCCTGAAAGACTTTATCGGGGTCACACCCTGTTTCGCTTAAAGCTGCATAAGCCAGGAAAGCGTCAAAGACATTGTGAGCCCCCCTTTTCTTCAGATGACAGGTCCTCTTCCCGATCCTGAAGTAATCATCTCCCCACTCATCAGGCCGTATCCTGCCTCTCTTCAATCCTACAGTCACCAGGCCGCTTCCGGCTTTTTTCAGCTTCCCTGCAGCCTCTTCTCCAGCAAAGACCGGCCCCCGGAAGCTCTCCACAAACTCCTGAAACGCCTCCCGGTATCTCTCCTCATTCCGGTAATTGTCCACATGCTCCAGTTCGATGTTCGTGATCAGGGCAGCCTCCCCTTTTTGGAAAGAGAGAAAGGACCCGTCGCTCTCATCCAGCTCCACTGAAGCCCTGCGTCCTTCTCCCCAGTGGCCATTCCGGCCGGTCTGACTGAGAATACCCCCGATATAGTAGGAGGCTTTCTCTCCCTCCAGAGCTAAAAGAGCTGAAGCGGTGAAGGAGGCCGTGGTCGTCTTTCCGTGGCTTCCCACGACTCCGTAAACCTCTTTTTCTTTAAACAGGTCTGCCAGGAAAGTCCCCCGTGAGATAAGAGGGATCTCTCTTTTCAAAGCCTCATTCCATTCCGGGTTATCAGGGCCCACAGCACTGGTGAAGATGACTTTTTGACACTTTCCCGGGATATGGTCACGGCTGTGGCCGTAAAAGAGCAAAGCTCCCCGCTGTTGCAGAGCACGGGTCCTGTCATTCTCCTTCAGGTCCGACCCTGAAACACGGTCTCCGCGCTCAAGGCAGATCTCCGCCAATGCGCTCATCCCGATACCACCTATACCGATAAAGTGGATGATCATAACATCGCCTCCGCAATCCGTTCCGCGGCGCTTTTATTCTTCTGCAGGGGCTCCCGCCCCCCTGTCTTTCCGGTCCTGTTCATTTTTATCAGGGCTTCTTCCAGGCGCTCTTCGAATCCGTCGCCCTCTTCCACCATGATATAACCGCCCTTCTTTTCCATGGCCCGGGCATTGGCCCGCTGATGGTCATCTTTAGCATGGGGATAGGGCACAAGGATCCCCGGGATCTCCAGAGCCTCCAGCTCAGCCAGGGCTGAGGCCCCTGCCCGGGAAACAGCCAGAGCCGTCTCGGCGAAGATCTCTTCCATATGGTGGCAATAGGAGAAGATACGCAGTCCCGGCCTCTCTTCAAGGGCGGAAGAGACCATCTCGAAGTCCCGCTCACCGGTGATCCATAGAAGCGGACGGCCCAGTTTTTTCAAAAACCCTGATTTCTCCAGACGGACCAGAGCCTCATTCAATCTCCTGGACCCCAGGCTTCCGCCCAGAACTGCCAGGCCTTCTCCGTCGGGAATGATCTTCAGAAGAGAGGCGCGGACAGGATTCCCTGTCCATAAGGCCTTCCCCGGGGCGAATCCCGAGAGACTTTCGGGAAATGAGACAAAGACCTTTACGGCCAGAGGCGCTAAAAGACGGGTGACACGGCCCGGAATGACATTCTGCTCCAGCAGATAGAGAGGCTTTCTCTGAAAAGCCGCAGCCAGTCCGAAATAAAAGCTTACATATCCCCCGGCGCATACCACACAGTCAAAAGCTTCTTTACGAATCCAACTGCTGATAGAGAAAAGAGTCAGCGGGTTTTTAAAAAATCCCCCTATCTTTTCACCGGGCCGATAGATCTCAAATCCCCGGTAATCGGCCCCTTCCCGCTCAAAGAGTTCCCGCTCCATGCGATGGTTGGTTCCTCCGAAAGCGACACGGGCCCCCCGGCCGGCTAAAAACTGCCCCAGGGCCAGGGCAGGATAAATATGCCCTCCGGTTCCTCCGGCAGCCAGGAGCACCTTCATGACATCCTCCTTGCAATATCTTTTTCAATGCTTCTGGCCATTCCCAGAAGCGTCATGAAAACGAGAAGAGAGGTCCTTCCGTAACTGATCAAAGGCAGCGTCATGCCGGTTACCGGGAAAAGCCCTACGGTAACGCCCATATTGATCACCGATTGGAAGGCAAAAAGAGAGCCTGTCATAAGAAGGAAATAGCGTTCATAATCATATTTTGATTCTTCTGCAAGGCGGATAAATTTGTAAAAGAGAAGAAGGTAGAGAGCAATGATCCCCAGAATGAAGATAATGCCCATCTCCTCTCCGATGACAGAAAAGATAAAGTCTGTATGAGCTTCCGGAAGCAGATTTTTATAGGCGCCTGAGCCGAATCCGCGCCCAAAATAACCACCCATCTGAAAAGCGGCAATAGAGTGTCTCAGCTGGTAAGCCGGAGGGGCTCCGTTAAAAAGATAGTCCAGCCAGGAGGCTACTCGCCCGCTTCTGAAGCCTCCCCCTCTCAGAAGAAAGAGAAGCCCGACCGTTAAAGCTGAGGAGGCCCAGAAGAGTATGGCCTTGGGATTCCGCCCCGATACGAAGAAGACGACTCCGTACAGGGAGAGAATCAGCACCGAAGTGGAAAAATCATTCCCCGTGAAGATGAGAAATGCTGTGGCCGCTGTGATCAGCAGCGGGTACTGTTTCAGCGAGGTTGACCTTCCAGGCCTCCTGTATCCTCCTGCTTCTTTGTGGAACGAAGCGGTCAGATAGAGGATCAGCGTTAACTTGGCCCCTTCCGAGGGCTGGAACCTTAAAAATCCCAGCTCGATCCATCGGCGGGCCCCGTTTATCTCAACGCCCACATGGGGCAGGAAAACGGCTACGAGAAGGATTAGGGAAAAAAGGTGGAGCCAGGGCGCCAGGGGAAGCAGACGCTTAAGGACCACCCGTGACGCCAGGGCGTAGATGAACAAACCGGCCAGGGCTGCCAAAAGATGTCTTTTAAAATAAAAGAGAGGATCCCCTGTATGGCGCATGGCCGGAGAGATGCTGGCTGTCCACATGGCCAGGATAGAAAAAGCATAAAAGGCCATGATGATGATCTTCATATCCATGACCACGGGACGGGGGCTTTTCATATCTCCTCCTTTTTCAGGCGGAGGGACTCTTCTTTGAAATGACGTCCCCGCTCTTCAAAATTCGAATACATGTCAAAGCTGGCCGCAGCCGGCGAAAGAAGGACGATATCCCCTTTAAGCGCTTTTGAGAAACTCAGACGCACAGCCTCCTCCATCCCCCCGGCACTCTCATAGGGGATCTTCTCTCTCTCCATCATGCTTTTAATACGGGGAGTCGTCTCCCCCAACAGGACGACGGCCCGGCACTCTTTTCTGATAAGAGAGAGAAGGGGGGTGAAATCACTCTTTTTTGCATCATCCCCGCCAAGGATCAGAATGATCTTTCGGCCGGGAAAAGAGGCGAGGGCTTTTTGAGTGGAATCCACATTGGTCCCCTTGGAATCGTTGACAAAGAGGATTCCCATTATTTCACAGACTGGTTCCAGGCGGTGTTCTATCCCCTTGAAATCGCAGAGGTCCTCCGCCCACCGGGCCATAGAGGTAACATAGGGCCGTACGGCAGCTATAGCTGCCAGGGTGTTTTCCAGATTATGGGCCCCCGGCAAAGTCAGTCGATCTGCAGAAGCGATTCGTTCGGGATCTCCCTCTTCTGAAAACCAGAGAGTCCCCTCGTTCACGAAAGCTCCTCTGGGGAGGCTTCGCCGGCGTGAGAAAAGATAGCGCTTCCCGGGAAAGGCACGGGTCGCTGTTTCCAGCTTTTCATCGTCTCCGTTGACCACAAGCCGTCCCTCTTCCCCCATATTATCAGTAATTTTTAATTTCGTCTTAAAATAGGCTTCAAAGGAACCTCCGTAACGGTCCAGATGGTCGGGTGTGATATTGGTGATGACAGCTGTCTCCGGCCGGAAGGTCTCGACTGTCTCCAGTTGATAGGAGGAGACTTCACACACAAGAAAGGTATGGGAAGAGTCTGTATAATCGGATAAGGCCAGTCCGATATTCCCCACCGCAGCAGCAGAATGTCCCTGTCCTTCTAAAAGATGACGGATCAGGCTGACTGTCGTCGATTTCCCGTTGGTCCCGGTGACAGCGATGAGCCTTTTTCCCGGGGAAAGGGACCGATAGGCGAATTCCAGCTCTCCTATAAGGGGCATCTCCTCTTTGACCCTCTGAATATAGGGCGAACGGGGGTCTATCCCCGGAGAGAGGACGGCCAGACGGCAAGAAGAGAAGAACCTGTCAGTATTTTCTGTCTCATAAGGGATTCCCAGTTCTTCGAGCTGCTGAAAGCGGCCTTCAAGGGCCGGAGTCCGCTGCCTCTCTGTCACATAGGCCTTCCAGCCTTTTCTGAGAGCCAGCCGGGCTGCCGCCAGACCGCTGATTCCGCATCCGATTATCAGAATTCCGTCACGAGACATGACCATCCTCTCCTATTGCAGTTTCAGTGTACTCAATCCCAGTAAAGCCAGCATGATCCCCATGATCCAGAAACGTACCGTCACCTTCGTCTCACTCCAGCCCAGCAGCTCAAAATGGTGGTGGATCGGAGCTCTTAAAAAGATACGCTTTCCCTTTGTCGCCTTGAAATAAGCTACCTGCAGAAGCACCGAGAGAGCCTCCATGACGAAGACACCCCCGACGATGACGATGAGGATCTCCCTTTTTATCAAAATAGCGATGATGGCAAGAGCTCCCCCCAGGGGAAGAGACCCCACATCTCCCATGAAGACTGAAGCAGGATAAGAGTTAAACCAGAGAAATCCCAGAGCCGCTCCCACGATGGCCATGGCAAAGACTGTCAACTCTCCGGTTCCGGGAAGAAAGGGAATGTTGAGATAATCGGCAAACTGGATATGGCCGGTAACATAAGCCATAAGGGCAAAGGCCGAAATAGCGAGCCCCACGTTGCCGATGGCCAGTCCGTCCAGGCCGTCGGTAAGGTTCACAGCATTGGAAGTGGCCATGATCACCAACATGACAAAGGGGATATAGAGGAGGCCCAGGTCCAGAAAGACATCCTTCATAAAGGGGACGGCGATGGATCCCTTCAGAGCGGCGTCCTGGGGGAAAAAGTAGAGAAGTGCCCCTACCCCCAGCCCTAATGTCCCCTGAATGATAAGCTTGTAACGGGCGATGACCCCTTCCGGGTTCTTCTTCGTGATCTTCAGATAGTCGTCCAGAAAACCCAGGGCTCCGAGCCAGAGGACGGTAGCCAGGGCGACCAGGACATATTCGTTTTTAATATCGGCCCAGAGAAGTGTAGAAAGGACGATGGAGATAAGGATCAGAACCCCTCCCATACTGGGCGTCCCTGCTTTTTTCTGATGAGAATCGGGGACATATTCCCTGATATGGGAGAAATTGATCCTTTTCAGGAAACGGATAGTCATGGGCCCGAAGATAAAGCTGATCACAAGGGCCGTTATCAGAGCATAGGCAGACCGGAAAGTGATATAACGGAATACATTGAATCCGGCAAAATGTTTGATGAGAGGGACAAAAATATAATAGAGCATTACTTCTCCTCCCTGATGAGATGGATGAACTCCTCCATCCGCATACCCCGTGACCCTTTAAAGAGCAGCAGGCTGTAATCATTTCCGATCTCTCTGAGATACCCGGCATATTCACGGCGGTCTTTAAAAAATGCGAATTGCGGGAACTCCTCTTTCAGGGCGTAAAACTCCGGCCCCAATAACAGAGCCTGCGACCGGGGGATCCGGCGGCAGAGCTCCAGGGCTTCCCGGTGATAGCGCTTGCTCTCCTGCCCCAATTCCAGCATATCTCCCAGGCAGAAGAGTTTCCGGAATGAACCGAAACGCGCAGAGATCTCTTCCAGAACCGCCTTCAGAGTGGCCGGCGAAGAGTTGTATGTATCGTCTACAATGAACAGCCCTTCTTCTTCCCGGATTGTGAACCGGCCTCCTGTGATAACGCATTTCTCCAGCCCGGTCCTGATCTGGCCGGGGGATACTCCCATATTGAGAGCCACCGCCACGGCTGCTGCAGCGTTGAAGGCATAGTTCACCGACCAGGCGGGGATCCTGTAAGGCTCTCCGTTCAACTCGAAATGCACTTCTCCCTTCCCTGCAGTGACCGGTCCCACACGATAGTCGCATCCTTCGCCCCTTCCGTATGAGAGGACCCGCTCAAAGACCTTTCCGGCTTCCGCCAGGCGGGGGTCGTCTCCGTAGACCAGTTTGACTGCTTTAGGATCCATCATCTCAAAAAGCTGGACTTTTCCCGCATAGACGCGATCCAGGGTTTGGAGATACTCCATATGGACAGGGCTGATCCCTGTGATCACCCCGATATCGGGCTTCAACGCTTTGGCCAGGATCCCTATATCCCCGAAGTGGTCCATCCCCAGCTCCATCACGACCACCTCCCGGCTGAAATTATTGAAAAAAGTAAGGGGGACGCCCCATTCGTTATTAAGGTTTCCCTCTGTCTTCCCGGTCTTATAAAGGGAAGACAGGGCACTGTGGATAAAATCTTTGGTGGTCGTTTTTCCATAAGAGCCCGTGACGGCCACTATACGCTGATGAGCCGTAAGGGCCCGCAGAGCCTCCACCAGGTCGAGCAATGTCCTGACAGGGGCATCGGTTATGAGGACGGGGACATCGATTCTTTTGTCCACATAGGCTCCGTTTTCGGCCACGACAAAAGCCGCCCCCTTCTCTACAGCCTGGTTGATGAAACGGTTTCCGTCCGCATGGTCCCCCTTCCGTGCGATAAAGAGGCAGCCCGGAAAGGCCTGCCGGGAATCAAGGACAGCTCCGCTGAACGACGGATAATCATCCCAGCGGCCGATACGGTCGATATGGTGGATCATGGAGTAATCGATGAGACGTGTGGTCATAGTCCTCCGTAACGCGCCACTTGTTCAGCGGCCTTTTTAAAAACAGGAACAGCAAATTGCGAAGCATACCCGCCTTTGCTGGGTTCGTCCACCATGATCCCTATGACATACTGGGGATCATCGGCAGGGAAGAACCCGATGAATGTCCCGACGACCCGGCTTCTGTCGTACTGATTCCGGGATGAATCATACTTTGTGGCAGTCCCTGTCTTGCCAGCTACCGGGACACCTCTGGGAGAAGCCTTGTCATTGAGTCCTTTTTCCACCACATCCCGGAGGATCTTACGGACGCGTGAGGCCGCTTTCTTGTCCAGGACACGGCGGATCATCACGGGTTTCACATGATAAGTAGCTCCCCGGCTGTAATCCACCCTGTTCACAACATGAAGTTCAGGAAGAAGCCCGCCGTTGGCCGGAACTGTGTAGGCAGCTGTCAGCCTGAGAAGGTTGACAGCCATGCCGTAACCGATGGAAAATGTCCCCAATTCAGCCGGGACCCATTTCTCCACATCTTTGATCCGGCACATGGCTTCATTGGGGAGCTCGAGGGATTTTTTTTCCGTAAATCCAAAGAGTTTGGCATAATAGTAGAGCTTTTCTTTTCCGAGCTTGTCAGCCAGTTTGATCACTCCCACATTACTCGACCTCTGAAAGACTTCTGAAAAGGTCAGCTTCTTATTCACCAATGTATCCCTGATCCACTCCCCTTTATAGTTGATGACACCCTCTTCGCAATCGATGATGTCGGTTTCTCCTGCAGCATCTTCCTGGAGAGCGGCAGCCAACGTGACAAGCTTGAAACTGGATCCCGGTTCAAAGGAGTGGGCGATAGCCCGGTTGATCACTTTGTCGCTACCGGCATAATCGAAAAAGCGATTGGGATCGAAGGAAGGAAAGCTTCCCATGGCCAGTATTTCACCTGTTTTGGGGTCCAGGACGACACCTGAAACTGAAAGGGGCGAAAACTCTTCATACCCCCACTGAAGGGCCTCTTCGAGAAAATATTGGATATTCGTATCCACCGTCAGAACGACATCAGCGCCGTCAGCAGGCAGAGCATTCATATCTGTGACCCCCACACCGCTCAGAAGCACGTCAAAGGCTTTTTCCGCACCTGTGGACTGTCCGGCATAATTGACATACCCCAAAACATGCGCCCCCAGGGAGCCCATGGGATAATAGCGCACGGCATCATCCTCACGCACGAAGATCCCCCGGCAGGCGTTGAGAGCAGCTATCTCTTCCGCGTCGGGTTCCACCCTTCGGGCTACCGGTATGTAACGGGACTTTCTCTCGATCTCCCTGGAAATCCTTTTCAACTCGTCTCCGGCTATATCGCCGAGAAGAGCCAGGGTTTCCTCCTTCTCGCCGGGGCCGATAAGCGATCCGTCTGCAAAAATACGGTAATGATAAAGTGTCGTGGCCATGAGGCTTCCGTTACGTGAATAGATATTCCCTCTCAGGGGGCGAAACCTTCTTTCCGTGGCCAAAGTATTGTCCACGACCCTCTGGTAACGGTTTGTAGTAGCCTCGAGAGACCGGCTGTCCCTGAAGACCTGGATATTGATAAGACGGATGGCGATGACCAGGTACCCGGCGCAGGCCAGGGCGAACAGGATCTTCCCATACCGGTTTCCTTTCTTAATACTCACGGGCTTCTCCATTCCAGGCCTGGGTAAGCCCCTTGCCGGCAGCCCATTTTTTGACAGCCTCCATACTCAGGCTCTTTTCCATCTCAGTTTTGAGAAGCCTGTTTTTCAGCTTCAGGGAAATGACCTCTTCTCTCAACGTATAGATCTCTGCTCTCAGGCGCTCTTTTTCCACATACATCACAGCCTCCAGCAGAAATACACAGACCAGTAGAAGAAGAAGAAAGATGAAAATTTTCCTAGCGCGTATCATAATCTCTCCGCCACCCTCATCCGGGCACTCCGGCTTCTGGGATTCTCCTCTTTTTCCCGGTCATCAGGGATGATGACCTTTTTATGGACAGCCTTGAGGGAGGCTTTATGCCCGCAGACACAGACCGGGATATTTTTCGGGCAGAGACAGTCCCGGCTTTCTGTCCTTATAAAATTCTTTACGATCCTATCCTCCAGCGAATGGTAAGAGATCACAACCAGTCGCCCTCCCGGCCTCAAGCGTGCCACAGCTTCTTTCAGTCCCCTCTCCAAACGCTCCAGCTCCCTGTTTACATAGATCCGTATCCCCTGAAAAGTGCGCGTCGCAGGGTCCAGGGACATGGCTCTGCGTTCGGCTGCCGGGAAACATGAGCGGACGATCTCTGCCAGTTCTACTGTGGTTTCGACAGGCCTGTGAGTGCAGATCATCTTTGCAATCCTGCGCGAACGGCGCTCTTCCCCATAGCGGAAAAGGATATCAGCCAGCTCCCTTTCAGAAAAACGGTTGACGACCTGCCATGCAGTTTCGGACGAGGAGCGGTCCATCCGCATGTCGAGAGCGGCTGGTTTTGAAAATGAAAATCCACGCGCGCCTTCATCCAGCTGATGCGAGGAGACACCGAGGTCCATGAGGATCCCGTCGAAAGGAGCCAACGGGTCCACCTTCTCCCACAAAGGGGATTCTCCGAAATTGCCGTAATAGGCTTGAAAAGGAGAGTAAGAAGATAAACGGTTTTTCGAAAATTCCAGAGCCTCTTCATCCTGGTCCGCTCCGGCCAGAAGGCCCGAGCCGGGATCAAGTCTTTTTAAGATGGCTTCAGCATGGCCGCCTCCACCGAGAGTCAGGTCCAGATAAGACCCCCCGGGCCGGACACTCAGGCCTTCAAGGACTTCTTTGAGAAGGACCGGTTCATGATAAGAGGCCATAGGATCAATCACTTTCCCGACGGGCCATATAATCCAGGAACTGACCGCTCAATTCCTCGACCTCCTCTACCTCCTTACCGAAGCGATCCGGAGCCCACAATTCCACATAATCACCGACTCCGATTATTTCGACATCCTTGTTGATACCGGAAAAATCCAATAGAGATTTCGGCAGTAAAACTCTCCCCTGGCTGTCGATCTTCACTTCGGCGGCAGAAGAAAACTTGACCCGCATGTATTGTCTGTACTTGTAGTCATGTAGCGCTTTTTTACGGATGGGGCCAACATACTCTTGCCACGTTTCCCAGGGATATAGGGTAATATGCCGGGCTTCACCGTCTCCCTTAGCCAGGACGACAGTATCAGCTGTGATCTTTTGACGAAAATTCGACGGTAGCTTCAGGCGCTGTTTATCGTCAATGGCATGTGTATAGCTCCCGATAAACATAAACCCTCCATTTCATCCCACTTCGTTCCACATCTATATATTATCACCCCACTATGGTAATGTCAAGGCACACAACGATTTTTTTTTGTTTTTTTCAGAAATTTTAAAAAAAGGGATTATCCCGGGAACTCCCGGCCCGAAGGGTTGTTTTTTAAAAAGAAAGCAGCATAACCGCGACAGACATCATGAACAGCGCAACCGAACCTCCTTCACACCCTCAGCAACAGGAACGGGGCACCTCAGGTGCCCCGTTCCTGTTTTATCTCTTTTCAGGGAAGCGTATAGACGAGGATCCATTTGTCTCCGCCGGGAGACGTTTCTTTTGTGGCTCCCAGAGCCTGAGACAATTCTCCCGTATCATCGATGGCCAGGAGGACCAGCTTCCCTTCTGTGACCCCCACAGCGCTCAGCATTCCTTCAAACCGGGAGACAGGCCCTTTTATGTTATAGAGATGCCTGCCGCCCTCTTTATCAAAGACAGCTACAGCACATTCACTTTTCATCTTCCCTGTCCTCTGGGCTTTTTCAAGGTCCGCGGGAAAGGGTAGGTAGAGATGCGATCTGTCTGCTGCTATCCCGAAGGTGATAAGGGAACCCGGCAGATCGGCGTAGACCTTCTCCTCATTCCAGTGATAATCCAGCCGGGATAACCTGAGAGACTTCCGGGAGACGAGTGAGAAAAGGACTCCTTCAGAGACCAGGGGAATCGTCAGTCGTGTTCCCCGGGTCTCCAGCTCCTCCATTCCCCGGTAGATATCTTCATATTCTCTTTTCCGCAGGGTCTTAACTACTCCGTTTTCAACCCGCCCTTCTCCGTATTGGACGCTGAGCAGCCCGCTGTAGAGAAAGGTCTCCCCGGTCTGCTGATGAAAGAAGGGGATCCCCTGATCGGGATCCATCATCACATCTTCCATAAAATCTCCCTCGGGGGAGTAGAGGGAGAACTTGAGAAGCTGTATATCGTAGATCATATAATATTTCTCACTCAGAGTCGTCTGCATGGGAGCCAGGACCTCCCCGGGGCCTTTCCCCTTGGGAATGACGAAAGAGGAGATCTCTTCTCCCCCGAGCCTGGTCAGAACCAGGGCCATCTCTTCTCCCCTGTCCCGTATCGAATAGATCGTGCCGTTTCCGACGCCCATATTGAACATGGGATTATTATTGATAAGGTCATTGATCTTCCAGCCTGCATCCAGGGTGAGTTCCTTTTCTCCCTCAAGCGGATGAGACAGGTCGGATAAGGGCTTCCGGGCACAGCCTGTGACAAACAGGACGGTCAGAATGAGTATGCCGGACACCACTTTACTTCTTTTCATCGTTCCATATCCTTTCCATAGCCGTGTACAGGGCTTTTTGAGTAAACCCGAGGAGACGGGCACGTTTGATAAAATTTCTCATTTCCCGCTCTTGAAAATCTCTTTTCAACTCACCGGCAAGCCTTTCGGCAGCTCCGGCGGCTACCCTGTTCCCCACACCCCGCTCCATTTCCAAGACGCCCTCTTTCTGAAGAATGACTCACATGATATGCGCATCACCATTACCG
>ERZ795057.2101-NODE-2101-length-15649-cov-10.697191_pt1 | contig 15649 bp, 13 predicted proteins | sample MGYA00375141_ERZ795057 | MGnify/ENA primary metagenome ERZ795057 (study PRJEB30186, sample SAMN05720163) | activated sludge metagenome | isolation source: Anaerobic digester | place: Hong Kong | collected 2015-01-26 ... | reverse complement strand
CCAAACCAACCTACCACAATGACTTTAAAAGACGCATCCTTTAGCGATGTATTGCAAAGGTTTTACATAGCATACCGTTATGATTCGTTAGACCAACGAAGCTTACAAATACAATCCTACACTACAAATGGTGAGTTCCTCCAGGAAAAAACAATAAACTTCAATCCAAGTGGTTCTTTTCCTACCTCATCGATTTTTACTTTCCTTAAAGAAAAACATCCTCTCTTGATTGGAGAGCTTTTTAATCAAGGTGAAATTGTATGTATCAATACAGAAGGTTTTGAAGAATTATGGAGATTTTCTATTGACTCAAAGGCTAGTGTTTTAGATATGATGGTTGATCTTACCCACAAAACCATGTATTCATTATTAACAGATGGGAGTCTTCTTGCAATAAGTTTGGACCATGGAACATTGATAGAAAATAAACATATTGGACCATCCATGGATGTTGAATATTCAAATGGATCTATGCTTTTTTATGACGGATACGCGATTGGTTGTCTAAATAATGCTGTTGGAAGACCGTATCGAAGCATGTTTTTCTATGTATCTGTTCCATCGGTAGAGTGATAGAGATGGATAACGCTTATATCTGGTGGGTTAAACAAGCGAAAAGGTAAAACTGTAGCTCCTAAACCTCGATTAACAAACATTGTGGTTTGGTTTTTACGATACTCACCTTCAATATAACGCGGAAAAAACCCTTGATTTGGTGCATAGATTCCACCAATATAAGGGAAACGAATTTGTCCACCATGTGTATGTCCAGACAATACAATATCAACTTTAGCATTCACATACTGAGTGAAGAACTCTGGACGGTGAGCCAATAAAATCGTAAACATATCCTCATCATATTGCATTGACACACTTTCAATAATTCCTGTGTAATCTGCTGCTGGAGTAGCGAGTGCGTCACGAAGACCAATTAAAAGAAGGTGAGAAGAGTTATGCGTTAAAACAACTCCTTCGTTCATAAGGATGTTTACATGTACACTTTGTAAACTCTCCATCAAGCTTTGATACTCTTCGTTGGAGAGAGACTCCTCGTGATTACCTGTGACATAATACAAAGGGTAGTTCTTTGCCAATTCTTTCATTAACACCAAACCCTGCTTGTTTTCTTCACAGCGTCTTTCAATAAGATCTCCTGTAAATACAACAATAGAAGGCTTTGCGCATGCAATAATATGAAGAAGGTCTCTTTGAGACTTTCCAAAAGTAGCATCATGTAAATCTGAGATTTGAAGAATAGTAAATCCATGAAATGCTTCGGGTATCTTGTTAGTGTGTACTTCATAATGAGTAATCCTAGGTTGGTGATAAAAAAGCAAATCCATGACAAATACCCCCACAATCAGTAATATCGAAAAATAAATGAGCTTTTTCTTCATACCTGTTTATTCATTCCCACTTCTAAATGTCATTTTTATCACTTTGAAAGAATCAATCGAAGAGCAGCAAAAATCATAACTACCCCAAATATTCTTCTTAACCAAAGAGTGGGGATTTTCATAGCCCCTTTTGCTCCAAACAAAGCTCCAATAAAAAAACCAGCTACAATACAGACTCCAACCCAAACTTCTACATGACCATGTTTGTAATATTCCAAAGCACCCCACAAACCAATAGGTAAAACCATTAAAGCCAGGGTTGTTCCTTGTGCAGTTAACTGAGGAAAACCCATTAATACTAACATTGGTATAATGAGAATGCCTCCACCTATTCCCAAAAGGCCACTCAGAATGCCCCCAGCAAATCCAATAAAAACATATACGAACCAGTTTTGCATTTTGTTATCCACCTTTTTTCCACAGTTATTTGAAAACTGTGGCATTTTTTGAAAAGTGTACTTCTATTGAAGATTGCATTCAACCATTAGCACAACCCTCATTATACATATTGTTTGAGAATTTTCTCCCGGAGAAAAGAATTTAAAACCATGGATTATTGGAAAAAACGGATTTTTCCTCAATATTATCCACAGGTTTTCCACGGTTATTTTCTAAGAAGACTTGAAAAGGAGAAATTTAAGTTTCCTTTTTTTTTAGAAAAACTATTTCTCTATTTCAAAAAATGAGTTCTGTTTTACTTCTTGTCCCAGCCAGATTTAATCAAGTTTTTATTAAAATTGTTGGTGATTCTATACACAAGGGGCATCTTTTTGATAATTAGGAAATGCAGTTTCTACTAAATTCTCATATTTGCCCATTATCAAAGGTTTTTTGTACAATGCCATTTGTCTACTACCTCCACAAATCACCAACTTGTTTTTTAAAAAAAGGTTTTCATTTTTCTATATAATATTGCTCATGGAAGAGTTATTTCTTTGCAACTCGATTAGTTTTTTAGACATACTGCATCCATCTGATTTAATCATTTCTACTTCCAAAGTAACATCAATAACTGGCCCTTCTGGTTCTGGAAAAAGTACTCTTTTATACTTCCTCAATGGCACAAAAAGCCCTAGTTCAGGAGATATTTTCTACAAAGGACACAATATTCTCAACATCGACATTGTATTACACCGCAGAAAGGTTCTCCTGGTGGAACAAAAACCAGTATTATTTCCCGGTTCTGTCCAGGACAATCTTATCATTGGTTGTGAAATCCAAAAAAAGGCTATCCCTTCAAAACAGCAGCTCCAACAGTATTTGGATGAGTTTAAGTTACATGTTGCATTAGATGGGCCTATGTCCTCTCTTTCTGGTGGTGAATCACAACGCATTTGCATTATCCGGTGCTTGCTTCTAGAACCCGAAGTACTTCTACTTGATGAACCTACCGCATCCCTTGATGAAGTTACCGCAAATCATGTGATTGAATATATCATTGACATGCACCATCAAAATTCAATGAAGCTCATTTACTCCTCTCATTCAAAAAAGCTCTCCTCTATAGCAGACGAACACATTGATATTCAACAAAAAAAGATTTTACGGTTATCATGAGTGATATTGATCTTATACGGCTAATCATTGCATACAGCCTTATTTTGATGCTATATCTGTTTATGAAAATCCGTAGAATCCAACAAGACAAGCTACTCATTGTGGCTTCCTTCCGGATGACCATTCAGCTTGTTTTAGCTGGATACTTACTACGGTTCATCTTTCAAATGCACAACACTTGGTTGACTCTTGGTATCATCCTTCTAATGGTCACTTTTGCGGTGTTAAATGTAAGAAAACTTGCACAAAAACGGCTTACTTCCTCCATGGTAAAGAGCATTGTAGTAAGTTTATCAACCGGAACACTACTGGTTCTTGTTTTCTTTTTATTAGCAGTTGTAAATCCCCCTTCCCTGTTTGATCCTAGATACTGGATTCCATTAGCTGGAATGATTATTGGCAATGCGATGACGGGCATCTCCATTGGATTAAAAACACTACTGGACAATGTTGAATCCAATAAAGATCAAATACAAACATCACTTCACCTAGGAGCCCAGCCGCAAGAAGCCATTCGATCTATCGTTAACAAAAGCTTTGAAGCAGCCATTCTTCCCACCTTAAATTCGATGCTGGGGATGGGAATCATCTTTCTACCTGGCATGATGAGTGGTCAAATTATCGCAGGTTCCTCTCCAATAACAGCAATACGATATCAAATTGGTATTATGTTGGGAATTTCCGGAAGTGTTTCATTAAGCATTTTTCTTTTCTCAATCACTATTTGGAAAAGTTTTTTTAATGCAAAAAAGCAGTTTACTCCATAAAACTCTTCTTTTGTAAGAATTACATTGTTTTTGTGATATCATGTAAAGTGTGCCCACTAAAATGCTAATCACGTTTTTTTGGAGGATCATATGAAGGAAATACTCAAAGAATTGGGTATTGAAGATGTGAATTACGGAGCATGTTTAGGTCTTAATAACCAATGGATCAAAACACATGGAGAAAAGATTACAAGTTATTCACCCATTGATGGACAACCTTTAGCATCTATTATTCAAGCAACAACCGAGGATTATTCTCTTGTTGTGGAAGAAGCACAAAAAGCATTTCTCCAATGGCGTATGATTCCAGCTCCACAAAGAGGTTTGATTGTCCGAGATATCGGTAATGAGCTTCGCAGATTCAAACAACCATTGGGTACATTGATTTCCATTGAAATGGGGAAAATACTTCAAGAAGGTCTTGGTGAAGTACAAGAAATGATTGACATTGCAGATTTTGCGATAGGGCAAAGTCGAATGTTGTACGGATCAACAATGCACAGCGAAAGACCTTTGCATCGGATGTACGATCAGTACCATCCATATGGAGCAATTGGAATCATCACTTCGTTTAATTTCCCCGTAGCAGTTTGGTCTTGGAATGCTTTAATTGCCTTTGCTTGTGGAGATACCTGCATTTGGAAACCAAGTTCAAAGACCCCCTTATGTGCAATAGCGATCCAGAATATTGTAAACACAGTTTTTACAAAACACAACTTACCAGGTGTCAGCACTCTTGTCATTGGTTCTGGTGCAAATATTGGCGAAGCAATGATTCATGATCATCGCATTCCTTTGATCAGCGCAACAGGAAGCACAAGGATGGGTAAACGAATCGGTGAAGTAGTAGGAAATCGACTAGGCAAAACAATTCTTGAGCTCGGGGGTAACAATGCAATTATCATCGCCCCAGACGCTAATTTAGAGCTTGCTCTTCATGCTTCACTTTTTGGCGCAATAGGTACTGCAGGTCAACGATGCACCTCCACACGAAGAATTATCATCCATAAAACCGTAAAAAATGAATTTTTGCAATCCCTCATGAATGCATACAAACAGATAAAAATTGGTAATCCACTTCTTCCATCTATAAATATGGGACCTTTGATTGATGAACAGGCAGTCAAGCAAATGGAACATGCTATCGAACAATCCAAAAAGGAAGGGAGCACCATTCTATACGGTGGAGAACGTATCACTATTGACAAATACCTTGGTGGTTTTTATGTTACACCATGCATAGCAGATGTTCCCGGAAATATCCCCACGGTTCAAAATGAAACATTTGCACCTCTCCTTTATATAATGACATATGATTCATTTGACGACGCCATTAACCTCCACAACGATGTCCCACAAGGATTAAGCTCATCCATTTTTACAAACAATCTCCAGACTGCAGAGCTATTTTTATCCCATCAGGGTTCAGATTGCGGGATTGCAAACGTAAATATCGGAACAAGTGGTGCAGAAATTGGTGGTGCATTTGGTGGTGAAAAAGAAACAGGAGGAGGTAGAGAGTCAGGTTCTGACGCTTGGAAAGCTTATATGCGAAGACAAACCAACACAATTAATTATGGGAAAGAGTTACCTCTTGCTCAAGGAATTCAGTTTCATATTAAAGATCTGCAATAAATGATTGACATAGAAATACCCTCCATTGTAATTGTTAACAGCAAGATAAGTGATCAAGATGTTCTTTTCACTGCTTTAGCTCAACATAGGGCTAAAACCATTATCTCACCTGACATTAACAAAAAACTTATCGAGAAAGAACATCCCAATGTAATCCTTGTTTTTTCGGAACACAACACAAGCCATTTCCTTGAACAGATTCGTCACTTACGTCAGCAAATTCTTTTAAACCAATCCTGCATTCTTGTTATTGAAAAAGAAATGCATTCTGAAAAAACAGAATCGTATATGAAGGCTGGTTGTGATTTTGTAATCCCCTACAATCAACTCGACCAATTACCAAGCCTTATTGAGATATTCTTAACAATTTCTCGTTATCGTTCGGTTCAAAATATCACCTATTGGGAATCTCTTTTCCATCACTTCTGTCAGCCTATTTTTTTATGTGATGAAGATTTTCAAATTTTCTTGGCCAATCATAGGGCTTGTAGTATAACGCAGAATAATCAGCAATCCATGCTTGGGCTATCTCTTCTAGACTTTCTCCCTCCAAAACAAATTCATGAGATTCGTGCTCGATCCAATCGGTGCATTGGAAAGAATTCAGGTTTACAAAACTTACAGATTTCCCTAAAAACATTCTCAGAAAATTACCTACCTTGCTCATTGGCAATACATTGCATTGGAAAAATACATATAACAAAGCACGCTTTGTTATATGTATTTCAGGAAAATAGTGAAATTGAATCCACAAAGTTAAAATCGTTTCTCCTTCAATCTGTCTTAGATAAAAGTGCGAGTTCAATCTTGATTACAAATGCGCAAGGGACAATATTTTATGCCAATCCAAGCTTCTTAAAAAAAGTTCAACTCGATTCCTCTGATGTCCTTAGTAGATCCTCCGAAGACCTTTCAAAGGAATACCAACTCCATCGCAGGGAAGACGCTCTACCCTATACCAAGCTAGGTTTTACATATTTCCAAGAAAATGACTACATTGATCCTAGTGGTAACTACCTCCACGAACGAGAAAAAATCCTTCCTATATTATTCGATCCAGACAAAAAAGATGGTTTCTTAATCCGTATCGCTGAATATGCACAGCAGACGAAGGATCAAAACGAAACACACAATCAATGGTTCTATGCAATCATGGAAAAAACATCTGCTCAAATTGATAATTGTTGGACTGCTCAGGTTGTTCCGACTCAAGAGTCGATTAGATCCGAGATAAACTCTGAGCTACTGATCCCTATATTGCGAAGATGTAAGATTATGGAAGGGTTTTACTCGCTAAAACAAGACCCAACCTACACATATAAGAATTACTCCTTGAACGATCTTTTAAACAAAATTTCCATAGCATTCGGTGACTATAGCAACATCATGCATCATCATCTGCAAAGAAATATCCCAGATGCATATATAGATAAAAATAAAATCGAGTTTGCTTTCATTTCTCTACTAGAAGCTATTTTTGAGAGATGGAAACCGCAACTAATTAGCTTCAACACATCTCCGATGCGCAATAGCATTTTATTTGTATTGCGCATCGTACCTTTGCATGAAGATATGTCGGATAGCAGAGCATTTGTCATGTCCCTTTTAGACAAGGAAATATGGGTTGTGAAACAAGTATTGAATACTCATCCAATTGGATACGAAGTGTCCAATGAGCTAAATGGTAGTTTTGCAATATTCTTCAATATGCCTTCTGTCAATGACAGCAAGGCTTACAAAGAACAAGAGATATCAGAACTATTATAACTCCCAGGAGAAAACCTCCAATAACCTCTACCATATTATGTCCTATCAGCTCCTTAAGTGGGAAATGGATAAACGGTTCATTGGGCTTACGGTTTAAAATATGATCATTAATGAACTTAGCATGTTTACCCACTTCTTGACGAACTCCCGTGGCATCTGCTACAACAATTGAGCTTAGAATAAAACTAATCGCAAAGAAAGGTGAAGATAAACCACAGTCAATGGCAATACGCATTGTAAGAGCAGTCACTGTAGCAGTATGAGAACTTGGAAATTTACCATTTACAAAAAGCAGAGAGATATCCCATTTACCGTTTTGAATTCTTTCGATAATTGGCTTAAGTCCTTGAGCACACACATTTGCAATTACTGCAACCCAAAAAGAACAGCTAAACATGCGAAACCACCCTTCTAAAAAGAAATAAACCGTAGCGCAGAAAAAACCAACAAGAAGCAAACAGCCGCATATAGATATTTTTCATAGGATATCGCTCTCTTTTTTTGGTGTTGTAAGCAATAAAAAAAGTGTTCTTGAAACTCTTTCGTTAAAGCTTTGGTTTTCGATCGAATAAAAGCTGTTTTTATCGCATAAATATAGAATATCTTTGGTGGTTCTTCGGAGCAAATGAACGGTAAGAAAGATTGATCTGAAAAAGAAAATGGTATTTGTTTTTGTTTCAAAAAATCAACTAGATCATCTCGAAACTCTTCTTCCGATATTCCGCTGATAAAAATCTCATTGCGAACAATCCACATGACAAGAGCATACAGGATACTAGAAAGAAGAAGGATTCCTGCGTGCCACATCTGAAATTGAATCTTCTGCGAATAGAATATCGAGATAACATGCACACCTAAAATAACCACGATGACTGAAAAAAACGTTCTTGATTGCATGATTCTGAAATAAACTGCCCTTGAAAATGCTAAAATACCAAACCAGACGCCACTTGAAAGAAAAAAAACAAAAAAAAGAAAATTCATCATCCTTCTAAATCAGACTCTTTTATCGTGTAGGTTGAAGGCATTAAGCTTTCAAAATCGACTTGCGGGGGGATTGGATAGATAGGACCAATACGATCGAGTTCAAGTAGTGATTCGTGAATACGATTTAGATCTTTTACTGGTGCTGCAAAAAGCAATTCACCATGTTGGGTATTTGCAAATCGTCTATCACCAGCACAGGGAAAACCAACGATTGGGAGTTGTTCTCCCATCGCAAATGCAGTTGCAGAACAAAGGGCTCCTTCTGCTACGGTGTCTCCGGATGTTTTTCTACCATCCATATAGGAATTTGCATGAATCAAACCCAACATTTGTGCTGGATTAGCATACACTACAAATACATCGAGCGATGAAAAAGATTCCAATGGTCCTACTTCAATAGCTTTGTAAATCCTTTTTTGGTCACCCAATTTATAGGTATTTTGAAAAAAGTTAATTCCAGCATTGCTATCTTTTGTATATTTACCAACAGCAGCAGTACCGTCTACAAACTGTTGAGGTGTCTTAATCAATCCAAGTGCTGCTGCACCCAAAGAGCAAACCATTTTTTCAGGAAAACCACAGGAAGCTCTTTTTTGGTAACGAGCATTGGCAACAAGTTGACAAAAATTGAGCTTTTTTGAAGTACTTCCTGTTTTTGCATCTTCTTTGGATTGCAAAAATCGAACACCAATTGGTGCTGTGTCTAGTTTAAGAATGGATTGAAAATCATGAGCAATTGTATCATACATACGATACCCTCCTAAACGATCGAAATATGTGCTTTCGAAGCAAAAGCTTCATTGCAAAAAAGCGGATACAAGGGGTGCTTAGAACAGCCCATGTATCCATCTCCAAACATATTCATCGTATTCGTTTGAATATGTAAGGGTGGAACACGACCTAACAGGTTTTCTCCGTCTGTTAAATATGCTACCTTTGTGAAACAGGAGAAATCTCCGGATGTGGAGTGGTGAATCTCTTTTACATTCACCACCAGAATTCCAAGATTTCCTTGCAGTACATCAATCAACGTTTCATGAGTTTGACAGAGCTGAAAATGAGATATTCCTGGAAATGGAACTCGATTATAAGCTCCTACAGCATTTGAAGTTAACGGTAGTTGATATTGTTTGGCAGTTCTCTTGTCGGTATAAGGTGCTACGAGTACGCCTTCTTTGATCAAAGGACACCGAAAGGGTGCTAAAGGGTTTTCTTCCAATCGCAAAACAGTTCCTTCCATATCAAAAAATGGAGTGATCAAGTTCTCAATATCATGAGATGAATAAAGTGTAAAGGTGGGATGAAACAACAAATGATTCAGTTTACCACTAAATCTGGAAGTGCCATTCCCCACTCTTTCTCCGTGCAAATGATGAAACAAATCTGTAAAAGGAGATCGATTGGCACAAGAAAAAACAACGGGCATGCATGGTTCATCTTTAATTTTTATTTCCTTTGCCCATGCATCTCCCATGAGTTTTACTGCATCAGCAAAAACATCACGAGAAAATCTTCTCCCTCGATAGAAAAAGGGAACTGGTACAGGAGAATCTTGATGAGTAAAATACATGTTAATCATGATATAGTGATCTTTGTAGCGGAGTTTCAGGTTCATTTCATTTGTAAGAGATTCCTGACGATCTATTAAGCTCATTTGACCATGGAAAACACAATTTGGAAGCCTTGTTTTCAATTCTTCGACAAAAAAGACCATGGCTTCCTTGTAATCCTTTTCACTGGAAATTTCATAATTATAGATAATTTTTTGCTGAAGTCCCCCGGTACAATCTAAAGAATAGGGTGTGCTTTTGGCATTTTGTAACGCTTTTTTTTCTAATTGAACCAAAGAGTACTCTTTTTCAGCAGTACCAGCAACTCCAAGAAGCCCCGTTACATAAAGACGCAATCCGGTTACGTCCTCAGATCGTAAATAATCGGAGACTATTTTGTCATTTTTGAACTTAATGTTTTGGTCTTTTATGCTTTTCTCGTAAAATTCTTTGATCATTTTGGCATCCTTAAATGTAAACAATTTCTCGTTTTTTGGGTAGAGCTACCCAATCGAATATATGCATCCCCATTCCAGGTAGCCATCTTTTTAGTTGATATGGCAATGGGTGATGATGGGACTGTAATAAGCCATATTGACCGGGAATCAATCCGGACAATTTCTTCTTTTAAACATACAGAACACCATTGTCGGGTTGTAGTTTGGAATTCATCCAGATCTCTTACAGAGGGTTTGAAACCAACAATGCTTCCACAATCTGAAACTCCAACTAAAACAAATCCCCCGCGGGTATTCATAAATGCACAAATTGTTTTATACATACCGTCGCAAGGCATTTCTTTAAACTCAACACAATCGCATTCACCTTGTAAAATAAAAGACCGAAGTTGTTTACTTTTCATTTTTGTTCATCATATTAATTTTAGTGACTATACACACTATATTACAATTTTTGATACAAAAGGCGAAAATATGTTGATTTACGGAGCAAAAATCTATAATCCTCAAAGTGCTTGTTATGATGAAATGGATATGCGATTTACAGAAGTAGGAATTGAAGAATGTGAACCCTGGGGAATTCTACAACCACAAAACAATGAGTTTGTGATAAAAGGTGATGGTTTGTTTCTATACCCAGGTTTTATTGATAGCCATTGCCATTTAATGGGAACAGGAGAAAAATACCTTTCACCTTCTTTAATTGAAGTGCGATCATCACAACAATTAAAACACATCATTTTTCATCAGCTTCAAAAACAAAGCGCAGTTTCACTTAGAGGTTGGGATGAAGAAATACTGGGCTTTGTTCCTACAAGAAAGATCCTTGACACCTATAGTAACGAACCCATCATACTGATTCGAAAGTGCGGACATATTGCCACTGTGAATAGTGCTGCTATTCGTCAATACGATTTAGCTACACTGGATGGTAAAGACGAAACCTCAATAAAAGAAGGAATTATCTGTGAAAATGCCTTGCTTCTATTAAGAGAAAAACGCTCTCAGGACCTTTCGTTTGAGAAAGAATGTCTTATTGAAGGCGCAAAAAAATTCCAAAAGCATGGAGTTACCTCGGTTCATAGTGAAGATTGGAACCCAAAACGTCTACAAAGATTAGTTGATCACAACGTAGAAAAGCTTCCTTGTAGATTGTTTGAAAAAATATCGATCCAAAATCTTTCAGAGTTAACAGAATGGATTCAATTAAAAGAATCAGTTCAGAAAGCTTCCCCAAAAAATATCGATGTCAGTACAATGATTAAACTATATATGGATGGCTCAATAGGTGGTCGTACAGCATACTTGTCTACCCCATATGAAGATACTGGAAAAAATGGAGTTCAATATTACTCGATTGGTGAGTTAAGAAAGATTATTGAATGCGCAAACAACTCACAGCTTCAAATTTGCATCCATACGATAGGAGATTGGGCATTAAAAGTCGTTTTGGAAAGTTTTCTTTCCAATCCTCATCGAGAATTGCGTCACCGCATTATTCACGCACAGTTTGCATCCAATGAACAGATACAACAGCTTAAAAACGGGCAGTTTGAAATCAGTATACAGCCTTGTTTTTATCAATCGGATCTACCAACTGTCACTAGACTGTTGGACCAAGATTTTATCAACAATACTGGTTATCCATATAAGCAAATTGCAATGCAGAATCTTCTATTTTCACTTTCAACGGATTCTCCTGTTGAATCAGAAAACCCTTTTCATAACATGTGGCATGCAGAAAACTATATGCCTCGAAAAAAAGCCTTTTATGCTTATACTATTGCTGGGGCCCGACAAGTATTCCAAGAAAATATATTAGGACAGCTAAAGAAAGGGTACAAAGCAGATTTTTTTGTCTTAAAAAAAGATCTATTTACAATACCCAAAGAAGATTTATTATCCATACAGCCATGTAAAGTATTTTTTGATGGCAAAGAAGTAGTAGGAGATCAAAATGCCGGAACAATATGATGTCATTGTTGTTGGAGCAGGCCATGCTGGATGTGAAGCTGCTTTAGCAGCTGCAAGAATGGGCTGCAATACTCTTTTAACAACTATTAATCTGGATACCATAGCTTGGATGCCTTGCAATCCAGCCATAGGGGGCAGTGGAAAAAGTCAAATCATTGCTGAGGTGGATGCATTAGGTGGTGAAATTGCATTAAATGCCGAAAGAGCCTTGTCACAAATTCGAATATTAAATACATCCCGAGGATTAGCATTACGATCAAAAAGAGTACAATGTGATAAGGCTGCCTATAGCCGATCCATGAAATACATCACAGAAAAAGAACCAAATTTGCACCTGTATCAAGCTATTGTGAACGATATTTTAATAGACCACAACCGTTGTATTGGCGTTCTCGATATTCATAACGAGAAGATCTATGGAAGAATTGTTATACTTACAACAGGGACACATCTTGGTGGTCGAATTCATGTCGGATGGACTTCATATGAAGCAGGGAGAGGGGGAGAGTTAAAAGGAGGCGACCTATCAGACAACCTTCGCAAAATAGGATTTGATATTCGAAGATTTAATACTGGCACGACTCCTAGAATTGACAAAAAAACGATACGATATGATGTACTCCAAGAACAACCTGGCGAAGAAGATCCTGTATCTCTCTCCTTTATTACTCCACGAAAAGTATGGAACCGACAGCTTTCATCATATCTTGGATGGACCAATGAAAGAACAATTGAAGTCACCAAGAAATACTTACAGTACTCTCCTTCAAAATCAGGTAATATGATTAAAACTGGACCCAAGTCCTGTCCGTCCATAGAAGAAAAAGTACAGTGGTTTCCCGATAATTATCGCCATTCACTTTTTTTTGAACAAGAGGGTTTCCACACCGATGAGGTATATGTAGCAGGACTAAACATAAGTATATATCCCCATTGTCAGCTGGAAATTCTACGTACTATAGAAGGTCTTGAAAATGTACGCTTGTACCGTCCTGGCTACGCAATTGCATATGACTGGGTTCACACCAGTGAGATAAAAATGAGTTTAGAGTCTAAGAAAATTCAAAACCTTTACCTTGCTGGTCAAATAAATGGAAGTACCGGGTATGACGAAGCATCTGCTCAAGGAATCATTGCCGGTATTAATGCAGCACTTGCTATTCAAAATCAAGAACCAGTTATACTCGATAGAAGTGGTTCCTACATCGGAGTAATGTTAGACGATATGATTCACAAACCTCTTAATGAACCCTACCGTATCACTCCTTCACATGTAGAGTATCGAATGTTAAATAGAGAAGACAATGCAGACCAAAGAATGACTCCTTTGGGTAGAAAAGTGGGTTTAGTCTCAGATGCTCGATGGAAACATTTTCAAGAAAAAATGGAAATATTAGAACAAGGAAGACAGTTTTTACATGAACAAAAAATCACACCCAATAAAAATACTCTAGCTCTTTTAGAAGAACAATCCTTACCTGAAATACACCAAAGTTATACTTTTTTTGAATTGTTAAAGCGGACAGATTGGAATGAAAAGAAACTAAGTCTTCTATCTGAAGAATTTGCGTCTTATCCACAAGATATAAAAGAAGAACTCATGATCGAAAGTAAATATGAAGGATATCTTGTTAGAGAAAAAAATGAAAGAAGACAGATGGAAAAGTATGGTAATCTTTCTTTGCCAGAAAATATTGATTTTGATTCATTTGATGTATTGTCAAAAACATGTATAGAAGCTCTAAAACAGTTTCAACCAAAAAAGGTAAAAGACTTACACGCAATATCTGGTGTGAAACCTTCCGACATTGTAATCTTCATTTCTTTGTTAAAAAAGAAAAAAATGATTCGTTAAGAAAGCTTATCTAGCTAGAGTTTTGCGTAAATGTTTCACGTGAAACATTTACGAAGATCCATCTTTGAGTTTTTTAACTCCAGTTTCTTCTAAAATGATATCTTTCATTTTTTCTAGCCCACTTTTAATTAATTTGGACACATGGTATTGCTGAAGATGTAATAACTCTGCAATTTCTTTGTTAGTAAGTTCAAATTTATATCGCAGAATAATACTTTTTTGTTCGTTTTCTGGCAATTTCATCAAAGCACGATCAAGAGAGTTTTGTTTGATTTTCTCATCGACTAAGTCGCGTTTCTCCTTGATGGTTTCTCCAACAAGTATTTTCTCAGAATCTACCATAGCGGGTTCATCAATGGAAATGGGAAATTTAGCATATGCAGCAACCATGGCATCTATGATCTGCTTTTCAGAGTACTTGGATAATTGAGCAACTTCTTTGGTTGTTGGTGCAACTCCGTAATCATCAATATACAAATCAATGATTCGCATAACATCTTTATACACTTCAAGATGTTTACGAGTAATGCGTATAGTATCAAGGTTGTCGCGGAGAAAATGCTTAATCTCACCATTCACTATAATAGTAGCGTAAGTAACAAAAGAAGCTTCACGATTTTCATCATATCGATCAGCTGCTTTGACTAGTCCAATATTCCCAACAGACCTTAGTTCATCGATAATATTTGGGTGGTCATCTCGATATTTCTTAATAACATATTCAACGATCCAAAGGTGATCAGTTACTAATTTATTCCTTTTCTCAAGATTTCTTGCTTGAGCTATTCCCCTTTTTTTATAAGGAACAATAGAGGTATCTTTTGTATCAAGTTGTTCTTTGTTCTCTGTCATGCTCTACCTTAATTTTCGGGGTATTCTAAAGTTATCTTCCGATCTTCACTATTCCAATAAATTTCTATACCGAAGTTTTCCGCAACAAAGCGTAACGGAATCATAGTTCTTTCATTTAGTATAAAAGGACTGATTTCCTTATTGTCTGGATCAATCGGAACAGGTTTACCGTTTTTCTTAGCTATAGTATTCCGGATTTGCAATTCAATTTTATCTTCCATGAAAACAAGAACAATGCTTCGTGTATCAGCATCCCACCCTACCGTTCCATCAAATGATTCAATTACACTTCTGATTGGTAAAAAAGTTCGGTTTTCGAAAATGACAGGAGCGGTTGTTCTTCCAGGATCAACTTCCATGATTTTCCCATTCACAGTCATTAATGGTTCATTGATTTGTAGGATGATTTGTCCAATGATAGTAAAATAATATTGCTTTGACCATTCAGTGTTGCCTGCAAATGACTCAGCTCGAACACTCCACGAATATGTTTCATATCTTGTCAGGATTCCTGCTGGAATAATAAATTGATCTCCTGATATGTGATCTTTTTCGTACACAACGGTCTGTTTTGAATCCATAACTTTCAAAGAGAATGTGTATGGTATTGTAACATCCGTTGTTTCGGTCCATAATAATGTTGGGCGTAGGGTAACAATTCTTTCATTGTTTTTTGGACTCATTGGAATAGGTACATTGGGAAAGTGAATATTACGATAAAGACCCTTTTGATCTGTTCCAGCAAAATAAGAAGCATTTGAAGGATTATACAGAAGGGATCGAACTCTTAACTCTTCAGAACCTTCTCCAAATATTTCCCATGTATCATCTGATGATTTCTTTCTGTAAA
>ERZ795057.2100-NODE-2100-length-15664-cov-5.910116_pt1 | contig 15664 bp, 12 predicted proteins | sample MGYA00375141_ERZ795057 | MGnify/ENA primary metagenome ERZ795057 (study PRJEB30186, sample SAMN05720163) | activated sludge metagenome | isolation source: Anaerobic digester | place: Hong Kong | collected 2015-01-26 ... | reverse complement strand
CAATTAAATATACAGGCCGTTTATTCAGCCTTGGATAAACTTGAAACCCTTCTGGACAGTGTCCATGAAGACCTTTCAGAAACCCGTTCACATCAATTGGCCAATGACATCAAGCGCCTGGATATCGTCAACTGCATCAAGAGAACCAGCGAACAGGTTGAAGAAACCATTGGCTTTGAAATGATATCGGATGCCTGTTATAACAATCACTTCATCGTCAATCAAACCAATCTTGAGAGAATCAAAGAAAGAATCCGGTCGGATTCATCCATCGAAAGAAAGGATATCATTTTGGCGCAAATCGATCAACTCAGATACACCAGCCTTTGTAATATATTAAGGAAATTTTGTGATTATTCTAAAAAGCTTGCTATGGAGCTTGGCAAAGAAAAGGTTATCACCCGGATAACGGGTGAAGATGTTTTTTTGGATCCGGTTCGTTACGGGCATTTTCTGGATTCTTTGGTACATCTTTTCAGAAACATCGTGGATCATGGGATTGAACCGCCCCAAGAACGTTACCGTAAAAGGAAAGAACTTGCCGGAATGATCGAATGCGATGTTCGTTTTGAAAAGAATCAGGTTATTTTGACTATTTCAGACGATGGTAAAGGGATTGACTTTGATGATTTAAGGGACAGAATCAAGGTGTTCAAAGGCTTCACAGATGAGCGGCTTGAAGCGCTGTCGGATGAAGAAGTGATGGGGATTCTCTTTGAAGAACGTTTTTCATCCATCGAGGAGGAAAATGCCTTTTCCGGAGGCGGCATGGGATTGTCCGCCGTCAAAAGGGCTTTAGATGAGATAGATGGCGTCATTCACATTTACAGCGAAAAGGATAAAGGAACCCGGTTTGAAATCCGTTTCGACATAAAAGGGGATGAGTACAATCGCTAAGATACTGATTGTGGACGACAATTATCTGATGCGTCGAACCATTGAACGCATCGTTCATGAAATGGGGCATCATGTTGTCGGAGAGCTTGACAATGGGAAACATCTGCCTTTCAAGTTTCAGGAACTGATACCGGATCTGATCACCCTGGACATTGTCATGGCCGAAAAAACAGGCCTTGAAGCACTCAAAGAATTAAAGGATCAATATCCCTTTGCCAAAGTGATCATGGTCACTTCGATCGGACAAAAGCGAAAGGTTTTAGAAGCCCTGAAATACGGTGCTGACCATTTTGTCGTGAAACCCATCAACGAAGATAAACTAAAAAGTGTCATCAATCAAGTCTTAGGTCCGGTTAAAACCGCTGTTAAAGAGGATGTAAAAGATGACAGCCAAGACCCGATTGAAGAATAACAAGTGTACCCAAACAGGCGTTTGATACCCATCTAACCACAGAATGGCGCTGTTATAAGTCTTCGATGGTTAATAATCGCTTCCCGAATGCTTTCAGTAAGCCCTACTTATGTTGACAGTATGTATTCGTTGTATCTAAGTGAAAATAAAACACCGGGTTATTATCAACCCGCTTATCATGGAAAGGTTTTTTAAATTTACTGAAATAAATACGATTATCCGCAATTTTTTTCCCTAATATCGAGGCTCAGGTATGGGATCAGGAGAAGTTGTTTGAATTTAAAAGAAATTGTTGCTAAGAAGCTTTTGTGTTTCTGGTAAAATAGATAAGATTATCATTAAAATATGCTATGATTATCTGGCTTAAAGCAACCCGATAGTTATTTCTTTGAAATATGGGGGTTATGGAAATGATTAGCTTAGAACAAGTAATGGAAAATTCCGAACTGGGATATGCCCGGCATCAAATCATCACAGATGAAAAAGGACGCCCCGTCGATTATTGTTATCTTGCGGTGAATGCTTCATTTGAAAAGCTCACAGGCTTGAAACGCAAGGCGTTGATCAATCACAGGGTGACGGAAGTGTTGCCTAAAACACTGGAGGATGATTTTGACTGGATCGGTTATTACGGAGCCATCGCCAAAGAGGGACAAAAGCGGGTCATTGAACAGTATTCTTACGCCCTTGAAAAATGGTTTCGCATTGAGGCCTTCTCGTGTGAGCCCGGATGCTTTACCACCCTTTTTTCGGACATCACTCACGAAAGAGAGTTGACAGAAGCCTCAAAGGCGTTTCTGGATGATCGTGAAGGCATGAATACAGACGAACAGATTACGCAGCGGATGAAAAGGATTACCGGCGCCGCTTTTGTTGCTTTAAACCTTTTTATTAAAGAAAGCGGGCATTTTAAAACAGTTTCCATTGCAGGCGGGCCCGCTTTTATACAACAAGCCACCCGGCTGGCGGGATTCAACCTCCTCAATAAAGAATGGACGATCAACCCTCACATATTTGAGCGCTTCAAAAACAAGCGGGTGATCCTATTCGACCAACTGCATGAAATGATGGACCCCATGATTTCAAAAACTGTCGTCAGGCTGTTTGAAAAGACTTTCAATCTTGGAAAGACGGTTATGGTTAAGATCGTACAGGAAGAACAGGTCATAGGGGACTTTACCCTGATTTTCACAAAGGATGGTGAAAATCAAAAAAACGAGCCTCTGAAACATGAGACACAGGCCGTTGTCTATGCGGATATGGTGGCGATGCTATTGGGAAAACGCCGCAGGCAGCAAGAGCTTGAAGAAGGCAAGAATCAGCTTCAAGAGAGCAAACAGCTCTATCAGTCCATTGCAGAAGACACACCGGCCATGATCTGCAGGTTCGATCCGGACATGAACATCATGTATATCAATCCCGCATACGGTGACTACTTTGGAAGAGAGGCGCAATCACTCATAGGAACAAGTTTTTTGGAGTTGATTCCCAGACAGCAGCACGAATCCATCCGATCCGTTATGGCTGAGCTTACACCCGAATCACCCAGTATCACAGCGGAGCACCAGGTTCACACACCGGACGGGAAGGGACTGCGATGGCATCGCTGGACCAACCGTGCGCTTTTTGACGAGGAAGGCCGTGTCCTTTCTTATCAATCCGTTGGGTTGGACATCACCCAGCAGCATCAGGCGCAAAAGGCGCTCGAGGCTGCCAACGAAAGGTTGCTGAAGGTTATTAACAGCCTGGATTCCACGATCTATATCTCCGACATGGATACTTATGAAATATTGCTGATCAACGAACATGCCCGCAAGCGATGGGGAGATATCGTGGGGACAAAATGCTGGCAGACCATGGGGATAAATCAAGACGGTCCCTGCACGTTTTGTCCCAACGCTAAACTGTTGGATGCTACGGGCAAACCCACCGACATTTACCGCTGGGAGCAGCTGAATGCCATCGACGGCCACTGGTACGATTGTTGGGACCAGGCCATTGAATGGATTGACGGGCGAATGGTTCATATGGCGTTTGCCTCGGATATCACCGAACGAAAAGAGACCGAGATCGCCTTGCAAAAGGCCAAAGACGACTTGCAAAATATCTCTGACAATATGCTGGATCTGGTTGCGGTTACGGATATGCAAGGACGTTATCAATTTGTCGGGGCCTCATATAAAATAACCGGTTACGAAAAAAAAGAGCTCATTGGCAGAAGGAGTATGGAATTTATGCATCCGGCAGACCTTGCGAAAGTACAGGCTCAATTTGATGGCCTCGTCAGTCAAAAGGTCAAGACAGGGAAGGCAACCTATCGTTATCGGTGCGCAGATGGCACCTATTTGTGGTTTGAAACCTTCGGGCGACTGATTCTGGATAAAGAGGGAAAACCGAAAGAGATTCTGCTGAATACGAGGGATATAACCCATCAAAAGAGATTGGAACAGGATATCAGAGATAGCGAGCAAAAATTCAGGACCCTTTTTGAAACGATGGCGCAAGGGGTGGTTTACCAGGACAAAGATGGGAACATCACCGCTGCCAACACCGCAGCCGAAAGGATTTTAGGCATTTCTCTTGATCAAATGCAAGGGAAGACCTCCCTTGACCCAACTTGGCAGGCTATTCATGAAGACGGACGACCGTATCCGGGTCAGGAGCATCCTGCCATGGTGGCATTACAAACCGGGAAGCCTTTTTTTGGTGAAATCATGGGGGTTTATAATTCTCAGGAGAAAAAGTATCATTGGATCAAGGTCAACGCCGTTCCCCAGTTTCACGAGGAGGAGGAAAAACCTTATCAGGTGTACGCCACCTTTGAGGACATTACAAAGGAATTAGAAACGAATCAGTTGTTAAAGAATAATCAAAGCCAGCTTGAGCAAGCCCTTCTGGAGACCGGTAAACAGAAAAACCATTTGGAGGCAATGCACGAAATCGCCGTCGATGTCTTGAACTCCACCGATTTTTTAGAAACGGCAACCAAGCTGTTTAACGATTGCAAAAGGCTGACAGGCGCAACTTCGGGATATGTGGCGCTCTTGAATGATGCGGGTGACGAAAACGAAGTGATTTATTTGGATCCCGGCGGTGATATATGCACCGTTGACCCGGATTTGCCTATGCCCATCCGGGGTCTCAGGGGAATCGCTTATCAATCGGGGGAAGTGGAATACCACAACGATTTCATGCACTCGCCATATTGGCAATGGATGCCATTCGGACATGTGGGGTTAACCAATGTGTTGTTTGCCCCCTTGAAAAATGAAGAAAAGGTTGTGGGACTTCTTGGGCTCGGCAACAAAGCAGGAGGGTTTACCGACGAAGATGCCAAAACGGCAAAGACCGTGGCGAAGTTCTGCTCCATTGCCCTTCAAAAAAGCCGCCTGATCACGCAGTTGACTCAGGAAAAAGAAAAAGCGGTAGAAGCCAACCGTGCCAAGAGCACCTTTCTCGCCAACATGAGTCACGAATTGCGAACGCCTCTCAACGGGATTATTGGATTCAGTGATATTTTAAAGAACACGGTGCTTGATAAGGAGCAAAAGGAATTTGTGGACACGGTTCATTCTTCAGCCAGGCACCTGTCAGATGTGATCACAGATATTCTGGATTTTTCACGCATCGAAGCGGGGAAATTTGAACTGCACCCGGAAAACACCTCTCTTAAAGAGCTTGTCGAAAAGACCGTTTCCATTGTCCGTCAGCGGGCCCTGCAAAAAGGATTGACCTTAAACCTTTCGTATGGAGACCATTTACCTCAAACGGTGTTTGTGGATGGGCCAAGACTGAGACAAATCCTGTTAAATCTGCTCTCCAATGCCGTAAAATTCACAGACAAAGGATCGGTTCAACTGACGGTAAAAGCGGTGCAACGATACCCTGACAGCGCCCTTCTCCAGTTTAGGGTTGATGACACCGGCATGGGGATCAAGCAGGAGGAACAGGCAAAGGTTTTCGAACCCTTCCATCAGACGGACATGTCCAGCTCCAAGAGTGCAGAGGGGACCGGCCTGGGATTGGCCATTATCAAGGAAATTCTGGAAAAAATGGACAGCACCTTAAAGCTCCAAAGTGTTTACGGCAAAGGCAGTACCTTTTCTTTCGAGTTGCTGTTACCCTGCGAGAAAACCCAGCCAATGGATACGACCCCAACGGTTGACGAGAAACCCGATGATACGTCCTCCTTCAAAAATAAAAAGGTCCTCATTGTCGAGGACAATATCGTCAATATGAACTATGCTCAAACCATCATATCCATGTTTTCGAAGGACATTCAGATCATCAAGGCCAAAGATGGAAACGAAGCCTATCAACTATTTTTAGAACACGATCCCGATCTTATCTTAATGGATATCGTCATGCCGGGTGTCGATGGCTATCAGGCAACTGCAATGATACGTCAGCATAATGAACAAGTTCCCATCGTTGCCATGACGGCCAAGGCCTTAAAAGAAGACCGTGAAATATGCCTGGCTTCAGGCATGGACGATTACATCACCAAACCGGTTTCCATACACCAGTTTAAAGAAACGCTCAAAAAGTATTTAGGGGCTACTGAATAGCTGAATATTCCGTGGCGTGTTGATTGCCGCCTGTTTCTTAATGCGGCGTGCCCAAATTCAATCGATCATCCTGAAAAATGTTCAATCAGAAAAGATCACTTCCAAAATCGTGTCATCGTCAACGCTCATTTGCTTGAAACGGAAGGCTTGAGGCGCAATGCTGTCTTCTCGGGGCGCCTCGCCAATATAGACATCGTAGATGCCCGGATCAATGGCGTTGAACTGGCATAACCCCCCCTGTAATTGGGTTCTTGACCAATAGTTCGTTCCATCACTTCGGGCTAAAGTGACATAAAAAAAGCGATTAACAGGTTGGCCGGATTCATCCACAGACTGAATATGAAGATTTCCAGGCGTTTCTTGAGGCAGCTGGAGGCTCAGTGCCTGGGCAACATCGATTCGGCCATATCCGGTCCAGGGGCTGTGCCCTTTGATCGGCTGGCTCCACGATGGGGGATCGATGGGAGAGGCGCTTTCTTCAATCAGTCTGCGAACCTGGTAGGCGCTTGCGCCTGGGTGCTTTTCCCAAAGAAGGGCAGCCAGTGCGGACACATGGGGGGCAGCCATGGAGGTTCCGCTGTAATAGGCGTATTTTCCGGGATCGGGATCGACAATCGCTCCATTATTGTACATATTCACCGTTGATAGAATTTGCTTTCCAGGGGCCACGACAGATAGAGAGGCGCACCCGTTGGAAAAGGTAGTCACTTGGTCGTGGACATCACTGGCACCAACCACCATGATACCGGGCCATGATCTTGGGGAAGACCAGTTTTCAGCGACATGGGAATTGGCTGAAGCAAACACGACCAATACATCCTGTTCAATGGCATAATCGTAAGCGTCTTTGAGTACATCGATATAACCCCCGTAAATAAAACACCAGCTGTTTTGAAGGATTTGAGCGCCGTTTTCAACCGCCCAGCAAATCCCTTTTGCTTTGGCAAAGGCGTCCAGTTCCAGCGAAGGAATGGGCATTATTTTTGATGCCGGTGACAATCCGCAGATTCCGATGCTGTTGTTCTCTTTTGCGGCAATGATTCCAGCCACATGGGTGCCGTGCCCATTGTAATCCGCCGAATCTCCCGGTTGAATCAGGCTGGCGGTGGCTGTCTCGCTATCCCATTCCCAGCCGGTGACAAACTGTCCCTCCAAATCCGGATGAGCCCCATCCACCCCGGTGCCAAAAACAGCCACGATGATACCGTTTCCCTTAATTTCCTGATCCCATGCCGATTGCGAGTTGATACGGGTGTGGGACCATTGGAAGCCAAACAGCGGATCATTTGGAGGGGTTCTGTTTTCAGTATTTGAACGATCTGATAAGTTCTCACCATTTACAAGTTCGCCAATGGAGTTGGGTTGCGCATGATAGTTAGGGCTGACGTAGCGGATGCCCTGAGGGTGCAGCTGTCGAATCTGTTCCAGCGTCTTTGATACCGATTCTGGGATTTGCAGCAGTGCGGCTTGAATCTGAACGATGCTGTCCAGATACGTGGCCCCCAGCGTTTGGATAAGGGATTCGAGGGCTGATTCATCTGTGTATCCGACGATGAGGCGGTTTTCAGTATAACGGGCTTCTTCAATGGTTTGATAGGGATTCCAATGGACGGGGACCGTTTTTTCAAACACCTCTTGAGCGGCTTCTCCTGACAGACATTGACTGATCGAGGTCGGTGCCGTACACGAAATCGGTAACAAACTGAGAATGATTAGGATAAGTATGAGAATCCCTGTGTTTTTACGTTGTTTTTTTACTTGTGAGTAAAGCTGTCGGATGGATTGATTAGTTTTCATAGACGGCCTCCTTAATGCGTTCCAGTAGTGAATTCAAACATCCAATCGGGTTGAATACCGTAACGACACGGATCAAATCCCATGCTTCCCCGATAGGGATGATAATCGGCGGCGATGGAGAAGGCAACGGCACTATCATCCTGATTGCTTACTCGGGCGTAGGCAAGGTTCACGCCCCAACTGTAGGTTTTATGGGCTTCCAGTTGATCCCAGGGATAGGGCTCAAAGAAGGTCCCGCTTTGATCTTCGAAATAGGAATACCAGATCCGTTCTTCGTAAGCTGTGTTGCCCGAGAATCGAATGGAACTCTCAGAGCTGTTATCGGTTTCAATCAGGGCACCGTAGTTGGGCTCGTCTTGTTGATGAACCGATATGGGAAGGATCCAGTGGTCTTGATCCTGAATCTGATCGTATAAAAAGAGACGGTACCCGTATTGAATGTTGCCCATAGCTGATTCCAAAAATTTTTGAGGACCAAATTGGAATTCCGGCTGCCTATCCGTTTCTGCTTGTTGATAGGATGGACTGATCAGTTGGGTACTAAAACAATCCAGGGGTATAACGCTACCCAGAAGGGTTTGAGGGGTTTCGTGGGCACCGTAAACGCAAGTAACGGCGTAAAAGATTTCTTTGCCCGCTTCCAATAGCCCGGAGATGTCCACGAACATTGCACTTGCAGAAAAAAATCTCCCGGGGGCCTCGAAAAAGTAGCTGTTGTCGGGCCAGCTCAAGCGACCGTTGGCGCTTTCTGAGGAGAGAAAGCCGACACGGTGCCATGTTTCCCCGTCGAACGAACGGTAGAATCGATAGCCGTCTGGCGGGGCCACCAGGTCACTGATCCAATTTCGTTGGCGTGCGGTCTGATAGTCAACGCAAAAAATCCCCACCATCAGATTCGCCAGTTCCGGTGCACCTCGCTGATCGGATTGCCTGGGCAGCGATAGAAAGTCCCGTCCCATCCTCCGGGTGAAGGAGATGAGGTTGGGAAAACCGGCGGTTGTAGCGCTGATCGGTTGATAGATCTGTTCGGGAATCTCCGTATAGCCACCCTCTTGCCGAATATCCAAATAAACGATGCGGTGATAACGGTTGCCGTTGTAGTCATACAAGACCAGGTTCAAGTCAGTTTGGTCGTGATGGCCTTTAATCGACATGTCGAATTCTCCAAAATACGTATTGCGTAACGGTTCAAAGAAATCTTTGGATAAAGCCGGCTCTGAGGGTGTTCGACCAAGAATCGGTGGCAGGATGGCATAAAGGTGATTTTGGGTATCAGAGACCTGAACTTCCACAACAAAATCATCGCTGATGGGCATTGATGGATCAATGATGATGGGATCATCTCCCCAGAATTCGGGGCGATAATACCATTGAAAATCGAGTAGTGGAAATAGTTCTTGTGTGGCCGGATCCAGAAAAAGTTCTGCCTTGCGTAGGATGGCTTCAGTGATTTGTTGCCCGGCAACAGAAGTTGACAAACCGTCGATGACACTGATCCCGTAACCGTATTTGGAAAAAGCCACCCGTATTTTCTCAGGTAGTTGTCTAATCCCTACAATAGCCTGACCCAGCTCATCTGTGAGTGCTTGCCCGATCAGTTCCTGGTCCTCGTTCCATACCTGAACGAGAGCCCCATCCACAGCCGGCCCAGCACCGTATTGCGTCAAAACAAACGCCAGCTTTGCAACTTCAGTGGGGCGAAGGGTACAGCCCACCAACAAAAACAAACCAATAACCACACACACCCATCCAAATCCTTTCATCCGTTACCTCCTGATTCTTCCGAAAAATCCTTGAAGAGTTTTTCCTTCAATTTTATCACTTTGGATAGATTTAACAATAAACTTTTGGAAAAGGATTTGTTTTTATTAATTAATCTTAGGTCAATCATAGATTTGACATTAGCCATATTTTGGAATATAATAAAATGAACATGTGTTCATTTTATTAATTGAGGGATTATACATGGCGAGGACTAAAGAGCAAAATTCGCAAATGGTTCTAAAAACGAAAAAAACAATAATTGAAGTTGCATTAAAAGAATTTGCATTAAAAGGATTTGCTTATGCCAGTATTCGGGATATTGCCAAAGCTGCAGGAATGAGTACGGGGATAATCTATCGGTATTTTGAATCAAAAGAATGCTTGTTTACAGATGTAGTCAAAAAGGCTGTTAATTCATTGACTCATTCCATAAAGGAAATTGAAAACACCAATCTTGATCCGTACACAACCTTACATCATATAACAGAAAAAGTGCTTGTGGATATTAATACAAGTAAAGAGACAGCGTTGTATTTTTTATTGATGTCGAGATCACTGATAGAAGGGGAGTCTATTTCTGTTATTAACATTTTCAGGAGACAGGATCTTCTTTTGTTTGAAAAAACGGCTGCTCTAATTGAACAGGGCCAAATGATAGGTGAATTTAAAAATGGAGATCCCTATCAATTATCACTTTACTATTATTCTTGCCTTCAAGGAATTGCAAATATGAGCTTCTTTTTGAAAGAGGACTATTTATCACCGAAGGCACATGATATTCTGGCTTTCTTAATGAAGTGTCCCGAAAAGGAAGGAGGAAATAAATGTGGTTTCAGTAAAACGTATGAATGATTTTTCAACAAGCAGAAGAAACGAAATTGCAAGGGTGTTTGTAGATGCTTACTATAAGGATTTGTCACGTATTACTAAAGATAGGATAAAATTGATAAATTGTTTTCAAAAGGTTATCAATAAAGACGTGTTTTATGTTGCGGATTTAGCCGGCGAGATTGGTGGTATTGCTGCATGCTCAAACAACCACAATCGTGGTTTAATACTCAATAAGGATGATTTTAAAAAAGAATTCGGGTTTTTAAAAGGAATGATGGCTTATAGTGCATTAAAAGAGGACTTTAACAGGCAACTGCCTTATTCCCAAAACACATGCTACATCGAATGTGTAGGAACGCTTAGTCAATATCGAGGCATGGGAATAGCAACCAAGTTAATTGAATTCATTACATCTGAAACGCCATATGATCGCTATGTATTGGAGGTTAGTGATACAAATAAAAATGCTTACAGACTCTATCAAAAACTTGGATTTAAAGTGTTTGATAAAAAGAAGGTTCGGTGGGCAAGAATAAAAGGCTTTAATGAAACTATTTTCATGGAGTGGGTTGGATGTTGATAAAAGTGTTATAAAAAAAATTATTCAAATCTCTATCTCGAAAGTAAAATTTTAAGATTCCTGGGAATCACTTTGTACCATTCATCCATGCCAAGATAATGTAATTTTTTCCTTGTTTCTTCTTTTAGAGAACTGTATTCAGTTCCCTTTAAAATGTTGTTGGTTTCTTCTTCATCAAAAGAGATGTTGTCTTCAATTTTATCGATTTGATCTGCATTCATTGAGCAGATTTTCTGACAATAAAGGCAATCATATGCAGTATGTTGAAGGGTTTCATCGACCCTATCAGGAAATTTATCATGGGTTCCATGGCAAAAGAAAGGCATTTTTCGATGCCAACGCTTGTAATTCTTCTTGCATACTATCCCCCCGGTATAGTATGCAAGAAAGCGTTTTTCTTCAACCTTTAATTAATGAATTGTATTGTAGCAGAGTCTGTTATTGAAGCACAATTTCCAAATCGGTCTGTAACGGTAGCTGTAGCATAAATTGTTATATCCATCGTTTCTTTAGGCCTTGCATCATATTCTATCTCGGTAAAAATGGGTTTTGATACAGGATAATAAATCAATGAGAGATGGTCGGTAAATGAACTCTGATGGGTTATTTCGACTTCAAGAGAATTATTTGAGACAAATCCTCCCAGGTTTTCGTCCACATAGTAATCTGCAGCAGAGATCACTATGTCATAGAAACTGCTATTAAACGAAATGCCTATTAAAGGCACAAACGTATCAATGCCCAAAACGACATCGGTATTTGTGCTATTCCCAAAACTGTCCGTCGCCGTAAAGGTAACGGTTGCATAGGTAGTGGTGGCTCCAAAGGGCTCTTGAAGTGAAGCCGTTGCCATTTTCGTATGAAGGTTATTTCTCTGATTCACCAAAGGCGTAATCATGTCGCCGATGGTGACACTGGCCGAGTCAATGCCTTCAACATGGGTGATTTCAATCGCCATTGTCGTTCCGAAATCAGTGGCCGTAATCGTTGCAAATAAAGCCGGACTGTTGAAGCTGGCGGCATTAATTCGGGTGTTTGCCGAGATGTTTAGTTCACCAAACCGGTTATCGACCCATACCTGAGTCGCTGCCGGGTAAGCGGCGCCATACGTATCAGTTGCCACAATGGTAGCCCAAAATTGGGTGGCATCAACGCTTGGGAGTCTCCAAATGACCTCTTGATCTTCCATCCGGTTGATATTCGAAAAAGTACTTTCTCCGCCAACCGTGATACGATAAAATCCTTGAACAAACTCTGAACCGGTGGCCGTAAAAGTGACCGTGGCGTATTCAGATGTAAAATAATTCCCGTTATCGGTGGCAACGTTTTTGATGGTCACCGTCAAAGGGGAATAAACGAGAATTGCAAAATCTTCCGTCGAAACATTATCTTTTGCATCCGTAGCGGTTACCGTGATGGTACCGGTGCCGGTTTCATGTCCGGTAAGGGTTATATCGGCTGTTTGGGTTGTTCTACTGCCCCTGACGCTTGTTGTTATCACGTTATTTGCGTTGTTGAATGAGATGTTGACGTCACTGATTTCTCCACCGTCGGTGATTTCATAGGAAAATGTTTTTGTTTGTCCCGTTTGAATGGCAGTACCTGGATTCGTCACTTCAGCCAGGATTTTGGGTGCCACTTCATCGATGTACAATGCGGCCTGCGAATTGGCGGAGTTTCCGGCTATATCTTTTGCCGTCAGCGTTGTCCTTAACGTTTCACCATCAAATAAACCGGGTGTATAGGAGCATATAACGGTGTAAGTATAGTTTTTAGCACCTTGAGGGAAATCAAAAGCGGGGGTATTCCAGTTGACATCAGCCCCGTTAACTGCGACTATGGATTGTTCATCGGGATCAAAACCATAACCCGTATCTGTTGCGGAAAAGGTAATCGTCGCCTGCCCATTTAGGGGTTCTTGTAAGGTAAATCCAACTTGTGGATCGGTATTATCCGTGCGATAATTAACGGTGGCAAAATCAGAGATAATCTCTGCAATATACTGTCCGTATGTGGTTGTTCCCTGCAAGGTTCCTTTAAACACATAGACACCGGGGCCGTTATTTAACGTGTACAAATGATCTTTCACAGACTTGCTTTTGTCATTGGCTTCCACAACAATGGAAGGCGTTGCGGCCGGTCCCACAGGTGCTTCAATCAACTGGATATTGACGCTATAGACCTGAAAGATATCGGGAGTGAAGTCACTGTTGAACGTCAATTCGATTTGGTTATCTTCAATTTTTTCGAGATCTATTTCATTTCCCCTTTGAATTGAAGCGTTTTCCGCTTGGGTTGCGTTTAACGTAGCGGTGGCATTCAAGCCGGTTACACGATAGGATTTCACAGCGGTTGTTCCCGAATCGGTTTTGGCTTCTATGGTGAAAACAATCGATGTCCCCGGAGCAGGGGTGTTTCCGATGGTGATATTCCCATTCTCATCCGGCAGCATCCATGTTTCGCTGTTGAAATCACAGGTGAGATCTGTTGCGCTTTCACCGGAGGGGAATTCAATATCCGCTAATTCATAGGCATGGTCTGCGTCGGAACAGTACGTCAGGATATCAAATTGTGAAACGTTGGTTCCGTGGATGGTCGCTGTTACAAGGGAGGGACACCACCATTCGCTTTCTCCGGCCAGGAAAGAAATATCGGTTGTATCTAACGTTATGGCTAATTCTTCATCTGTTTCCGGTGTGGCTTCCACTGTAAAAGAATATTTGAAGGCTTTAGTTTCGCCGTTGGAATCTTCAGCCGTTAAGCGCCATTCATACTGTTGACCGTAGTTTAAATCGGGATTATAGGTTCCTTGGCTGGAATAGTAATCTCTGATTTTTTTCAGAGCATCTTTTAGGCCAAACTCCAGGGTTATTTTCACAATAGTAGGTGGATCTCCCAACCCTTCCACAACACCGGGCTCGAATTTCCATTCCAACAAGGCGTTTAGAGCAACGCTTAATGAATTATTACCGGGTCTCATATATACCAAACTAGGGGGGCTAAAACTTGTGAATATACATCCGACGGTAATTAATATAACAATAATCACTGTTATGACTTCCAAAATCACTATTTTTTTCATAATGAAAACATCCCTTCTAATCTATTTTTGGATGGTTTAGAGTCAAAATGTTTGAATTTTGACCAATTCCGCTCATTTAAAACCCTCTTCAGCCCTTTTTATCATGATGGATATGGTCTAAGTTGTGATAAACAGAATCCCTGTTACATGAAAGGTAAAACACAATAGAGAAAAAAGGGGCAGCATGTATTGTAGCTGCTGAAGTGAACTTCATAGGATATTTTCATTATATCTGAAAAATAAAGAATGAAGGCAAGATAATTATACTCATTTAATTTATTTATGTCAATTTAAAAAGAATTATCTGTTTTTTGTGTTCATTGCAGAAAAAGCCTGTCGTATGTAATGCTAAGACAGGCTCTTTTTGATAAAATTCTTACGATTCTAATTATTCTTCAAACAATATCATGTAAGGTCCATATCCTCTTTCTTTCATATCGTCATAGGGTATAAACTCAAGGGCTGCCCCGTTGATGCAATATCTCAAGCCGCCTTTGTCTTTTGGGCCATCTGTGAAAACATGTCCCAGGTGCGATCCGGCGATTGAGCTTCTGACTTCCACGACATAGTAATACATATCCGAACGATATTCCAGGGCGTTGGCCGTGATGGCCTTGGTAAAACTGGGCCAACCGGTGCCGGAAGTGAATTTGTCTTCAGAGGAGAAAAGGGGCTCTCCGCTGACAATATCCACGTAAATTCCTTTTTCATGAACATCCAACAGCTCACTCGTGAAGGGGTACTCGGTGCCTGCATTTTGTGTGATGTTATAGGATGTATAACTGAGTCTTTCTTTTATGGCTTCATCTGACAGATCTCTTTCCACTTCAAATTCAAACAACGGTTTATCCGCTAAACTCAGTGAAATATGGCAATAACCGAATGGATTCTTTTGCAAATAATCCTGATGGTAGTCTTCCGCATCGTAAAAGGCTTGAAGGGGCTCTATTTCGATGGCGGTTTGTTGGCCTTCCTGTTTTTCAAAGTCGTCAATCACCTTTTGCACCCTTTTCATCTGTTGATCATTCGTATAATAGATCCCGGACCGATACTGAACACCGATATCATTTCCCTGTTTGTTCACTGAATAGGGATCAACGATTCGTAAAAAATGCAGGATAATTTCTTCCAGGCTGATGAGATTTTCATCGTAATCCACTTTCACCGTTTCCGCATGACCGGAACCCTGGCGTTTTTCTGAAACGCCTAAGGAATTTGTTTCCCAAATTCCACCGATGACTTGCTCATAAGTCGGATTCTCAGTCTCGCCATTTGCATAACCGGATTGCGCATCGACTACGCCGAGCACCCGCTCGAAATAAGCCTCAACACCCCAAAAACACCCTCCTGCCAAATAGATGGTGTTCACATTGCGGTATTCATCGTTAATGATCATACTAAGCGTTTTTGCGTTGTTATTGAGACCGTCGTTCATGATGGGGAGTTCTTTTTGAACCCCGTTGATGTCCTTTTTGGCCTCTGTGGAAAAGGCAACGGTGATGAACAGCACTATGATCAAAACGAACCATTTCTGATATTTCATAATTTTCACACTCCTTAATAATTCTAATAATGTTTAATAATTCACTCTTGCTTTTAGACGTAATTCTGAACCCATTCATGTAAAGGTTCAATCTCTCAGAAATGTCCGAGTGAGTGAGAGAAGAACAAGGAGCGTTCCATGGTTAATGGTAATCCTGGGGAATAGATGAATCGATTGAAGCAATCCCATT
>ERZ795057.2099-NODE-2099-length-15676-cov-4.156520_pt1 | contig 15676 bp, 13 predicted proteins | sample MGYA00375141_ERZ795057 | MGnify/ENA primary metagenome ERZ795057 (study PRJEB30186, sample SAMN05720163) | activated sludge metagenome | isolation source: Anaerobic digester | place: Hong Kong | collected 2015-01-26 ... | reverse complement strand
GACCATATGGGAAAGAGGGGCCAGATCTCCTGAGGCACCCAATGAACCCTTTTCCGGGATCTGCGGATGGACTCCTTTATTCAGCATATCCATCAAAGTATAAAGTGTTTCCGGACGGATACCCGAGTTGCCTCTGGAAAGAGCATTACATCTGAGAAGCATAGCTGCCCGTACGGTTTCTTTTGGCAGAGGCTGTCCCAGTGCACATGTGTGACTTATTATAAGATTTCTTTGAAGGTCCGCTGTTTCTTCACATGAAATAAATGTATCGGAAAATTTTCCAAAGCCGGTGGTAAGACCATAAATTATTGCTCCTTCAGAAAGTTTCTTGTCAACATAATCCCGTGCTTTTTTTACTGCTATTTTTGCTTCTTCGCAGATCCGAACTTCCTCCCCCCCGCGGGCGACCCTGATAACTTCCTCAACTGTCAGTTTTTTTCCATTGATAAGTATTGCCATCTTTTTGTCTCCGTTCTATAAATATTTATTATTGTGTATAAATATACATTTTCTTCGTGATAGCCTTTTTTTGATTATACTTAATCATTCACTTTTTTTCCATAGTTTTTTGAAATTTATCAACGCTTTATCCCTTTGTTGTGATACAGTTATATTGTGTATATTTATTAACGCAAATGGCCGATCTTCTCTGATCGGCCATTCTTTCCGGTGTATGTTTCACATGAAACATTTTTATTTCTTTTCTTTGAGAAGATCTATTAATCTTTCCAGTTCTTCTTTGCTGTAGTATTCAATTTCGATCCTGCCTTTTTTGCCCTTCATGTTTATGCTGACTTTTGTTCCCAGTGCATCCTTCAATTCCCTTTCTATTTGCAGAACATCGGGGTTTTTTGTCATTTTTCTGGCTTTTGTTTTTTTGCCCTTCTCTTTTTTTTCTTCCGCCAGAGCTTCGGTGACACGCACAGAAAGGTCTTCTTTCACTATCCTCTTAGCCAGATCAAACTGTTTTTTTCTGTCTGACACCGAAAGCAGCACCCTTCCATGTCCCTGGGAGATCTTTCCGCTGCTTATCATTTCTTTTATTTCGTCCGGCAATTTAAGTAAACGCAGTGCATTTGTTATATAGGGTCTGCTTTTTCCCACACTTTTTGATATCTGCTCCTGTGTAAGTCCGAACGCTTCGATCATGTTTCCCAGTCCTTCGGCTTCTTCTATAGGATTCAGATCCTCCCGCTGCATGTTTTCCACAACGGCCAGCAGCATGTTTTCTTCTTCTGTCAGTTTTCTGAGTATACACGGCACTTCTTTAAGGCCCGCTGTCCTTGCTGCCCGCCATCTTCTTTCCCCTGCCACCAGTTCATACCCGGACTCGGCGGTTCTTACTATAAGAGGCTGTATGACTCCGTGCTCTTTTATGGAATCCGCCAGTTCGTTTATTTTTTCTTCGCTGAAAACTTTTCTTGGCTGATTTCTGTTGGGCTTTATGTTATTTATGTCTATATATTCTATTCCTCTTTCTTCTCCGTCTTTTTCACGGATGCCAATGGATGCCTCTCCCATCAGGGCCTCAAGACCACGTCCCAACCCTTTGTTCTTTGGTTTAGCCATGGCTTTCCTCCATCTCCAGGAATTCTTCCGCAAATTCCCTGTAAGCTTCAGCTCCCGTGGATCTGGGGTCATATTCCGCAATGGTCATGCCATAACTGGGGGCTTCTGCCAGCCTCACATTTCTTGGTATGACCGTTGTGTAAACCTTTTCTTTGAAATACTTTTTGACTTCCTCCACTACCTGTATAGAAAGATTTGTTCTTCCATCGAACATACTCAGGATAACTCCTTGTATTTGAAGCTCCGGATTAAGATTCTTCCTTACTATTTCAATGGTACTCATCAACTGACTAACGCCCTCAAGAGCATAAAACTCGCACTGTATGGGAACAAGTACGGAATCCACGGCCGTAAGAGAGTTGATAGTCAATAATCCGAGAGAAGGGGGACAGTCCACAAAAATATAGTCATATGCCTCCTTTATGCCTTCGATGGCCTGCTTCAGTCTTTTTTCTCTGGCTTTGACCTGTACAAGTTCCACTTCTGCTCCGGCCAGCTGTGCGTTAGCCGGGATTATATCCATATTCTCCGTAGATGTATGCATGATGGCATCTTTTGCATTTGCATCATCATCTGTAAGCAACTCATATGTTGAAATCTCAAGGGTTTTTTTGGATATTCCCAGTCCGCTGGTCGTATTTCCCTGGGGATCAATATCTATCACGAGTACTTTTTTTCCTTTTTGTGCAAGACTTGCGGCAAGATTTATATTGGTTGTGGTTTTGCCAACGCCACCTTTCTGATTAAAAATAGCTATCGCTTTACCCAATTCCTCGCCTCCTTTCTTTGTGCTCAGTGCTCTTTGATTATACATTATACTATGGCAATATGCCACAATAAAAAAATGTTTCACGTGAAACATTTTTATAAAAGCGGGTATTTGGAAGGCTTTCCTGCCTTTCGGGGATATTTCCGGGGGGTTTCCTTTTCTTTGTAGATATATATCACAACATGATCTGTATCTTCTTTGGTAAAGTTGCTGCTGTCGATCCTTATTTTTTCCCCGCCCAGTATATCCAGAGCATTTTCTGCGGCATACAGCTCCTGCTGCCATTTCGCTCCTTTATAAGCCAAAAAATTTCCGCCTGTCCTGACAAACGGAAGGCAGTATTCCAAAAGCACAGCCATTGGCGCAACCGCCCTTGATACACAAATGTCGAATTTTTCCCTGTAATCTTCTTCTCCGGCCAGATCTTCCGCACGTCCTTGTATGAATACGGCATTTCTGATCCCGACTTTTTGTGCTTCCTCTTTTATTATTTCGATTTTTTTATTTTGTGAATCCAGAAGCAAAAAACTTTTTTCCGGAAAAATCAATGCCAGCGGTACACCGGGAAAACCGGCTCCTGTACCCACGTCAATAATAGTTTTTGAGTTTTGGATCTCATTTGAGCCTGCACACATAAGGGAATCTGCCAGATGTTTGTCAATAAATTCTTCCCTGCTGGTTATTGCTGTAAGATTTACCTTTTTATTCCACTCAAGGATGCTGTTCATATATTCTTCCATGGCGGGAACAGCGGTTTTGATTATATTTTCTTCTATTTCAAAACTTCTTAACAGGTTTTTGATTTTTTTCATTTAGATTCCTTTTTTTCTCTTTTTTTCTTTTCAAGCCATATCATTAGAACATTTATGTCTGCGGGGGATACTCCTGATATTCTTGATGCCTGTCCCAGGGAAAGGGGTTTTAATGCTTCCAGCTTTTGTTTTGCTTCTTCCCTGATGCCCTGGATCTCGCGGTAATTCATGTTTTCATCAAGTTTTTTATCTTCCATTTTTCTGAAACGTTCGATCTGTGCCAGTTGTTTTTCTATATATCCCTTATACTTTATGCGGACCTGGAGTTCTTCTGCCTCATGCTTTTTCATCTCCGGTCTTTCCCGGTCTATCTCTTTTAAACGCTCGTATGAAACCTCCGGTCTTTTTAGAAGTTCTGAAAGTGTAACGCTGTTTTTGACACCGGCGCCTCCTGTTTTCTTTAGGAAAGAATTTGCTGTTTCCCGGTCTATTCGAGTAGTTTCAAGCCTTTTTTCTTCTTTTCCGATGATTTCCTTCTTTCGAATGACTCTTTCGTATCTTTCTTTTGATGCCAGTCCAAGTATGTAGGATTTTTCCGTAAGTCTTATATCTGCATTGTCCTGCCTTAAAACAAGCCGGTATTCCGCCCGGGATGTCATTATCCTGTAGGGCTCACCTGTTCCTTTTGTTACAAGGTCGTCGATCAGAACTCCTATATATGCTTCACTTCTGTCAAGAACAAAGGGTTCTTCCCCGTCGATTTTCAAAACGGCATTTATTCCTGCCATTATTCCCTGGGCCGCCGCTTCTTCATATCCCGAACTGCCGTTTAGTTGTCCTGCACAAAACAGATTTTCTATGCTGCGGTTTTCCAGGCTCATCTTAAGCTCCTGGGGATCGATGCAGTCATATTCAATTGCATATCCGGGTCTTACGATCTTTAATTTTTCAAGGCCTTCGATGGTTTTATAAAAATCCTCCTGTATGTCTTCGGGAAGACTGGTGGCCATGCCCTGCAGGTAGACTTCATCGGTATCCGTGCCTTCAGGCTCAACAAAAAGCTGATGTCTCTTTTTGTCGGAAAACCGGTTGACTTTATCTTCGATAGAAGGACAGTATCTGGGACCTATACCTTCAATGTATCCGCCGTAAAGGGCTGATTTTTCAAGGTTCTCCCTTATTACGTCGTGGGTTTTCTCATTGGTATATGTAAGCCAGCATGAAATTTGTTCCTTTTCTATATTATCATTCATAAAAGAAAAGGGTGTTATAATATCGTCCCCCTTCTGCTCTTTCATTTTGCTTTTATCGACGGAGGAGCCCAATGCTCTTGCCGGCGTTCCGGTTTTGAATCTTCGCAAGGGTAAACCATGCTTTTTTAAGTTATCCGCCAGCATTATGGATGGAGAAAGACCGTTGGGACCACTGTCATAGGAAATGCTTCCAATAAATATCCTTCCCCTTAAGAATGTTCCTGTTGCCAAGATGACCGCTTTGCATTTATATTCCACCCGGGTTTTTGTTATAACACCTTCGACCTTTCCTCCGTTTATGATTATATCCGTTGCTTCCTCCTGTTTCAGATCAAGGTTTTTCTGCTTTTCTACGGTTTTCTTCATTTCCTGATGATAAAGCTGCTTGTCTGCCTGGGCTCTTAGGGAATGCACAGCGGAACCCTTGGCAGTATTAAGCATTTTGCTCTGTATAAAGGTCTTATCGATATTGATGCCCATCTCTCCACCAAGGGCATCTATTTCTCTGACAAGGTGACCCTTTCCCGTTCCTCCGATCGAAGGGTTACAGGGCATCATGGCCACCGATTCCAGATTTATTGCCAGGAGAAGGGTTTTTTTGCCAAGACGTGCAGAAGCAAGAGCCGCCTCGCATCCCGCATGACCGGCTCCAACCACAATTACATCATATTCTCCCATAGAACAACTCTTCATCTTACTTCCCAAGGCAGAATCTGGAAAAAACCTCTTCTATTATATCGTCTGTAACCGTTTCTCCCGTGATCTCGCCCAAAAAATCATAACTTCTTTTTATATCCACCTCAATAAACTCCAACGGTTCACCTTTTGATATCATTTTTCCTGCATCATCCAGAGCCTTTGCAGCTTCTTTCAGTAACATTTCATGTCTTGCATTGGTCACCAGTAAACTGTTTTCCTGTTTTACATGTCCTCCGTAAACAAGTTTTTCGATTTCCTCTTCTATCTCCGAAAGCCCCTCACCGGATAATAAAGATGTCTCTATCAGATAGCAGCTTGAAAGGGTCTTCTTTATTTCGTCCGTCTCCAGCTTTTTCTGAAGATCGGTTTTATTTATCAGTACAATGGTTTTTTTTCCATCGATAGCTTCCATTATTTCTCTGTCTTCTTCCGTGAGTTTTTGGCTGGCATCCAGCATGAAGACTATAAGATCCGCTTTCTCCGATGCACTCTTGCTTTTTTCTATTCCTATTCTCTCAATGTGGTCATCGGTATCGTGAATGCCGGCCGTATCTGTTATCTTTACCGGAATACCTTTAATGCTTATCGTTTCTTCGATGGTATCTCTCGTTGTCCCGGGAATCTCGGTCACTATGGCTCTTGACTCTCGAAGCAAAGCATTCATTAATGAGGACTTTCCCACATTGGGTCTTCCCACGATGACCACGTCAAGTCCTTCCTTTATTATTCTTCCTGTATTCGCTGAATCTATTAGAAATCCAATCATATCGCCTATTTGCGATGAGCTTTTTTTCAGATCTTCGTAAACTATTGATTCTATGTCTTCATCCGGATAATCAATGTTGACGGCTATCTGTACGAGAATATCTTTTATTCTGTTTCTTATATCTGCTATTTCTTTTGAATACTTCCCCGAAAGCTGATCCATGGCAAGACCAAAACCCTTGTCGGTCTTCGCCTTTATAAGATCTATCACTGCTTCCGCCTGGGAAAGATCCAGCCTGCCGTTTATAAATGCTCTTTTGGTAAACTCACCTTTTTCGGCAGGTCTTGCGCCCATGGACAATACCAGCGCCAGGGTTTTCCGAAGGGAAATAATACTTCCGTGACAATTTATTTCCACTATGTCTTCCTTTGTATATGTAGCTGGACCTTTCATGAAAACAGCCAGGGCCTCGTCTATTTTTTCTCCGGTTTTCGGGTCTGTTATCGTTCCGTAAATCAGTTTTCTGTTTTCGCCGACTTTCTTTTTTCTTTGGTTTTTATGACCTTCTTTTAAAGCGGCATCAAAAGCCGGAACAAATATATCGGTAAGTATTTGTTCCGCCGCATCACCGCTTATTCTTACTATTCCTATACCTCCCTCGCCGTAGGCTGTTGAAACGGCTGCAATGGTATCTTTCATTTTTCTCCTTTTAAAAAATGGCCCGTGATACCACGGGCCATTACGGTTTTTCTATTTATGCTCGATTATAACCCTTCTGTATGGTTCTTCACCTTCACTTCTGGTTTTGACCTTCGGGTGATTCTGAAGAGTTGCATGTATTACCATTCTTTCATAGGGATTCATTGGTTCAAGTCTTACGGATCTCCTGGTTTTTTCTACTTTTTTTGCAAGACGGTCCGCCAGTTGTTCAAGGGTCTTTTCTCTTTTTGCCCTGTAGTTTTCTGCATCTAAAACCACTCTTATGTATTTCTCTTTTTCTTTATTTACAACGAGACTGGTCAGATACTGCATTGCGTCCAATGTCTGGCCTCTTTTTCCTATGATGGTCCCCGCATCTTTACCTTCAATATCAAAATATATACACTCTTCGTTTTTCTTGGCGGTTATTTCAAGAGTCAGACCCATTTTCTCACATGTCTCCCTTAAAAAATCAAGGGCTTCATGCCGGGTGAGTTCTTCCAGATCGTCTGGCCTTACGGCAGCCGTTGATTTTCTTTTTGGCGGTTTTTCTTCGACCTGTTTTTCTTCCCTCGGTTTTTCTGAAGGTTTTTCTTTTAATGTTGTTTTTACATTTGCATCAGCATTCTTTTTAGTTTCTTCCCTGAATTTTTTTTGGTTTTCCTTCCCTTCTTTATCTTTTTCTGTTTTCAGTTCCACTCTGACTTTTGCCAGTTTTGAGCCAAGACCCAGAAATCCTTTTGAAGGCTCTTCTATGACCTTTACTTCAACCTCATCTATTGTGACTTTCAAATCTTTTAGGGCAAGCTGTATCGCTTCTTCCACATCCTGTCCCCATTTTTCCGAGAATTTCATGTTATTTTCCTCCCTCTTTGATCTTCTTCCTGACTTTATTAAGGTGCAGATTGAAGAATATCTGGATGAATTGTCCAACGAACCAGTAAATAGTCAATCCTGCAGGAAAAGATCTTCCCATGAGAACGATCATGACGGGGAAAAAGTACTGCATCATTTTCATCATGCCACCCATGCCTCCGGGCTGTGCAGCTGACTGCTGCTGAGATGTCATTCTGAAAGAAATAAAAATTGCTACCCCCGCCAGTATGGGAAGTATCCATTTGTCCGGCTGAGAAAGGTCTACCATCCACAAAAATGACTCATGGACGGCAAAAAGCATTTCATCGCTTTGAAGATATGTCAGCGGATTTCTAAGCAATGCAAATATACCAAAGATTATTGGCATTTGTATAAGCATAGGGAGACATCCTGCCGCAGGGTTGAATTTCTCTTCTTTGTACATTTCTGAAAGCTTCATGTTCAAAGTCTGCTTGTCATTAGCATACTTTTGCTGAAGCGCCTTCATCTTTGGCTGCACCTGCGCCATTCTGGCTGTGGATTTTATCTGCTTTGAATAAAGCGGATAAAGACAAACTTTTACAATCAGTGTGAATACTATAAGTGTTATTCCGTAATTACCAATAAGGTCATATATCGAACTCAGTAGCCAGCCTACGGGCTGCGCCAGAGCACCTATGATCGTGTTCATTAAATTCCTCCGAAAATCATCCTATCATTTTAAAGGGTCATATCCTCCCGGATTCCAGGGATGACACCTTAATATTCTTCTTATTCCCAAATAGCTACCCTTAAATATACCGTATTTTTCTAATGCCTGGATAAAATACTCCGAACAGGTCGGGTAAAACCTGCATGTCGGCGGGAACAACGGTGAGATGAATTTTTGATATCCTCTTATCAGAAGAACAAATATCTTTTTCAAATTTCCACCTTCTTTATTGCGGCTTCAATAGATTCTTTCACATCCGCACATTTCCTGTTGTTTATCGTGTTCCTGGCGATGAATATAAGATCGTATCCCGAGAATCCCGGTTCACCGGATATTCTCACGCTTTCTTTCATCAGCCTTCTCGCCCTGTTTCTTTTTACGCTGTTTCCCACTTTTTTACTTGCTAAAAAAGCGATCCTGTTGTAAGACAAGTCGTTTTTCCTGTAAAACAGGACAATGCATTTTTCTCTTACAAATTTTCCTTTGTTATAAGCCGCGGAAAAATCCCTTTTTCTGCGTAAAATATTTTTCTTCAGCATAAAACTTGTCCTTTACGCTGACAGAACTTTTCTTCCCCTCTGTCTTCTTCTCTTAAGTAAATTTCTGCCGCTTTTTGTTTTCATTCTTTTTCTGAAGCCGTGTTCTTTTTTTCTCTGTCTTTTTTTCGGCTGATAAGTCATTTTCATATTATACACCTCCTTGCACACATGCCCTATAATTATAAGTCCGAGACCTATCTATGTCAATGATTTTATGCCTTTTACAGCATGATATAACAGTGAAAAACAATATGTTGTGGTGCTGTTGATTCCTTGCACAATTTTATCCACTCTCTGTGGATAAGTCCATTTTCTTTTATTTTTCAGAAATTTTCTTTTAACCCTTGCCTGTGGATAACTTTTTCTGTATTATGGATATACACTATTTTTGTTTTGAAGGGATAGATATGAAAAACTTACAAGAGAACTGGGAAAAAACATTGGAATTGCTTAAAAGCGAGCTTCCCCCGGTAAGCTTTGAAACCTGGATTTCTCCGCTTGCTGCAAAAAAAGCGGATCTTTCCAAAAAAATCCTATATGTAGAATGCGGGGAGCCTTTCATTACAGATATTCTTCAGAAAAGATATCTCACTCTTCTGGAAAATGCGATAAAAACCATTTTTAAAGAACCCTACAAAATAAATTTCATTGACTCTTTCCAGGAAAAAAGCCAAAAAAAGCCTGAAGAGCCTGATTTTGACGAAGAGTTTTACTTCAATCCAAGATACAGCTTTGATAATTTTGTTGTAGGCGGAACCAATCAGTATGCCCATGCCGTTGCTCTTGCTGTTGCCGAAACACCATGTAAAATGTATAATCCTCTTTTTATTTACGGCGGTTCCGGTCTTGGGAAGACACATCTTATGCATGCTATCGGTCATTACATTCTGGAAAATCATAAAAAATTAAAGGTATTATATGTTTCTTCGGAAATGTTTACAAATGAGCTTATTATGGCACTTAAAGATAAAAACAAAATAAGAAATTTTAAGAAAAAGTACAGAAACATTGATGTTCTTTTAATTGATGACATACAGTTTATAGAAAAAAAAGAGGCCACACAGGAAGAATTTTTCCATACTTTCAACACATTATATGATCTTAATAAACAAATAATAATTTCCAGCGACAGGGCTCCCAATAAGCTCACAAATCTGGACGAAAGATTAAGATCCCGTTTTTCCTGGAACATTATCGCCGATATACAGCCTCCGGATTACGAAACACGGGTGGCTATATTAATGAAAAAAGCTGAAATAGAAAATGTGGAAATAACCGAAGATCTGAGATCCGTAATTAATCTCATTGCGGAAAAAATCAAATATAATATAAGGGAGCTTGAGGGCGCTTTTTCAAGGATAATAAGCTTTTCTGTTCTTATGAACAAGCCTATAACTGTTTCTTTTGCAAAGGAAAATCTTAAAGATATAGTTTCTTCCGGCGACCTGAGAATAAATACAGAGAATATCAAAAGAGCTGTATGCAAATATTATAATATAACCATAAAAGATATAGAATCCTCAAAAAAAATAAGATCTCTTGCTTTTCCAAGACAGGTGGCCATGTTTTTATGCCGTGAACTTACCAGTTCTTCTCTTCCTAAAATAGGGGGTTCTTTCGGCGGAAGAGATCATACTACTGTTCTCCATGCCTGTCAGAAAATAAAAAAAGAAATTTTTTCAGATGAAAATGTAAGTAAAGATATTGAGACTCTTAAAGAAATAATAAACGAATCGTGATGTTATCAACATTTTATCAACCGGAAGAAAAAAACTTATCAACAGCTTTGAGTAATTCTTTTTCTTTGGTTTTTTAAGGGAAATATCATCTTTCCACATTTTCACAGGCCCTATTACTATTACTACTAATATATATATAAGAAAAAACAGGAGGTAATGAAATGAAATTTTCTTGCAATCAACAGATTCTTTCAAGAGCTCTCAACACTGTTTCAAAAGCAGTTACCATAAGAACAACTATTCCTATATTGAAAGGGATACTCTTAAAAGCATCATCTGATAATAAACTTACTCTTTCTGCTTCAGATCTTGATCTCAGCATAGAAAAAAACATAGACATAAATACAGAGGAAGAAGGATCTATAGTGGTTTCCGCAAAACTTTTCGGAGAAATAATAAGAAAACTGCCAAATGAAGAAATATATTTTGAAATGACAGAAAAAGGCACGGTATCCATAAAAACAGCAAAATCCGAATTCAAGATAGTAGGATTTCCGGCAGAAGAATTCCCAAATATAGGGGAAATAGAAAATGTTTCTTCTCAACTTTCATTTGACAAAGAAATACTTAAAAAAATGATAAAAAGAACTTCTTTTTCAGCAAGTATAGATGAATCAAAAGGAATAATAGTAGGAGTACTTCTTGAAATAGAAGAGGATTCATTCAATATGATAGCCCTTGACGGATTCAGAATGGCCGTAGCAAGGGAAAAAATGAAAAGCGAAGAAAATAAAAAAATAATAATAGCTGCAAAAATACTGAATGATATAAATAAGATATTATCAGAAACAGAAGAAGATGAAGAAATAAAAGTAGTACTCAGCACAAAAAAAGCAATAATTCTTCTTGAAAGAACAAAAATAGTAATAAGACTTATGGAGGGGGAATTTATAAAATATAAAGAAATAATACCAAAAGATCAGTCAATAAAAATGATAATAGAAAAAAGAGAACTTGAAGAAGGAATAGAAAGGGCTTCTCTTTTGGCAAAAGAGGGAAAGAATAATCTAATCAAATGCTCTGTAAAGGAAAACCTTCTTACCATAAATTCCAGTTCTGAAGAAGGAACGGTAAAAGAAGATATAATAATGGAAAAAGAAGGAGAAGATATAGAAATAGGATTCAATTCAAAATACCTGATAGATGCATTAAAAGAAATAGAAGACGAAAAAGTAAAAATGGAATTCAAAACGGGAACGACGCCATGTCTCTTAAAGCCCATAGAGGGAGATGACTATGAATATCTCATATTGCCCGTAAGAATATCAGGCGATTATTGATAATGTATATTGAAAGTATAGAACTGGAAAATTTCAGAAATTACGAAAAAGAAAAGGTGAGCTTTCATAAAAAAGTAAATATGATCCTTGGAGAAAATGCCCAGGGAAAAACAAATCTTCTTGAAAGCATATATCTGTTGTCTTTGGGAAAATCCTTCCGCACACCAAGAGAAAAAGAAATGATAAAAATGGGTTCGGAATTTTGTCGTGTAAAAACCGTTTATAAAGAAAAAGGTGATGAAGAAGAAACTCTTGAAATATTCATAAGCAAAGAAGGAAAAAAAGGAGTAAAAAAAAACAGTCTTAAAACAGAAAAAATATCTCAGCTCCTTGACAACATATATGTTGTTGTTTTTTCTCCGGAAGATCTGAAAATAGTAAAAGAAGATCCTGAGAAAAGAAGAATCTTCATGGACAGAGAAATGTGTCAGATGAAATACTCATATATGAGCAGTTTATACTCATATAAAAAGATACTGGCACAGAGAAATGCTTATCTGAAGGAAAAAAATACAGATGAAAACATAATGGAAGTTTGGGAAGAGCAGCTTTCGGAAGCCGGAGCGGTTTTGATTTCCGGAAGGGAAGAGTTTATAAAAAAAACAGACGAAATAAGCAGGGATTTGCATTCTGAAATAACAGAAGGAAAAGAGAAACTTGAAATAATATACAGACCCAGTATTGAAAACTGTGAAAATAAAGAAGAACTGAAAAAAAATATAAAAAAGACACTGGAAAAAAACAGAAAAAAAGACCTTTTTTACGGAAATACGGGAAAAGGACCGCATAAAGACGATTTTGATATTTATATAAACGGGAATGAAGCAAAAAAGTATGGATCTCAGGGACAGCAAAGAACAGCGGCGCTTTCCATTAAACTTGCCGAAACAAAAATTATTGAAAAAGAAAAAAAAGAAAAGCCTATACTTCTTTTGGACGATGTCCTTTCTGAGCTTGATGCAAACAGACAAAAGTACCTTATAAATTCCCTTTGGGATATGCAGCTTTTTATAACGACCACCGAAATAAACCCGGACATTAAAAAGACTTTGCCGGAGGGAAAAGAATACAGGATAGAAAATGGAAAAGTTTTACAAAAAGCATAAACACATATAAGCACCTGAAAAGGCGCCTGTTCATAAAAAACTAACTTTTGAAGCATTTAAAAAAACTTAATTAACAAAAAGATCAAACAGCTTATTTTCATTGTAAAAAGGGCTGTTTTGTTATATAATAAAAGGCGATAAGAAAGACAAAGAGGTGATTTTTTTAATGGCAGCAAACACAAAACAGCAAAAATATGACGCGGAGCAGATCCAAGTTCTGGAAGGCCTGGAACCTGTAAGAAAAAGACCCGGTATGTATATCGGGAGTACAGGGGAAAAAGGTCTTCATCATTTGGTTTATGAGATAGTTGATAACAGCATAGACGAAGCTCTGGCAGGCTTTTGCAACAATATAAATGTTACTATACAGAAAGATGACTCCATAGTAGTTGAAGATGACGGGCGGGGAATGCCCGTTGATATGCACCCCAAATTAAAAATATCGGCACTTGAGGTAATACATACAGTTCTTCATGCCGGGGGAAAATTCGGCGGCGGCGGATACAAGGTTTCCGGAGGACTTCACGGAGTTGGTGCTTCGGTGGTCAATGCTCTTTCCACCAAAATGGAAGTAGAGATAAAAAGAAACGGAAAAATATACTATCAGGAATATTCCAAGGGCAAAGCAGTGACCAGGCTTACGGAAAAAGGAACATCAAAAAAAACGGGATCAAGGACAGCATTCTGGCCGGATCCGGATATATTCGAAGAGATAGACTTTGATTTTGCCACTCTGGAGTACAGACTGAGAGAAATGGCCTTTCTTAACAAAGGTGTAAGCATAACCCTTAAGGATGAAAGAGAAGGGCTGAAAAGAAAAGAAGTCTTTTTCTATGAGGGCGGAATAAAAGAATTCGTAAAATACCAGAATCAAAGCAAAGAACCGATCCATCCCGAAGTTATTTATTTCGAGGCAAAGGCAAAGGACAAGACCGGCAAAGGGGATATGGAAGTTGAAGTGGCCATGCAGTATACAGACCGCTATAACGAAGTCATCCTTTCATATGCAAACAATATAAATACCACAGATGGAGGCTTCCATCTGATAGGATATAAAACGGCTCTTACAAGAGCGTTTAATGATTATGCAAGAAAAAACAAATTCCTTAAAGAAAATGATCAGCCCCTTACGGGAGAAGACGTAAGGGAAGGCCTTACTTCCATAATTTCCGTAAAACTTACAAGCCCCCAGTTTGAAGGTCAGACAAAGGCAAAGTTGGGAAACAGTGAAATGAGAGGATTTGTGGAAACGGCAACCAATGAGAATCTTACAGCATTTCTTCAGGAAAATCCCAACCAGGCAAAAATCATAATTGCAAAGTGTCTTCAGGCGGCAAGAGCCAGAGAAGCGGCAAGAAAAGCCAGAGAAATAACCAGAAAGAACAGTATACTGGACGGACTGGCACTTCCGGGCAAGCTGGCAGACTGCTCAGAAAAAGATCCGGCCTTTTCAGAAATATTCCTTGTTGAGGGAGATTCTGCGGGAGGAAGCGCAAAGCAGGGAAGAGACAGAAAGCGTCAGGCAGTACTTCCTTTAAGAGGCAAGATACTGAATGTTGAAAAAGCCAGGCTCGAAAAGATCCTAAACTCCGATGAAATAAAAAATATGATAACGGCTTTCGGATGTAGCATAGGGCAGGAATTCGACGTTCAGAAACTCCGTTATCACAAGATAATAATAATGACAGATGCCGATGTGGACGGAGCTCATATAAGGACACTCCTTCTGACATTCTTCTACAGATATATGACACCTCTTATCGAAGGCGGGTATGTTTACGCTGCCCAGCCTCCGCTTTTTCGTATAAAAAAGGGAAAAGACACATATTACACCTATTCCGAAAGGGAACAGATGAAAGTTCTTGCTTCTCTGACGGACAAGCCCGGAAAAGTGGACATACAAAGATATAAGGGCCTGGGAGAAATGGACTTTCAGCAGCTTTGGGAAACCACAATGGATTATAAAAAAAGGACCCTTATCCAGATAACACTGGAAGATACAGCGGCAGCGGATGCTATTTTTACCACCCTTATGGGAGATAAAGTACCGCCAAGAAAGAAATTTATAGAAGATAATGCCAAATATGTTCAAAACCTTGACATTTAGGAGATAAAAAATGACAAATTTACTCGAAGATCAGAAACTTATACAGCACGAGATCCACAGCGAAATGAAAAACTCCTATATTGATTATGCCATGAGCGTAATAGTGGGACGAGCCCTTCCCGATGTGAGGGACGGAATGAAACCCGTGCACAGAAGGATACTTTACGGCATGAGCGAACTGGGAGTGACTCCGGATAAACCACACAAAAAGTCCGCCCGTATCGTGGGAGAAGTAATGGGTAAATATCATCCTCACGGTGATTCGTCTATTTACGATGCGATGGTAAGAATGGCCCAGGACTTTTCCATAAGGTACATGATGGTGGACGGACACGGGAATTTCGGTTCTGTGGACGGTGACGGAGCTGCGGCGATGCGTTACACTGAGGCGAGGATGACCCCGTTCGCATTGCAGATGCTAAAGGATATAGATAAAGAAACTGTAGAGTTTGTACCCAATTTTGATGAAGAAGAAAAAGAACCCGTAGTGCTTCCGGCCAGATTTCCCAATCTGCTGGTAAACGGATCAAACGGTATAGCCGTTGGAATGGCCACATCGATACCTCCTCATAATCTTGGAGAAGTCATAGATGCAGCGATAAAAATGATCGACGAACCGGATTGCAGCATAAAGGATCTCACAAAATGTGTAAAAGGACCGGATTTTCCCACCGGCGGCATCATCATGGGAAAAAGCGGCATGAGGGAAGCTTATAATAACGGCCAGGGAAGGGTCAAGGTCCGCGCTCTTGTAGAAACAGAAGAAACAGCCAGAGGCAGATATCAGATAATAGTAAAGGAAATCCCTTTCCAGGTAAACAAGTCAAAACTTATCGAAAAAATCGCTGAACTGGTAAAAGAAAAAAAGATTGAAGGCATATCATATATAAG
>ERZ795057.2098-NODE-2098-length-15679-cov-5.509409_pt1 | contig 15679 bp, 15 predicted proteins | sample MGYA00375141_ERZ795057 | MGnify/ENA primary metagenome ERZ795057 (study PRJEB30186, sample SAMN05720163) | activated sludge metagenome | isolation source: Anaerobic digester | place: Hong Kong | collected 2015-01-26 ... | reverse complement strand
ATGATCCAATCCGGATGCGGTCTCAACTTCGGACTTCCCCTGGGCATCATCGCGGGGCTTCTCGGAGCGGTGACGAGCATCGAAATCGGCATCCCCGGCATTCTGGGTATTCTCATCGCCATGGCAGTGGCGGTACCTATTGCTACGGTTCTGGGATGGGCTTACGGACTTCTTCTCAACCGCGTCAAGGGCGGAGAAATGATGATCGCTACCTACGTGGGATTTTCCTCGGTGGCCTTCATGTGCATCATGTGGCTGGTGCTTCCCTACAAGAGCTCCAACATGGTGTGGGGGTATGCGGGAAAGGGATTGCGTACCACCATCTCCGTGGAAGGATTCTGGCATAAGGCCATCAGCGACATCGGCTCCTTCCATATCGGGGACTTCTTTTACTGTCCCACGGGAATGTTCCTCTTCTTGGGACTCATGTGCCTGGGAATGTGGTTCTTCCTGAAAACCAAAACTGGTACCGCCATGACCACCGTGGGATCCAATCCCGAATATGCCCGTTCTTCCGGGGTGAATATCGATAACATGCGTACCATCTCGGTTATTCTCTCCACGGTGCTCGGAGCCATCGGTATCATCATCTACGAACAGAGTTTCGGATTCGTGCAGCTTTACATGGGGCCCTTCTACATGGCCTTTCCCGCAGTATCCGCGATTCTCATCGGAGGCGCTTCGGTGCATAAGGCCACCATCATGAACGTGATTATCGGAACCATTCTTTTCCAGGGGATTCTTACCATGACTCCCTCGGTTATCAACAGCATGATCCAGACGGACATGTCCGAGGTTATCCGTATCATCGTTTCCAACGGAATGATCCTCTATGCGCTGACGCGAGTTATGAGGGTGAAAAAATCATGACCAAACAATCCAAGTTTTCCAAAAACAATCTTTCCCATCTCCTGGCGGCCAATGCGGTACCCATCGTATTCATCCTTATCAGTGTCATTGGCATTCCTCTCTCCAAGTTTTCGCCGGGATACCTGGTTCAGGAGATGCTGGTCCGCCTCTCCCGGGATTCCTTTCTCGTTTTGAGTCTTCTCATTCCCATCATGGCGGGAATGGGACTCAACTTCGGTATGGTTCTCGGAGCCATGGCGGGACAGATCGGGCTCATTTTTATCAGCGACTGGAATATCGTGGGAATCCACGGTATGGTGCTGGCCATGCTCATCTCCACTCCCCTGGCGATTTTCCTGGGATGGATGTGCGGGGCCATTCTCAACCGTGCCAAGGGACGGGAGATGGTGACGGGATTCATCCTGGGATTCTTCATGAACGGGATTTATCAGCTGGTGGTGCTTTACGGTTTCGGCAAGGTGATTCCCATTCAGAACGCCAAACTGGTGCTTTCCCGGGGCTTCGGCGTGCGTAACGTTACCAACTTGGAGGGTATACGGAAGTGCCTGGACAATCTTATTCCCTTTGAAATTTCCGGGGTCTCCGTGCCCCTGGCTACCTTCCTGGTTATCGCGGTTTTCTGCGTTTTCGTGGTGTGGTTCCGGCGTACCAAGCTGGGGCAGGATATGAGAGCGGTAGGGCAGGATATGGACGTGGCCCGGTCCGCGGGAATTCCCGTGGAACGCACCCGGCTCATCTCCATCATGATCTCTACGGTGCTCGCCTGCTATGGCCAGATCATCTTCCTTCAGAACATCGGTACCATGAATACCTACAATAGCCACGAGCAGGCGGGAATGTTCGCCATCGCTTCGTTGCTGGTAGGAGGAGCCAGCGTTTCCCGGGCTTCCATTCTCAATGTTTTCGTGGGAGTGGTGCTCTTCCATCTCATGTTCGTGGTCTCTCCCATGGCGGGAAAACATCTTATCGGAGAAGCCCAGTTAGGGGAGTATTTCCGGGTGTTCGTATCCTACGGCATCATCGCCATCGCCCTGGTGCTCCACGCATGGAGGCGCTTCAAGGAGCGCGAACGTTCCCGGAGCGCCCTTCGGGGCGAAGCCGCTTAAGAAGGAGGAGAGAAAATCATGAGACGTATACTGGTAAGCGCTCTTCTCCTGGCAGCTCTGGTGGGCCTGGGAATTTACTGTTACGATGCAGGACGGGCCTACGACCTTTTGGTTGATAATCACGATATGACTTTGGGAGAAAATACCTATTCCGGAGAACGGGATGTCAACGTGATCTTGAGCAAGTACGAGCCTATCGAAATGACCGCCCAGGATACCATGGTTTCTACCGTGGCGGGAAAGAAACATACCATCACCGTGGAAATTCTCGACGAGAACTACGAAGTGGCGGAGACCGTGACGGGGAAATTTACCCTCAAGGATCCCAAGAAACGTTTTTTGAACATTCCCGCTTTTCTCGGCAAGGATCCCGGATGGATTATGGAGAACCCCCGGAACTAGGGGAGTAGGTTTAGGGTTTTTTTGAACGAAACAGGGCCGGAGTTCTTCCTTTTGAGAAGATCTCCGGCCCTGTTTTTTCGTGCTTTTTGGATGCGGAGGTTTCCATTACGTGTTTCGCGGCATTTTTTTCTGAAACCGCTCTAAAAGATAGCCAAACTACCGTCGAGGAGATCCCCCACGAACATATATCCCGGGGCGTGGGTGATGGCGAAGGGGGGTTTGCTCGCCATAAGAGCCGCCTGGGGAGTGACGCCGCATCCCCAGAAAACCGGCACTTCTCCGGGTTTGATGGTTACCGCATCTCCGAAATCCGGTTTGGAGATGTTCCGAATCCCGAGGTCTTCGGGAGAGCCGATGTGCACCGGAGCTCCGTGAACTCCGGGAAAACGTCCCGTGGTGAGCACTGCCTTGGGCACCAAATGCGCCGGAATAGGACGCATGCTTACCACCATGTTTCCCTTCAGCCTTCCCGCAGGTTTACAGGGGCGGTTGGTGAGGTACATGGGAACGTTCACTCCCTCTTCGATGTGCCGCACCGGAATGTTCGCGTCCAGCAGGGCGCTCTCGAAGGTGAAGGAGCACCCCAGGAGAAAACCCACCAGATCGTCTCTCCAGAGAGAGGTGATGTCCGAGGGTTCTTCCACGCAGATCCCCTCTTTCCACACCCGGTATTTGGGGATGTCCCTCCGTATGTCCGCTCCGGGGGCCAGAAGTTTCGGCTCCGGATCTCCGGGTTCCGTAACGTCCAGCACCGGGCAGGGCACGGGGTTCCGGGTGGCGAAGACGAGAAAGTCGTAGGCCCAGTCCTTGGGGAGAATCACGAGGTTCGCCTGTACGTATCCCTTGGCCATTCCCGGGGTAGGAGCGTTCCAGAGCCCCTCCCGGATGGCCTGGCGTACCTTTTCGGGAGAGGCGGCGCTCCAGTTTCGGGAAGAAGAGTTCATAATCCGAGTACCTCCTTGAGAGGCTTCAGGGCGATGCCTTGGGCCTCGAGATTTTTTCGCAAGGTGCCGGCGATTTCCACCGCCTCCGGGGTGTCTCCGTGAACGCAGATGGAGGAAGGCTTCAGAGAGATGCGTTTGCCCGTAATGGTCTCCACGGTGCCCCGGGTGATCATCTCGAGAATGCGCTGGCTGATAATTTCGGGATCGTGGAGCACCGCTCCGGGCTCCCTTCGGCTTACCAGGGTGCCCTCTTCGGTATAGGCTCTATCCGCGAAGGCCTCCGCGGCGAAGGGCACCGCAAGGTCTGCGGCGATTTTTTCGTAGGCCGACCCCGCAAGGCCCATGAAAATGAGAGGGGTCTTCTGAGCTGCCGAAGCATCCCGTACCGCTCGTATCATGGATTCCGCCAGCTCGGGAGAGACCGCTCCCTGGTTGTAGAGGGCTCCGTGAGGTTTCACGTGCTGGAGCTCCATTCCCTGGGGAGCGCAGAAGGCCTGGAGCGCTCCGATCTGGTAGAGGCAGAAGGCATAGGCCTCCTGGGGGGTGCATCCCAAGGTGCGCCGGCCGAAGCCCTGGAGATCCGGATGCCCCGGATGGGCTCCCACCGCAACTCCTTTGGTTTTTGCAGCGGCCACGGTTCGCTGCATTACCTGGGGATCCCCCGCATGGAATCCGCAGGCCACGTTGGCGCTGGTGATGCTGGAGAGAACTTCCTCGTCCCGCCCCAGAACATAGGTGCCGAAGCTTTCGCCGAGATCGCTGTTGAGATCGATGCAGTACATGTTTATCGTTCCTCCCATTCCACCCGGTAGGTGGCATCGCCGGATATGGTAATCTGCCAGTTTCCCCGAAGTTTTTCCGGAGAGGTTCCGCAAGACGATTCTTCCGTAACCGCCGGAAGAATCTCCTCTTCGATTCTCGGACGGCTGCGATGAGATGCCCGGAGACGCAGCAGTTCACGAAGATTTTCCTCCTGTTTTTCCAGGATTTTCACGCCCTGGGAGACCGATACGGAGGTGAAACGCACCGTGTCTCCGGGCATTTTCTGGGCGAATCTTCCGAAATCTCCCGAACAGAGCACCCCTATTTTAGCGTATCCTCCCGTGGTTTGCCGGTCCGCCATCATCACGATGGGTTCGCCGTGCCCCGGTACCTGGATGGCTCCCGGAGGAATGCCATCGGAGACGATATCCGCTCCCTCCGCATGCTCCACCTTGGGCCCCTCCAGGCGAAAGCCCATGCGATCCGCCGCATTGGAGACGGTATACTCCGAGGAGAAAAGGGTTTCGATTCCCCGGGACGTGAACTTTTCCTCCTGGGGCCCGAGAATCACTCGAAAGAGGTTTTTCGGAGGCTCCTGGGGGCGTAGCTTTTCGGGGCATTCCAGGCCCGCGCAACTTTCCCAGAGGAGTCCGGGTTTTCCGGGAACCAGGGCATCTCCTTTTTGCAGAGCTCTTCCGGAAAAGCCCCCGAGTTTACCCCGGAGATAGGTGGAACGGCTTTCCATCACCAGGGGAACCTCGATACCCCCGGAAAAACAGAGATAGCCCCGGCATCCCTTTCCCTGGGGTCCGTCGAAGGAGATCCGGTCTCCCCGATAGGTTTCCAGAACTTGCCAGGGGGATACTCTTTTTCCGTTGATTTTCATTCCCAGATCCGCTCCCGTAAGAGCCAGAAGTATTTTCTCCTCCTCTATCCGCAGAGTCGGCCCCAGGAGGGTGCATTCCAGGGCGGCGGCGTTTTCCGGATTTCCCAGAAGAAGATTGCCGATCCGCAGGGAGAGGGGGTCCATGGCTCCCGCCACGGGCATGCCCACGGCCTGGTAGCCCCAGCGCCCCAGATCCTGAACCGTGGTAAGCATGCCCGGATGTTCCACAAGAATACTCATGCTAGGGCTCCCTTCTCTCTCTGCGGGAAAGAACATACTCCCCCGAGGCCACTTGCCGGGCAATATCCCGGTACTCTTCGGAAGAGACGGGAACGAAACGGATCCAGAGCCCTGCCTCCAGAAGAATAGGAGGATTTTTTCGGGGGTCGAAAAGCGTCAGGGGGGTTCGGCCGATGAGCTGCCATCCTCCGGGGCTTTCGATGGGATAGATCCCCGTCTGCTGATCCGCGATGCCCACGCTTCCTCCGGGAATCGTCTGCCGGGGTTTCGAAAGTCGGGGAGTGGCGATGGAGGGATCCATGCCTCCGAGATAGGGAAATCCCGGGGTAAATCCCAGCATGTAGCAGTAGTATTCCCTGCCGCTGTGGCGCCGGAGGACTTCTTCTTCGGAAAGGCCGTTGGAGGAGGCCACGAAGCCGAGATCCGGCCCGAAATCTTCACCGTAACAGACCGGAATATCCACCGCCTCTCCGGGAGGAAGATTTTCTTTTTCCATGGAGGAAAGGATTTCCTCTATTTTTTTCCGAAGATTCCGGGGGTTTTCCTTGAGAGGATTCAGATAGATCGCCAAAGAGCGATAGGTGGGAAGGAGTTCCCGAATAGAAGGAAAAGCGGCTTTTTCAAGGGCTTTGCGCAGGGCCTGTACTTTGCGGTTCACGTTGTAATCGATATATTCGCCGAAATCTACCACCACGCAGCTTTCTCCCGCAGGGAGAAACCGGGGGGCCGAAGCCTGTTCGGGCATAACGGAAATGCCTCCTTAAAAAGTCAGGGGTGAGTAGGTAGTTGTTTCGAGTGTACTCTATTTGTGGGGCAGGGGCGAAAATTGTTCGCCCCTGCCGGATTATACCGAAAAATCGCGGAGCTTTCCCGGGGAACTCCGTTTGTGGAGTTTTTTCCTCCGGAAGATCCGGGTGTTAAAACTCCGCTCCTCCGGTAACGGAAATGTCTTCCTTGTGCAGCACCATGGCCTCCACCGCCGCTTCGAGGCCTTTGGCCATATCCTCAAGCCCCATGGCGGGGGTGTTATCCCGTTCCACCACCTGTTCCGGAAGGAAGGGTACGTGAATAAAGCCTCCCCGGAGGGGCAGGTTTTTTGCGGCTATGTGGTGCAGCACTCCGTACATCAAATGGTTGCAGACGAAGGTGCCCGCCGTATTGGAGACCTTGGCGGGAAGTCCCTGCTTGCGGATATTTTCTACCATGGCTTTGATGGGAAGCGTGCTGAAATAGGCTGCGGGGCCCTCGGGGATAACCGGAACGTCGATAGGCTGGTTGCCCTCGTTATCCTTGATGCGGGCATCGTCCAGATTGATGGCTACCCGCTCGGGAGTGAGAGCGAAGCGCCCTCCCGCCTGTCCCACCAAAAGCACCGCATCGAAAGAACCTTTGTCGAGAGCCTCCGTGACGGCCTGGATGGATTTGTGAAACACCGTGGGAATTTCGAGAATCTCGATTTCCGCTCCCCCGATAATTTTCGGAAGTTTGCGTACCGCCTCGAAGGCGGGATTGATGGGATCCCCCCCGAAGGGGTCGAACCCGGTAACGAGAATCTTCATGAAAACACCTCCCTCAAGGGCCCTTTAGAAGGCCATGTAGTTCATCAGCACGATATGGGTTGCCCAGAGCAGGAGCGCCATGGCAGCCTGTACCTTGATTACCTTGTACTCGTCCCGGATATCCAGCAACGCTGCGGGAACGATGTTGAAGTTCGCCGCCATGGGAGTGAGAAGGGTGCCGCAGTAGCCCGCCGTCATGGCGAGCACTCCGATAGTGGCGGGATCCGCTCCGTGCATATTGATCACGATGGGTACACCGATGCCTGCGGTAATCACAGCAAAGGCGGCGAAGGCGTTGCCCATGATCATGGTGAATACCGCCATGCCGAGAGCGTAGGCCACCAGGGCCCAGATCTGGTTTTCCATGGGGAATACCGCTGTAAAGCCGGTGGCCACGATCTCTCCCACTCCGGCGGTGGCGAAAAGCTTACCCAGTGCCGCGAGATAGGGAGGGAGTATCAGAGCCCAGCCTATGCGGTCGCTTGTCTCGCGTCCCGCATCCATGATGTTCATGAAATTGTCCCGGGGAACGTAGATCAGGGCCATGATCAGGGCCACCACGCTCCCCACGCCGAAGCCCACCAGGGGGTGCAGCTTGAGAAGGGCGAAGACGATGGCCATGCCGGAGATGGCGAAAATGGGAAGAAGCAGCCGGTTCCCAAGCTCTTCCCGGCGTTTCTTCTGGAACTCCGGAGTGGTTTTGTAGTAGTTCCCCTTACCCACCTTGCCGATGCCCGCCAGAAGGGCGATGAAGATAACCATGATGCCCGCTGCCAGAGGAGGGATTTTGGGGCCTCCGATGAAGATGATTCCCAGAACTCCCCAGAAAACGGCGGTTCCCAACTTTTGAGGATGTTCCTTGTCTCTCAGGGTGAGAAGAGCGAAGAAAAGGGTGATAACCCCGGTGATCATATAGAAATACTCCAGAGAACTTCCGGAACTCAGAAAGGCGCGCATTACCGGTCACCTCCCGCAACGTTGCGATCCAGTACGAGACAGAAGTAGACAAGTCCGTAAACCGCGGAAATTACCGCCACGGGAATGGCGGCCTTCGCCAGGGAGACGAGCTCCACCGGATGTCCCAGTTCGCCCAGCACCCCCTGGATGAGAAGCAGTCCCGCAGCGGCGGGGAAAACGTTCTGGGCGAAGAAGTTCCCGAAGTTTTCCGAGGCCGCGGTCATGCCCTTGATGAGATCCGTCTTTTTCTCGTCTTCCAGATCGCCTCCCCGGCTTTCGTAGGATGCCAGGGCCATGGGAGTGATGAGGGGGCGCAAAAAGGCGGCGTGCCCGCTGAGCCGGATTCCCAGGGTTACCGTAAGGGCCCGGATGAGCTGGAAGAGGTAGCTGATACGCCCCGGAGTGGCGGCGTGGATCTTGGAAATCAGATGCGCCATCTGGTTCATGAGACCGTGTTTTTCCGTAATGCCGATGGCGGGAAGCATGATGAGAAAGAGAATCATGGCCCGCTGTTTTACGAAAGCCTCGCCTATGGTCTTGACGATGTCCAGAAAGCTCATGCCTCCGAGAAGTCCCGAAACGAAACCTCCCGCGAGGACCGCCAGCAGGGGATTGATCTTGAATTTTTTCCCCAGCACCAATCCCACGACGACTACAAGCACACCGAGAATGGGAAGCCAGTTCACAAATAAAACCTCCTTCGATTTCATATAAGGCCCTTCCGGGGCCTGGGATCTTTTCGAGTATACTCTTTTTTCTCCGTCTAAAGAATCCCGGAGTTTACGAAACCATCATGTTCGGAAGCATGAGTACCAAATTGGGAAATACCGTAAGAAGTATGGTGATTACGAGAAGCAGAAGAAAGAAAGGTACCGCTGCCCGGGCGATGCTGCCGATGCTCTGTTCCGTGAGGCCGTTGATGACGAAAAGGTTGAATCCCACGGGAGGCGTGATCTGGGCAAGCTGAATCATGATGATGAGAAAGATGCCGAACCAGAGAGGATCGAATCCCGCGAGCCGTACCAGGGGAAGGGCGATGGGAAGGCTCATGACGATCATGGAAAAGCCGTCCAGCAGGCAGCCCATGAAAAGGTACATGCCGGAAAGAATCAGCATGAGTACGTAGGGAGAGAGTCCCAAGGTGCTGATCCATGCGGTAAGGGCCCGGGGAATGCCAAGATAGCCCACCGCCACGGAAAGAAAGGCGGCGCCGCAGACGATCCACATGATCATGCAGCTCGTCTTTACCGCTCCCATAAGGGCCTCCCGGAAAACGTCGAAGGAAAGGCTCCGGGTCAGGGCGGCGAAGAAGAGGGCGCCGAGAACGCCTACCGCCGCAGCTTCCGTGGGAGTGGCCCAGCCCGCGTAGATGCTTCCCAGCACGATTCCCACCAGAATGACGACCGGGGCCAGAAGAGGAATGGCTCGGATGCGATCCTTCCAGGTGTAGGAAAGATCTCCCCGGGGGGCGTATTCCGGATGTTGGGCGCAGCGGAGAATGACGTAACCGCTGAAAGTTATGGCGATAATAATTCCCGGAATGAAGCCCGCGATGAAGAGCTTGCCGATACTCACGTCCGCCATGATACCGTAGACCAGCATCATCATGCTTGGAGGAATGAGAAAGCCCAGGGTGCCCGCTCCCGCCAGGGAGCCGATGCAGAGTTTCATGTTGTAGTTCCGGCGTTTGTACTCCGGAAGAGTGATCTTGCCCACCGTGGCGGTGGTGGCCGCGGAGGATCCGCTTACCGCCGCGAAGAGGGTGCTGGCAAAGATGTTCACGTGAATCAGCCGCCCCGGGATTCTATCCATCCAGGGAGAGAGTCCCTTGAAAAGATTTTCCGAAATTTTGCTGCGGAAAAGAATTTCTCCCATGAAGATGAAGAGCGGAAGAGCCATCATGGTGGAGCCGCTGGTGTTGTTCCAGAGCACGTTGGAAAGAATGGTGAGGGCCGGAAGATCCAGAAAGAGAGTAAAGCTTCCCAGAGCTACCAGCGCCAACGCCACGCCGATCCACAGGGAGCTCCCCAGGCATAGCACCAGAAGCCCTATCAAGGTAAAAGAAACTGTCATAAGATCCATAGAGTACGCTCCTTCTTCACATTTTGCGGTTTGGGCTCAATGTCCCAGGGCGGTGGCCTCTTCGGGAAGATCTTCCTCGAAGTTTCCGAAAAGTTTCGCCAGGGTCCGGAGCAGCTCCGCCCCGAACTGGAGGGCGAACACCGCAGATCCCAGGGGAAGAAAGAACTGGGGAATGGCGAGGTAGGTCTCGGAAATCTGCATGGATCTGCTTCCGTACACCACGGAATCCCAGAAAAAGCGCGTGGTGGTCCAGGTCATGAAAAGGGCGAAAATCAACCCCGTCACGAAGCAAAGCAAATCCAGCAGGAGGCGTTTTTTCCCGTGCAGGGCGGTGTGAAGAAAGGTCATGCGGATGTGCCCCTTCTCCTTGAGGGTGTATCCCAGGGCGAGAAAAGTGAGTCCCGCCATGAGGTATCCCGTGTACTCCTCGGTAATGTAGAGGGTTTTCGAAAAGAAGGTGCGCATGATGATTTCAGCGATTACCAGAACCAGCCCGAGGCAGATGCCCAGTCCCGAAAGGGCGCCGCCGAGAGAGGAAATACGATCGCTCCACCGAAGCAGTTTTTTCATACCTATCATCCTTTGAATAAAATCGAAATGTTTCGGGATTTTTCCGTAAAAATCCGGAAAAAGGTCCGGAAAGAGGAGGGATCTTTCCGGACGAAAAATCGGAGTGCCGCTATTTCTTGCGGCCCACCGCCTCGAGAAATTCGTCGTAAATGGCCTTGGCCTCTTCGGGAGCGTCTTCATACCACTCCGCCCGGATCTCCTCGGTGTATTCCGTAAGTTCCGCCATGAAGCTCTCCGAAACGGGGCTGCTGATGATGCCGTTTTCGTTGCAGATGCGTTCTTTTTCCTTATCCAGCTCCGCCACCCGGGCCCACATGATCTTTTCCATCTCTTCTCCCGTTTCGAGAAGGGCTTTCTGAAGTTCCGGATCGAGCTTTTCGAACTGCTGCAAATTCACCGTCACCATGTCCTGAGCCATGGTGATGTTGAAGCGGCTGAAATACTTGAGAACTTCCCAGAACTTGCCATCCACTCCCGTGGGGCTGGAGGTAAGCACCGAGTCGATAAGCCCCGTGGCCAGGGAGGAATAGACCTCGCTGAAGGGAAGGGGATAGGGCGTGGCTCCTACGGCCTCCATCACCAGGGCGCCGTTTTTGTCGTAGGTACGGGTTTTCAGACCCTTCATATCCGCCACGGAAAGAACTTCCTTCTGAGACCAGAGCCCCGCTGCGGGCCAGGGAGCGAGATAGAGAATCTTCTGGCGCCACTTCTTCTCGAGAATCTGGTTGAAATAGGGCCGGGCGATCTTGGCGAGGGTTTCCCCCTCTTCGAAGGAGTGCACCAGGAAGGGAAGGGTTACTACGCCCAGTACGGGCTCGTCTCCCGCCACACCGCTGATAAGCATGTCCGATACGGGAAGAAGTCCGTCCCGAACGGCCTTCAGAAGCTCCGGTCCCTTGAAGCCCAGGGCTCCTCCGGACTGTACCACGAGATCCAGCTGGCCGTCGGTTTTCTCCGCTATCTTTTTGGAGAATTCCTCCAGGCCGATGCTCAGGTGATTGTTGGGGGGCCAGACGGAGTTGGCGTTCCACCGGTACTCCTTGGCGAAGGCCACGGCGCCGAAACAGGTGCAGATCCAGAAAGCCACAAAAGCGATACGCAACGCTCTTTTCATAAAAGGTTCCTCCTTTGAGATACGCATTTTTTCCACAATCCTCATTGCCGGGGAAACTCCTTTTTCATGCCCCCTCCAGCGTCTGATCCGGGAGCTTCCTCATATAATCTATACGCAAAAAAGTTGCTCCTTTGGAAAGGGGGAAGAAAAAATAAAAAAATCCCCTCCTCCGGAGGCAATTCCGGAAGAAAAAGGGGATTTTTCTGAAAGAAAAGGAAAAAACACTTTTTGCATTCCAGGGTTTTTTAGGTTTGTTTCAGGTTTTTCAGGGGTATAGCCGTGCGGAGTCTGCACTTTCGTGCGGTATCCGCACGGCGAAAAAAAGATTCCCTCTTCAGGGACGGCGGTTTTCCGGAGGAATTTCCGAAAGCCGGATAAACCGAAAGCCCCGTTCCAGCAGCTCCGGGAGCGCCGCCTCCAGCCCTTCCGCGGTTTCACCCTCGGGATGATTGAAGTGGCAGAGAAGGATGTCTCCTTTCCGGGATTGGAGAAGGGCTTTTTCCACCTGAACTGCGGAGAAGGTGGCTCCCGCATCTCCCAGCACGCTGTATCCTCCGATGGCGTAGCCCAGGCAGGCCGCAGCCCGTACCGCCACGTCGTCGTAATAGGCGGTGCCGGAACGGTAGAATCGGGTTTTTTCCCCCGTAAACTGCTCCAGCAGCAAGCCGTTTGTCCCGATTTCCTCCAAAAGCTCTTCCAGGGAGGCGGTGCCGGGAATGCCGTAGGCGGATCGTCCGGAAACCGAAGCGGGGCGATGGTTCAAACCGTGATTGCCGATCTCGAAAAGGGGATCCGCCGAAAGTTCTTTCGTCAGCTCCGGATGCTTTGAAGCCCATCGGCCGCTGATAAAAAGAGTGGCGGGGATGTGGTATTTCCGCAAAAGCCTGATGATCTGTTCGTCGTATCCGAACCCCGGGCTTTCGGGGGTGCTTCCTCCGCAGGCGTCCAGAGTGAGGGCCAATAGTTTTTCCTCCGTTTCGAAGCGTGAGCAGATTCCCTCCAGGCGTTCTCCCCACAGTTGGGGAACATCCCGGGAAAGCATCTGAAAGCAGGGGGATTCTCTCCAGTCCGTGGAAGTCTGGAAGGAGAAGGCTTTTCCGCCCGGGAGAAAGGCCCCGAAAAAGAGGGCGATCAGGAGAAAAAGGGGAAATCTCGGGAAGTTTTTCATCTTTTGCCTCCTTGAAAAGATTCGAAAAACCGGTACGAGAAAGCCGGGATCCGAAGGGGTCCCGGCTTTCTCTATAGGGGAGGTGAGCTCTCGCGAAACTAGAAGAGCCCGGTGATATTTCCGTCCTTGTCGATGTCGATGCTTTCCGCAGCGGGTTTCTTGGGCAGTCCCGGCATGGTCATGATGGAACCGCAGAGAGCCACCACGAATCCCGCTCCTGCGGAGAGGCGCACTTCGGTGATGGCCACCCGGAAGTTCCGGGGGCGCCCCATCACCTTGGGATCGTCGGAGAGGGACATCTGGGTTTTGGCGAGGCAGACCGGGAGCTTGCCGTAGCCGTGCTCTTCCAGCATCTTCAGGGTGGTGGAGGCCTTTTTGTCGAAATCCACTCCCTCCGCACCGTATACCTTGGTGGCCACGGTGGCGATCTTTTCCTTCAGGCTCAATTCGGGTTTGTAGAGAGGAGCGTAGTTCGAAGGCTTGTCGAGGGCTTCCAAAACCGCATCCGCCAAGGCCAGGCCTCCCTCGCCTCCCTTTTCCCAAACCTCCGAAAGGGCCAGGGAAGCTCCCCGATCCGCCGCGGCTTTGGTAACTACTTCCAGCTCCTTATCCGTATCCGAGGAGAAACGGTTCAGCGCTACCACCACGGGGATACCGTACTGGTTGAGATTGTCCAGATGGGCCTCGAGATTTTCGATTCCCTTGGTAAGGGCCTCGATATTTTCCTCTCCCAGGGCCTTCTTGTCCATGCCGCCGTGCATCTTCAAGGCTCGCACGGTGGTAACCAGCACGATGGCTCCCGGAGCGAATCCCGCCTTGGGGCAGACGATATCCAGGAACTTCTCCGCTCCCAAATCCGAGGCGAAGCCCGCTTCGGTTACCACGTAATCCACCAGCTTGAGGGCGGTTTTGGTGGCCACCAGGGAGTTGGTGCCGTGGGCGATATTGGCGAAGGGCCCCCCGTGAATGAAAGCGGGAACGTGCTCCAGAGTCTGCACCAAATTGGGATTGATGGCCTCCTTCAGAAGGGCCGCCATGGAACCGTGGGCTTTCAGATCCTTGGCGGTTACGGGATCTCCTTCCCGGTTATAGGCTACCACGATCTTGCCAAGGCGTTCCTTGAGATCCTCCAGGTCGTCGGCGAGGCAGAGAATGGCCATGACCTCGGAAGCCACGGTAATGTCGAATCCCGTCTCCCGGGGAATACCGTGGGGCTTGCCGCCAAGGCCGATGATCATGCCCCGCAGGGCCCGGTCGTTCATATCCACGCAGCGCCGCAGAGTAATGCTGCGCACGTCGATATCCAGCTCGTTTCCCTGCTGCAGATGATTGTCCAGCATGGCCGCCAGCAGGTTGTGGGCGATGCCGATGGCGTGGATATCTCCGGTGAAATGAAGATTGATGTCCTCCATGGGAACCACCTGAGAATAACCTCCTCCCGCGGCGCCTCCCTTGACGCCGAAGCAGGGCCCCAGGGAGGGCTCCCGAAGGCAGACCATGGTCTTTTTCCCCTTTTTGGCCAGAGCCTGGGTAAGACCGATGGAGGTGGTGGTCTTTCCCTCTCCCGCGGGGGTGGGAGTGGTGGCGGTGACGAGGATCAGTTTGCCCTCGGGCCGGTTTTCAAGAGCCTTCCGATACTGAAGATCTATTTTGGCCTTGTAGTGGCCGTAGGGAGAGAGGTATTCCCGAGGAATTCCCAGGGAATCCGCTATCTCCACGATGGGTTTCATGGAAGCGCGCTGAGCGATCTGAATATCCGAAAGCATGGATAGAGAACCTCCTTTTCTGAAACTCTTTATGAGTAAACGATTTCTTGTGATTTGAACATTTTTCCCTAGTCGGAGAAAAATGTCAACCTAAAAGGCTTTTTCCACCAGGGCTTCCACCTCTTCGGCTCGGGCGGTGATGGCGGCAAGCAGCTCCCCTACGCGGTTTTCGGTTTGGGCTACGAAGGACTCTTCCCGAATGCCTCCGAGGTTGATCCGGATGTTGTAAGCCGCCGCTTTGCCCGCCGCGAGGGCCAGAAGTGCCGCGGTGGCCGCGTCGGTGATGGCGTTGGAATTACCCTTGGCTACCGCGGGAAGGGCCAGGTCTCCCAAATCCCTGCAGGCTTCGAGGGTTCGAAGGGGAACCTCCGCGGCCTCTTTGAGCCCCTCTTGCATTTTTTCCTTCCGGAGTGCTTTTTCCTCCTCGGTTTCCTTGGGCATTTTCAGGGCCTTCATATAGCTGTTGAAGGCGCTGGTATCTTCCTGGATAAGCCGGGTAAAGGTTTCCCCGAGCTTCCGGGCCTTCGCCTGGATCTCTTCCATGGCCTCCCAGTTTTCCCGATATTTTTCCTTTCCCACCGTAAGGCTTGCCACCATGGAGGTAAGGGCCGCTCCCAGGGCCCCGCAGAGGGCCGCCACGCTCCCTCCTCCGGGGGCGGGGGAATCCGAAGCGAGCTCCTCGATAAAATCCCGTACTTGCAATGTGGTGAGTTCCATATCAAGATCCTCCTTCTGTCTCTTTATCTCTCAATAAGGGGAGTTCCCCTTATTTTCGGTTCTTTTTCGCCAAACCTTCCTCCACCGCACGTTTCACCAGGGATTCTTCGGGAATAAAGGGGAGGGTGATATGGTTGCTGTACTTCTTGTTGTGTTCCGCCGCAGTGGTGATGGAGTTGGGGCAGCGGCTCCAGGCTCTTCTCGCCACGCCGCTCATGACATCCCACATCATGGCGGACTTGATGATTTCGTCCTTCTCTTCGGTGCCGTCCAGCACCAGGCCGAAGCCTCCGTTGATGGCCTTGCCGATTCCCACGCCTCCTCCGTTATGGAGGGCACAGAGGCTCATTCCTCGGGCGGCATTTCCGGCGTAGCAGTGGATGGCCATGTCCGCAGTGATGTTGCTGCCGTCCTTGATGTTAGAGGTCTCTCGGTAGGGGGAATCCGTGCCGGAGACATCGTGGTGATCCCGGCCGATCATGATGGGGCCGATTTCCCCCTTGCGTACCATGTGGTTGAACCGCAGAGCGATGTCC
>ERZ795057.2093-NODE-2093-length-15708-cov-102.582508_pt1 | contig 15708 bp, 9 predicted proteins | sample MGYA00375141_ERZ795057 | MGnify/ENA primary metagenome ERZ795057 (study PRJEB30186, sample SAMN05720163) | activated sludge metagenome | isolation source: Anaerobic digester | place: Hong Kong | collected 2015-01-26 ... | reverse complement strand
CGGCGCGAAAGCAAAGTTTCGTATGAACATGGACGCCATCAATACGCTGATGCAAATCGAATCGGAAGGTCGTACAGCAACACCGGAAGAGCAGGAGATTTTGTCGAAATATGTCGGTTGGGGCGGTTTAGCTGATGTCTTCGATGAAACAAAGACAGGATGGGCAAGCGAATTTGCAGAGCTTAAAGCCGCACTCTCCCCGGATGAATACACCGCCGCAAGAGCTTCAACGCTGAACGCTCACTATACCTCTCCCACCGTTATCCGCGCCATTTATGAAGCGGTCGGTAATATGGGATTCCAGACGGGCAACATTTTGGAGCCTTCAATGGGTATCGGCAATTTCTTTGGTCTTCTCCCTGACAGCATGTCGGAAAGTAAGCTCTACGGCGTGGAGCTGGACAGCATCACCGGTAGAATCGCTCAGCAGCTTTACCCCAAAGCAGACATCACCATTGCAGGTTTTGAGACGACAGACCGTAAAGACTTCTATGATCTGGCGGTCGGCAACGTCCCGTTTGGGCAGTACCAGGTCAATGATCGCGCATACAATAAACTCGGCTTTTCCATTCACGATTACTTCTTCGCCAAGTCACTGGATCAGGTTCGCCCCGGTGGTGTTGTGGCATTCGTCACATCTCGCTATACCATGGACAAGCAGTCGCCGGAGGTTCGTAAGTATATCGCACAGCGAGCCGATTTCCTCGGTGCAATTCGTCTTCCGAACAATGCTTTCCGGGCAAATGCCGGAACGGATGTAGTCAGCGACATCATCTTCCTGCAAAAGCGAGACAGCCCGATAAGCATTGAGCCGGATTGGGTACACCTCGGTCAAAACGAAGACGGTTTTTCCATCAACAGCTATTTCATTGAGCACCCCGAAATGATACTTGGTCGCCAAACCTCCGAAAGCACACAATACGGAAAACAGGACTTCACCGTTGAGCCTATTGAGGGTGCAGACCTCGCCGAGCAGCTTCACGAAGCGGTCGCCCATATCGGAGGACAATATGCCGAAGCGGAGCTGCCGGAGCTGGGCGAAGGCGAAGAAATCGACACATCTATTCCCGCCGACCCGAATGTGAAGAATTACAGCTATACCGTTGTGGACGGAAATGTCTACTACCGCGAGAACAGCAGGATGGTGAAGCCGGAGTTGAATGCTACCGCTATTGAGCGCGTCAAAGGCATGGTAGAGCTACGCGATTGTGTGAAAAAGCTCATCGGTCAGCAGATGGACGGTTTTATCTCCGACACAGCCATTCGTAAGACCCAGGCAGAGCTTAACGATATGTACGACGACTTCACGGCGAAATACGGGCTTTTGAACAGCCGTGGAAACGCTCTTGCCTTTGCGGATGACAGCTCATATTACCTCCTGTGTTCCCTCGAAGTTCTGGATGAGGACAACAACCTTTCGCGCAAAGCGGATATGTTCACCAAACGGACGATAAAGCCACATCAGGCAGTAGAATTCGTGGATACCGCTTCGGAGGCACTGGCACTCTCTATCTCCGAAAAGGCAAAGGTAGACATGCCGTATATGAGCCGTCTCACAGGTAAAACCGAAGAGGCGTTGGCAACTGAGCTTGCCGGAATTATCTTCTTGAATCCGCAGAATGAGCAGTATGAAACCTCCGATGAGTATCTCTCCGGCAATGTGCGCGAGAAGCTGAGACTTGCGCGGCTTGCGCTCCCGGCAGACCCGAAGTTCACAGCAAATGTGACTGCACTTGAGGCGGCTCAGCCCAAAGACCTTGACGCAAGCGAGATCGAGGTTCGTCTCGGCGCGACATGGATAGACCGCGACTATATCCAGCAGTTCATGATTGAAACCTTTGAACCACCGTATTATCTGCGCCGCAGCATTGAGGTCAACTATTCGCAGTTCACCGCCGAATGGAATATCTCGGGCAAGAGCCAACCAAGCTACAGCGATGTGAACGCCTATATGACTTATGGCACGGACAGAGCCAACGCATATAAGATACTCGAAGACACGTTGAATCTCCGCGATGTGCGTATCTACGATACCAAAACCGACCCCGACGGCAAGGAACGCCGTGTACTGAACAGCAAAGAGACTACTCTTGCCCAACAGAAACAGCAGGCAATTCGAGAAGCGTTCCAGGACTGGATTTGGCGTGACCCTGACAGACGGCAGGAGCTTGTTCAGAGATACAACGAAATATTCAACAGCACGAGACCCCGCGAATACGATGGACGGCATATTACCTTCACCGGTATGAATCCGGAAATCCGCCTGCGGGAACACCAGCTTAACGCTGTGGCGCACATCCTATACGGCGGGAACACGCTCCTTGCACACGAGGTCGGTGCGGGCAAGACCTTTGAAATGGTAGCCGCCGCTATGGAATCAAAACGTCTTGGTCTTTGTCAAAAATCGCTCTTTGTCGTGCCGAATCACCTCACGGAACAGTGGGCGTCGGAGTTCCTGCGCCTCTATCCCTCCGCAAATATCCTCGTAGCGACGAAAAAGGACTTCGAGACCCGCAACCGCAAAAAGTTCTGCGCCCGAATCGCCACCGGAGACTACGATGCCATCATCATCGGGCATTCGCAGTTTGAACGTATTCCTGTCTCCCGAGAGCGTCAGGAACGGCTGCTTCAAGAGCAGATCGACGAAATCACAGAAGGACTTGAAGAGCTCAAGTCCAGCCGTGCGGAGCGTTTTACGATAAAGAGCCTTGAACGCACGAAGAAAAGCCTTGAGGTCAAATTGAAAAAGCTCCAGGACGGGACACGCAAGGACGATGTAATCACATTTGAACAGTTAGGTGTTGACCGTCTCTATGTGGATGAGGCACATTCGTTCAAAAACCTGTTCCTCTACACAAAAATGAGAAACGTCGCCGGTCTTTCGACCACGGATGCACAGAAATCCTCCGACATGCTTCTCAAGTGCCGCTATATCGATGAAGTCACCGACAGCAAGGGTGTAATCTTCGCCACCGGTACTCCTGTCAGCAACAGTATGACGGAGCTCTACACGATGATGCGCTATCTCCAACATGACACCATACAAAGGAAAGGTCTCGCGCATTTTGACTGCTGGGCTTCGACCTTCGGTGAAACTCAAACCGCCATAGAACTTGCGCCAGAAGGCACAGGTTATCGCGCACGTACAAGATTCGCCAAATTCTTCAATCTGCCGGAGCTGATGAATCTGTTTAAGGAAGCCGCCGACATCAAAACGTCCGACCAGCTTCATCTTCCCACGCCGACGCCGGTATATCACAGCGTCGTGACCCAGCCAACGGAAATCCAGAAAGGCATGGTGCAGGAGTTATCTGAACGTGCCGCCGCTGTCCATGCGGGAACTGTTGATGCGACGGTTGACAACATGCTCAAGATAACTTCCGATGGACGCAAGCTCGGTCTTGACCAGCGCGTAATCAACCCGGATTTGCCCGATGACCCGCAAAGCAAGGTCAACCAATGTGTTGGAAATATCTATCGCATCTGGGATGAGGGACAGCCCGAAAAGCTGACGCAGCTTGTATTCTGCGACCTATCCACGCCTAAGAGCACCGTTGCCCGCAAGGTAGCAAAATCCTCGGCAGGAAATCTCGACAGTCCCGAGGTTCACGCGCTTGAAGCTATGCTCGATAAGGAAAACGATGACGGTACTGCGTTCTCGGTATATGACGACATTCGGGAAAAGCTCGTCGGTATGGGCGTTCCTCGCGAACAGATCGCGTTCATTCATGAAGCCAACACCGAGGTACGCAAAAAGGAATTATTCGCAAAAGTCCGCTCCGGTCAGGTGAGAGTATTGCTCGGAAGCACCTTCAAGATGGGAGCTGGAATGAACGTCCAGGATCGGCTTGTGGCACTTCACGATTTAGATTGTCCGTGGAGACCGGGCGACCTTGAACAACGCTCCGGTCGTATCATCCGTCAGGGCAATATGAACCCGGAGGTGCATATCTTCCGTTACGTTACGGAATCGACATTTGACGCCTATTTGTGGCAAACCGTAGAGAATAAGCAGAAGTTTATTTCGCAGATTATGACATCGAAAAGTCCTGTCCGCTCCTGCGACGACATCGATGAAACCGCACTCTCTTATGCGGAGATTAAAGCGTTGTGCGCCGGTGATGTTCGTATCAAGGAAAAGATGGATTTGGATGTGGACGTAGCGCGGTTGAAACTCATGAAAGCTAGTCACCAAAGTCAGCAGTACAAGCTAGAAGACAATCTTCTTCGCTATTTCCCCGAGCAGATCGAACAGTGCAAAGGCTTCATTTCGGGGTTTGAAACAGATATGAAAACGCTTGAAGCACATCCGCACCCCAAGGATGGCTTCGCCGGTATGGAGGTACGCGGCGATAAACTCACGGATAAGGAAAACGCCGGTGCTGCGCTTGTGGACGCTTTCAAGGAAGTGAAAGGACTTGAGCCTGTACCTGTCGGCAGCTATCGCGGTTTTGCTATGTCGTTGACGCTTGAAGATTTCGGCAGAGATTATGTTCTCACGCTCAAGGGTGAAATGACCCATCGTGTCTCACTCGGTAAAGACCCTCGCGGAAATCTGACACGAATCGACAATGCCTTAAACGGTATGACGGAGCGTTTGCAAAATGTGCGTGACCGTTTGGAGAACCTGTATGCACAGGTGGAAACCGCCAAGGGCGAGTTGGGTAAGCCGTTCCCGCAGGATGAAGAACTGAAGATAAAATCCACTCGTTTGGCAGAGTTGAATGCGGAGCTCAATATCGACGACAGAACGCCGTTGGAGCGCATGGCGCAGGATACTGAAATTGCGAAATCGACTCCGCATGTGGGGCAGTTATCCCGTCCGTCCGTACTTGAAAAGCTGAAAAATCCTGTTTCTGCGTCTCAACAGCAAAAGAAAAAATCTCATGAATTGGAGGTCAGATGATGAAGGAAACCGCAAAACTATATACCCATCCCGCAGCATACGCACGGGAGCATAGCGAGCTTGAGGAATACCGCGCCTCTTTCAAAGCCAATGTCGCTTGTAAGGAAGCAATCGAAGCGGCAATTCACGCCCATTACAGCGATAATAGACTGAACACCGATGCCGTATTCAAACAGGTCGTCGATGCTTTCGGAGCAGACCGCGTGGAATATGTATTGGCGGCGACGGTGCGTGAAAAGAATTGGGACGGGCGCATTTCACGCGAGAACAAAGCGTGGGCGCAGACAGTTCCGGTAATGCAGAACCCCGATGCCTGGGGAACCGACCGAAACTGCTACTTCGTTGTAGACCAAGCGCATACCGGTCTGGTAGACTTGCTTGTAACCCATGTCAGAAAAAATCCTGCGAAGGACATTTCCGAGCCTACAAAGAAAGCCTCTGTTCTTGAAAAGCTGCAAAAGCCCACCGAGAAAATGAAGCCTCCTGTTAATGATAAAAAGGTTAAAGGGCAGGAACTTTGATGGAGGGGCGCAAGAGAACTGAGCAGATTCTATTTTGGGTAAACGAAGAGGAACGCGCTCAGATAGAAGAACGAATGGCGCAGCTCGGCACGAGTAACATGAGCGCCTTTCTGCGGAAAATGGCAATCGAAGGGCTGATAGTAAAGCTGGAGCTGCCTGAGCTGCGGGAGATGGTATCTCTGCTTCGGTATTCCAGTAATAACATCAATCAGATTGCAAAACGACTGAATGAATCAGGTCGTGTCTACGACGCGGATATGGAGGACATTCTCCAAAAACAGAGTGAGATATGGAACATGGCAAGCGAGATATTGACCAGGCTTGCCGCCTTACAGTAAATGACTTTACGCGCCAAGGGTGGAGCTCAGCGGGCAATTCCGCTTTCCTCTGCGACATCCTTGCCGCGTTACATATTCGCGTGTAAACTATGCTCAGAAACAGAACGGAGGGAGCTCTCATGAAATTCATTTTGAAGATTTTATTCGCGCCGATTATCGCCGTACTCGCGGTATTTATACGGCTTTGTTCTCTTGCAATTCGCATATCCGGCATGGCGCTCAGCATCGTGAGTGGTTTGTTCGCCGTTGCGGGAATCGTGTATATGATTACGGAATCCGTTGGTAAAGGTTGTATCGGTCTGGTCACCGCGTTTCTGCTTTGTCCCTACGGACTGCCCATGCTCGCGGCGTGGCTCTTAGGCTGTTTACAACAGCACCGATTTGCGATTCAGGATAGAATCTACGGTTGAGTTTCGCAAGACAAGTCAATTACTTATTCGGGAGACGAGCGATGTATGAATTGCTCGTCTCTTCATTTTGGGAGGTGAGCTAATGGCGACAACACGAATTATCCCCATGCACATTAACACCGGAAAGACACTCGCGCAATGTCTTTCCGACCGCACGGACTACGCAAAAAATCCCGATAAGACAGATGACGGCAAGCTCATTTCCTCATATGAATGTGACGCGCTGACTGCCGATGCAGAGTTTTTACTTTCAAAACGACAGTACAGGATTCTAACCGGGCGCGTTCAGGAAAGTGATGTGATAGCCTATCAAATCCGTCAGTCCTTCAAGCCCGGAGAAGTCACACCGGAAGAAGCAAACCAACTCGGATATGAGTTTGCGAAGCGGTTTACAAAAGGCAATCACGCCTTTATTGTCTGTACTCATACCGACAAATCACACATTCATAATCACATCATCTGGAACTCGACAACGCTCGACTGTACGCGGAAGTTCCGAAACTTCTGGGGCAGTACAGAAGCCGTCCGAAAGCTCAGTGATCTCATCTGTGCAGAACATCGTCTGTCTGTGATTGAGAACCCGCAGCCGCACGGAAAAAGCTATAACAAGTGGCGCGGCGGTGAATCTAAGTTTTGCAACCGAGACCTGTTGCGCGCAGCGATTGACGCGGCGCTTTCAAAGAAACCAAAGGATTTTGAAGCGTTCCTGAAGCTGCTGGAGAGCTCGGGCTACAAGGTCAAACGCGGAAAAAACATCACGTTCGCCCATGAGGGTCAGAAGCAAAACATCCGGCTTCGCTCACTCGGTACAGGGTATTCGGAAGAAGAACTGCGCTCGGTTATCGCGGGCTCAAAGACGCACATTCCGAAGAAGAAAAAGAAGTATCTCGCCACGCCGAAACCGCGCCTGATCACTTCGATAGAGGAAAGCCTTAATTCTGGAAAGGGCGCGGCTTACGATAACAAAATCAAGGTATCCATGCTCAAAGAAATGGCACATACTTTTCTGTATCTTGAGGAACAGGACTTTCCCGATTATGAAGCCCTCGCTGCGTCGGTTGATGATTCTAAGGCAAAGTTTTATGTGCTCTCGGAAAAAATCAAAGCCGCCGAAAAGCGCATGGCTGAGATTGCAGTTTTGAAAACGCACATCATCAACTATTCCAAAACCCGTGACGTTTACACGGAGTACCGCAAAGCCGGATACTCAAAAAAGTTCCTCGCAGAGCACGAGAGCGACATCATTTTACACAAGGCAGCAAAGAAAGCATTTGACGAGCTGGGGATGAAAAAGCTCCCGACAGTTAAGACCTTACAGACCGAATATGCCGCGCTTCTCGCTGAAAAGAAAGCCGCTTATGCCGGCTACAATGCAGCGCAAACGGAGATGCGTACAATGCTCATCCACAAGGCAAACGCCGAGTATATTTTGAACCTGAACCGCCAGGACGAAGATCGTACAAGGGAGCGTCAGCATGAAGAAAAATAAGCGCCGGCACGGTGCGCAGCCGCAGGATTTATCCTGCGTTCAAAAGGGTTTGGGGATGATGCCCCAACAAGCAAACGGGAGGTTTCCGCGACAGCGGGAATCTCCCGTTTAAGCCTTCTGTATATAGGAAGGCATTGCTTGCCAACTACTTGGGAACTCAAATCGTCCGTGTCTTGTGTCGTTTTCTATCTCGATAGATCAAGCAGCTTACAATCTCCAAAATAATTTGCTCATAAAACAGAAATATTTGCGAACTCCAACATGTGCTCTTGATTTATTCACTTTTTTGTGATATAATGAAAAAGTGAATTCATGCTTGCAGATTTTGCTGATTTGGAGGCCATTACGATGGATGTATGCTACAACAACCTATTCAAAATGCTGATTGATAAAGGACTCAGGAAGACTGAGTTTGCCAAGGAGGTCGGCATCAGTGCCAACACTTTGGCAAAGCTTTCCCGTAACGAACTGGTTTCAATGGATGTAATGGTTCGCATATGCAGAAGAATGAACTGCACCTTTGACGATGTTGTGGTGATACTTCCGGAAGCACCTCTCGAAAAGGAGGTTGCCACCAAGAAATGATTATTAAGTCTCCATACAACGGCTCAGGCTCTCTCACGCGAGAGCAGTTCTTATTCTATGAAATGAGAACAACAGCAAAGCTCAAATCAGAAGGATTGTCGAACAAGGAAATTGTGGATAGTATCGTCCGAGACAATCTCTTTCAATACCCGACCGAGAAATCCGTTAAGAGTATTGCGGGCGCTTGTATTGCAAGGCTCGAAGCGATGAGCGATGAATCTCTTACGCTTGCGATAGCTTCTCAGCCGTCTGAAATCGCAAAGCAGATATGCCTCTACGCCATCATGAAACACCGTAGGCTCGTTTGGGATTTTATGCTGACTGTCATCGGAGAAAAGTACCGTATAAAGGACAGCTCCTTTGGTAGAATGGACTTGAACGTATTCTTCATGCGTTTACAGGAACAGGATAACAACGTGGCGTCCTGGAGTGACGCGACAGTGCAGAAACTCAAACAAGTGCTCACGAGGATTCTGGTTGAGAACGAATATCTCGACAGCACGAAAGCCGATCACCTTAACCCGGTGTGGCTTAATCCGATTCTGAAAAACGCAATGCAGGCAAACAACGATGACATTGCTCTGCCGGCGTTCAACTGCTTAATATAGAGGGGTGCCGGATATGTCAAACTTAAACGAACGACTGGATCATTTGCGTTCCCGAATTCAAGAACCTGCGTTTCTTGAGGGAAGAGGTCTTTCCAACGAGGTGAATATTCAAATCTTTTGTTATGACGCAAAGGATGAGATGTCCGTCCAGCATTTTATCAGTCAAATCGTGACAGATCAAAGTCTGTCTTGCCATCTGATTGAGTGCAACCTCTATAAGACTTTTCTCTCTGCATGTGAGGATATTGATATTCTCGATGCAATACCGGATATGGAAGAATCCGAGGGGAGCATATTCCTTCTTGAACAGCTCCATTCTACGGTCGGTGAATCGGAGTTCATAGAAAAAATCAAGTATGCGCCTCATCGGATCGGAGATATTCTTTTGCTTACTGGTGTCGGTGATGTGTTTCCGTTTATGAGAGTCCACTCTCTTTTGGAAGCACTGCAACCGCATTTTTCAGATGTGCCGATTCTGGTTATGTACCCCGGCGTATTTGATGGGAACTACTTAAAACTATTCGATAAACTACCGCCGAATCCGTATTATCGCGCATTCAATGTGATGTAAGGAGGCTACAGTATAATGAAAATTCAATCCATGTTTGCAGATGACATCAACCGTCAGATAAACGGTGTTATTAAAGTCGATCAGCAGGATGCTTCCACCGAAAGCGAAGTGCGCGAATATGTTGTCACGAAGGAGCTCAAAAAGCACTTTATAAGTTTCTTCAACCATTACTGTGACAGTTTCGCGCAGCCTACTGATGACACCGGAGTATGGATTTCCGGTTTCTTCGGAAGTGGTAAATCTCACTTTCTGAAAATGCTTTCCTTTATTTTGGAGAACCGCACGATAAACGGAGTGAAGACCGTGGAGCGATTCCGCGCGAAATTTGCGGATGACCCTGCCACTTTTATGCTCATAGATAAAGCAACCAGAGGTAAGACAGAGACCATTCTGTTCAACATTGACATTGAAGGTTCTATCAACAAAGATAAGACCGCCGTCCTCCGTGTTTTCGCCAAGATGTTCTACAATCATCTGGGCTACTACGGAGAGAATCTCAAAGTCGCTATGTTGGAGCAATACATAGATAGGCTCGGTAAAACAGAAGAGTTCCGTAGAGTGTTCGAGGCGAAAAAAGGTAAACCGTGGGTAGAAATGCGCCGTGCGTTTGCCTTTAATGGTAAAGCAATCATCCCTTCACTCATGGAAGTACTTGATATGAGCGAAGACGATGCAAAAAGCTGGTTTAATGACAAAACTTCCATCGATATGAGCATCGCTCAGCTTGTGGAAGACATCAACGAATACGTGGGCAGACAGCCCAAGGACTTCCGCCTGCTGTTTATGATTGATGAAGTCGGTCAGTATGTTGGCGCTGATACGGATATGCTCTTGAATCTCCAGTCGCTGATAGAAAAGATCGGCAGTGAGTGCGGCGGCAGAGTGTGGATTGTCTGTACCGGTCAGGAAGCGATTGATGAGATCATTAAAGTGCGCGCCGATGCGTTCTCTCGCATTCAAGCGAGATTTGCTGTTCGTCTCTCACTTTCATCTTCTGCCGTTGATGAAGTCATTCAAAAGCGTATTCTTAGCAAGAAGCCCGAGGCAGCGAAGACGCTTGAAGCGATATACGATCAAAACGAGTCTGTGTTGCGCAATCTGTTCAGCTTTACGGATTCCATTCTTGATATAAAGGGTTATGGCGGTTCCTCTGAGTTTGCCATTGATTTCCCGTTTGTACCGTATCAGTTTATTCTGCTGCAAAAAGCATTTGTCGAAATCCGCAAGCACGGCAACGCCGGCAAGCATCATTCTGACGCGGAGCGTTCCATGCTCTCCGGTTTCCAGGAGGCAGCAAAGAAAGTACAAGACCGCGACGAGTATTCGCTCGTTCCGTTCTTCCGCTTTTATGACACCGTACATAGCTTTCTCGACAGCTCCATCCGCCGCGTAATTGAACGCTGCGAGAAGGCTGCACAGGACGGAAACGGGATTGAATCTCAAGATGTTGATGTACTCAAGCTCCTTTACCTTGTCCGCTATATTGATGATGTGAAAGCAAACATAGATAACATCGCCATCCTCATGGCAGATGATATTCGCACGGATAAAATTGTGCTCCGTGAAGCCATCAGCGCGTCGCTAAACCGTCTTGCCAGTCAGAACTATATCGGCAGGAATGGAGACACCTACAACTTCCTCACGGATGAAGAGCAGGATATCCAACGCGCAATAAACAACGAAACGCAGGTAGACACCGCCGCTATCGTAGAGCGTATTGCTCATATGATTTACGGCGATATCTACACGACCAAGAAATATCGTTATGGAAAATACGACTTTGCCTTCGACCAGATGGTTGACGGTGTGGCTGTCGGTGCTCTAACCGGTGGAATGAAGCTTAGGTTTCTGACCGTGGCTACATCGCCGCAGGATAAAACAGACTTAAAGCTGATGACGGATTCTATGGGACAGGCTATAGTGGTTTTAGCTGAAACGCCGTATTACGACTCCCTGGAAACAGCCATGAAGATACGTAAATACGTCAAGCAACGCAACGTGACAGAGCTTCCCAAGTCTGTCCAGACCATCATTCAGGAAAAACAGAATGAAGCCGGTCTTTATGAATCCGAGGTTATGGATTGTCTTGCGGACGCTATTGTCTCCGCTACCTTCTATGTAGCCGGTGAGCGGATTGAGCTCAAGCCGGGAGCAGTCAGTGCAAAGAGCGATGACCCCAAGACCCGCGAGTCGGAAATCAAGCGTGGAAAAGCAAGAAGCGTAATTGACCAGGCACTCGAATACCTTGTCGCACACGTTTACAGCGAGCTTGACCTCATCGTCAAAAACGTAGAAACCGATGATGAAATTATCGCGGTTTTATCAGGTGGACAGGTATCACTGACCGGCATGGGGCCGAATAGTGATGCAGCCGCCAAGATGGAAGATTACCTTGAGATGCAGTTTGCGAACAAGCTTCCCACCTCGATGGCGGATATTCAGAGCCGCTATCAAGCGATACCCTATGGATGGAAAGAAATTGACATTGCTGCTGTTGCCGCACTGCTTATTTATGAGCAGAAGGTCACGGTCAAATACGGCGGCGTGACAATACAGCCCGGTAATCCCAAATTGCCGGATATGCTCCGCAAGAAGAGTGAGATTGGCAAAACAACAATCTCAAAGCGTCAGGTTATCTCGCTTGTCAAGTTGAAGCAAGTCAAGGAATTTCTGCGCGAATACTTTGACATCATGGATGTGCCGGACGATGAGGATGGCCTTATTGCCTTTATTATCGAAAAGATGGGCAAGCAAAAAGACCACTTCGCGGCACTTCTTTCCCGCTACGAAGGACATAAATATCCGGATAAGGTGCTCATCCAGAATTCGATTGCTATGATTGAGGATGTTCTTTCACAGCAGAAGGACAACATCGCGCTCATTGACCGTGTACTTGCCAAGCGTGACGCCTTGCTTGACAATAAGGATGATGTTGCGAATGTGGAGGGCTTTTTCGCCAGCCAGGTTGCGATATTCGATGCCGCTGTCAAAATGGAACATGACCTTTCAAATGAGCTTGCTTATCTTGCAAAGGAGCCGGAGTCGAATACGGCGCTCAACCAAATACGCCTTATCACTCAGCTCGTCACCGATGTGAAGCTGATTTATAGGCGCATACCCGAACTCAACGAATTGATGAAGACAGTGAGCGCCGGTCATGACCGTCTGCTCTCCGCAAAGCGCGATGAGCTTCTTGAAATTGTCCGTCAATGCATGGAGGCTATTCACACGACAGCCGGAAGCACAATAGACGCAAAAAACATCATCACAACGGCGGATACATTCTACACACAGCAAAAAGAGCGCATCGCGCAGCTTCGCAGTCTTGCCCTGTTGGACGGACTTGTGCCGCCGATGATTACCTATAAAGACGAAACGGTGGAAAAGCTGGAGCTGATGGACAAGCCTGTTCCTCCCAAGCCTGTCGCACCGCCAACACCGGAACAGCCGGGAAAACCTGCACCCAAGAAGCTCATCAAGGCTCTGAACCGTCAGGTCGTCTTCCCCGCAAAACAACTCGAAAGCGAAGCGGATATCGATGCCTATGTTGAAAAGGTGCGCGCACAGCTCAAAGCGCTCATGCAGAACTGCGACGGGATAAAGTTGAACTAAACGAAAGGATTATCATGCTATGGCAACAACAATAGAAATAAACAAACAAAGCGTGAAAGCATTACTCTCATCAGGAATTGAGAGACCCTTTGTTATTCCGGAATACCAACGTCCATATGCATGGAACTTTGATCAAGTCGATACGTTGTTCTCTGACATCTGGGAGTTTACAGAGAATTTTGGCGGTTCAAAACGGAATGCAACGTATTTTCTCGGCAGCATCGTTTCTTACGAAAACAAAGACGAAGGAACGCAAGAAATCATTGATGGTCAACAGAGAATTACCTCTCTATTTCTGTTGCTTCGCGCAATATACACGAAACTTGAAAAAGGAGCTCAGAGTAAAGAATCCGATAACTTTCTGAAGCAAATCAGAGAGTGTATTTGGCGCGCAAATAAGTTGACTGCCGAAGTTGATTTCGATGATATTTTGCTAACCTCAAGAGTTGTCAACAATGATGGAAACGAATGTCTGCGTGATATTTTACGAACCGGCGTAGCCGATGATAAGGCAGACGACAACTATTCCAAAAACTATCTGCGCTTTCAGTCATTATTCGACACCGCATCAAATAACAGTCCACTGTTGATTTTTGACTTTATCTACGCATTATTAAACCAAGCTATTCTGTTGCCCATCACGGCTGATACACAGGATACAGCACTCACTATATTCTCAACGCTAAATGATCGCGGTATGCCCCTTTCGGATGCCGATATCTTTAAGGCAAAAATATACAATCATTACAAGACGACAGAGGAAAAGCAACTTTTCATCGATGACTGGAAAGAGCTTGATGATAGAGCACGATATGCCGGAGAGAGCATTCAACAATTGTTTTACTACTACATGTTCTTCCTTCGTGCTAAAGCCGGCGACAACAGCTCCACGACTCCCGGCGTTCGCAAATACTTCCTTGACGGAAAAGCCGCCAGACTGTATGAGACTGATTTGATGGATAATCTGAAAATAATACTTAATCTGTGGTTGGTTTCATCAAAACGGGAGATTATAGAAAATGAAAGCTGGAGCGAAAATGTCGATATTCTAAAAGCAATCGATGTTATCAGCTCCTACCCAAACGAGTTTTGGAAGTATCCGGTTGTTATCTACTATCTTCAGCATAGAAATGAAGACAGCTTTGATAACTGCTTCCTGATATTCTTACATAAGCTCATTGGAGAGCTATTGGTTCGGTATCTCCTTGCACCGACTATCAACGCTGTCAAAGTTGATATACTCAAGTTAAACGGAGAAATCATTAAAGACGCACACCCGGTATTTGCATTTAAGGATATAGATACAGCCCAATTATCGGCGGCTATCAAGTCCCCTAATCGAAATGCTGTTCGTATGCTTCTAAAAATCATCGCCTATCAAGATAACAGACAGCAGTGGCTCTTGCCGGATAGTTGGGAGATTGAGCATATTTTCCCGCAGAAGTGGCAGGCATCTTACTTTGTCAACATGAGTGACGATGTAATCCGCGATAAGATTGAACACATCGGCAACAAACTGCCGTTTGAAAAACGGCTAAACATCGTCGCCGGTAACGGATACTTTGGTAAGAAGAAAGAGCAGTATTCTAAGTCCAAGATTGCCTGTACAATAGCGATGTCAACAAGCACCGTATCAGAATGGAGTCTTGAAGACATTACGGAACGAGATATTCTTCTTAGTAATATGCTGACCGCTTTGATAAAGGCATGGAATGAGAAATATACGGTTGATCAAACAGCAGCATCTGATGAACCGACTGATGAGCAGAAAGCTTTAATTGATCAGTTCAAGAAAAACGGCTGGGTTAAGTAATTCGAAAAGGAGAGCCAAATAATCATGGACAAGAACGCCATTAAAAAATACGCTGTCTGGGCGCGGCGGGAGCTTATCTCCCGCGTCAGCCAAAAGGCGCAGCAGTTTGGTATATCCGAAAAGAATATTGTGGATACCGGTGCGGACAGCGTGAACGGGCATCTGCTCTCCACTGACGAGAAAAAGCAGCGTCAGGCGCTCATTGTCCGTATAAAGCAGAAGGGCTATGAGCAGGTGATGGAGGAAGTCGCCTACACATGGTTCAACCGCTTCTCCGCACTGCGCTTTATGGAGGTAAACGGCTATCTGCCGAGCCATGTCCGCGTGTTCACCGACGATGCGAACAACTACAGGCCGCAGATACTCACAGAAGCCATCCATCTTGAACTGGAGGGCTTACGCATGGAGCGAGTCTATGCGTTGAAGGAGGCTAACGATGACGCTGCTCTTTATAAATACCTCATCATCACCCAATGCAACGCCCTCTCTGCTGTGCTACCCGGAATGTTTCAGAAGATAGCCGACTACACCGAGCTGCTGTTCCCGGATAACCTTCTGCGCGAGGGCAGCGTGTTGGAGCAGATGGTCACGCTCATTCCCGAAGCGGACTGGCAGGATCAGGTGCAGATCATCGGCTGGCTGTATCAATACTACAACTCCGAACCGAAGGACAAGGTGTTTGCCGACCTCAAAAAGAACATCAAGATAAGCAAGGAAAACATCCCCGCCGCGACCCAGCTTTTCACGCCGGACTGGATCGTCCGCTATATGGTGGAGAACTCCCTCGGTCGCTTATGGATTGAGGGACATCCCAATGATACGCTGAAAGCGGGCTGGAAATACTACCTCGACGAA
>ERZ795057.2088-NODE-2088-length-15729-cov-795.047914_pt1 | contig 15729 bp, 16 predicted proteins | sample MGYA00375141_ERZ795057 | MGnify/ENA primary metagenome ERZ795057 (study PRJEB30186, sample SAMN05720163) | activated sludge metagenome | isolation source: Anaerobic digester | place: Hong Kong | collected 2015-01-26 ... | reverse complement strand
CAACAACTAAAAGCACAATTACGACAATTGCTGCCTTGTAATACTTTTTTATGTATTGTTGAATTTCATCTCTAATGAATTGTTGATTGTTCATAAACAATATTTTAAAATTTTATAGTCTGTTAATATACAATAATTAATATGGTTTGAAAATGAATCTGTGTTTTTTTTCTCGGCTTGCTTGTAATAGTTGAATATTCTGGAGCATACTGGCGGATACCGGGCCAAAATTATTGAAAAAAGGAGGAGAGCAAGCCCTCCTCCAGTTACAGTTTTTAAGTGAGCAGGTTATTTTTGTAGTTGCAACACAAAAAGGACCTGACATGGCTGGAAAATTAATAACATTGAGCAAAGTATAAACGGACGACAGACGGTTGGTGAGATTGTTTTCGTAATAAATAATTGACGTTTCTGTCGATTAAATCAACATAAATACGGTGTTTTAGATTAGTGCTACGTCTTAATATGGCGGAGTGAAGGGCGTTCTTTGTTACCGATAATCGTAAAAAGAATGTCATGAGAAAGAACCTTATTTAACAGTTTCTCCTTCAACAGTCGACTTCACTACTGAGGGAGGCAAGCATTCGTTGTCAATATCATGCAATAACGAATGGAATGATGTGTTATCTGTTAATGTATCAACTAACGGAGCATCCTGGTCGGTAGGCGATGTGCCGGATTGGCTGACATTTTCTGCTGTAAATGGTACAGGAAATGCCACAGTAAATGTTATTGTGAAGAAAAATTCTTTGGCTGTGGAAAGGGAGGCCGCAGTGGATTTTTTTGCCGAGTCGGCCACTGCGCAATTAAAAGTTAAACAATCTGCTGCTCCTCCTACAATATCACTATCAGTAACTGAAAAAGAATGTGGTTTTTCTGAAGATTCTGTTGAAGTTGTTGTTACCACTAACGGACTTAATTGGGAAATTGATCAGACTGTAGAATGGATTTCATGTGATAAGACCTCGGGAAGCAATGGGGAATCATTGAATATCCAGGTTGAAAAGAATTTGTCCCGGGATGATAGAACGGGCGCCATTGTTTTTGCCTCCGGAAGCAGTTATTGCCATGACACATATTGACATTGCCGCGCCTGCTTTTTGTATTGGTACATGCTGGGCAGGATTTGTAATAATGGCTATGGAAGATTATGGGCCGTTAAAGCAGCTTGTCCCATGTTATTTGGATATTAAAGATATGAAATAACATCCATACCAAGACGGAGAATGCTAAAACTCATTCCATGGTATTACTTCACCATGTGAGGTTGATAGTCTCTTGTCTCCGCCGTAGATCACGTAACAGTCTTCAGGGCTTGTTTTCGATAGATTGGCCCATACTTTTATTCCTTTAAAATAATCCGATGAATACGTGGACCCGGATTTAATCTCATAAGCCAGCTGTTTCCCTTTTTTAGAAAAGAGAAAGTCAACTTCATTACCTGTACTGTCACGCCAGAAAGTTAAATTTGGTTCTTTCCCGTTATTCAATGCATCTTTTACGAATTCATTAATAACCATATTCTCGAACAAGCCACCTCTCAGGAAATGGGTTGATAGTTGCTTTTCATCTTCAATACCCAACAGGGATGACGCTAACCCTGTATCCCAAAAATACAGCTTGGGAGATTTTATGAGCCTTTTTGAATAATTATTATGATCGGGTTTCAGCAGATAGATAATATAACTGGCTTCCAAAACTGATAACCAGGATTGAACAGTTGAAACAGCTATACCTGTTTCGTTGGCAAGAGAAGATAAATTTAGCAATTGTCCTATACGTCCTGCACAGAGCTTTATGAACCGAATAAACTTACTTAAGTCATCAATGTTTTTCAGTAATCGAAGGTCTTTTTCAATATAAGTTTGAATATAGCTCGGGTAGAAATCAGTTGGTTGAATCTTTTTATCAAAAATTCGCGGATACCCCCCCTGAAAGATTTCGTTATTGACAGATGTAGGTAAAATTTCTGCCTTTTTCAATTCAGAGTGCGAAAAGGGCAACAATTTGAGTATAGCCGTTCTACCTGCTAGTGATTGACTGATAGATTGCATTAATAGAAAATTCTGAGAACCGGCCAAATAATACATACCTTCTCTATTTTCAGCATCCACATGAGTTTGCAAGTAAGAAAACAGTTCCGGCACGCGCTGAACTTCATCTATTATGGTTTTATCTGGATAAGACTTTAAAAAGCCACGCGGGTCATCATGAGCTAGCAGTCTATTATCCGGGTCTTCCATAGAAACATAGTTATAGTCAGGTAATATTGATTTAAGTAATGTGGATTTACCTGACTGTCTGGGACCTGTTAGAGTAACAACAGGAAATTTGTTTCCCATTGATAGTAATTTTTCTGTTATGTTTCGTCCAATCATTTTTCTTGCAAATTTGGGATTACTTGCAAATTTACGATTGAAAAGTAAATCTGCAAATTTTTCGGTGTCAAAATCGAGCCGGAAAAAATCATAACTTTACACTTGATAACAAAAATTACAATGAAAAAGATCACTATTATCATCACAATCCTGTTTACGATTGTTTCAGGTAACTTGTTTTCACAGGATGGGCAAGAGCAAACCAAAACTCAGATTAAGCCGGCCTTGTTGATCATTGACATTCAAAACGTTTACTTAGGTATGGTTCCCGAAAGAGAAAAGGAGATTGGTATGTACTTCATCAACAACTTGATTGGACTATTCCGCAGTAACGGCTATCCTGTCATAAGAATTTACCATCAGGATGATGCTTCCGGGGCTAAGCCCGGTACCGAGCTGTTTGAATATCCAGCCTCGGTTTTAATCAAGGACGAAGATGTCAGAGTAATCAAGACTTATCCAAATAGTTTCAATAAGACAGACCTGGATAAAATTCTCCGGGAGCAAGGAAGCAATACTATATTCCTATGTGGATTTAGTGCTGTCGGGTGTGTTCTTTCAACCTGGGTTGGAGCACAAGACAAAGATTATAATGCCTTTATGGTAAAGGATGCGATTATGAGCCATGATCCCGATTATACAAACCATGTTGAAGAGATGTTCAATGCAGTTGGCTATGATGCAGTTAAGTTAATACTTGAAAGTTCCGGTCCGGCTGCAAAGTAATATGTCATGTTAATGTCGTGTTTATTTAATGAGATCTTTAAAAATTAATTTAAGTCTGGTCCTGGTTGTTGTAACCAGCTTGGCGTGTAATGCCCAAGCTTACAGGAAGACAGATTTTGGGATTAAGGCAACTATCAATGACATTCAAGTAGAGCTGCAATTTTACAGTTCATCTATTGTCAGGGTAATAAAGTATCCTGAAGGTAAAAGTTTTAAAAAACAGAGCCTTTCTGTTGTACAGGTTCCGCAGAGAGTTCCATTCAGGTTAAAACAACAGGGTGATGAACTGTCGTTGAAAAGCGAAAAACTCAAAATTTCAATCAACCTGAAAACCGGGAAAATTGCATATGCAAACAAGGCAACTCGGCTTTTAACCGAAAAGGAATCGGGAGCGGTGTTTACCCATTTTGACGATGCCGGTGTCAAGACTTATTCGGTATCACAATCGTTCGTTCTTGATGAAGATGAGTTTATTTACGGACTGGGGCAGCAACAACAGGGGAAAATGTCACAGCGTGACGTGAAACTGAATATGATCCAGGGCAATACCGATGATTATATACCCTTTTTCCTGTCTTCAAAAGGATATGGATTGTTTTGGGACAATTATTCTCCCACAATTTTTGAAGATAATGCCGAACATACGTTATTCAGTTCAGAGGTTGGCGATGGCATTGATTATTACTTCATGTGCGGACAAAATGCCGATGCTGTGATAGCCTGTATGCGCGACCTTACCGGACAAGTTCCCATGTTCCCTTTATGGACGTATGGTTTTTGGCAGAGCCGGGAACGATACAAGAGTCAGGATGAACTGGTGGATGTAGTAAAGAAATTCCGTGAACTGAACGTGCCCCTTGATGGTATTATTCAAGACTGGCAATACTGGGGTAACAATTACCATTGGAATGCAATGGAATTCCTTAATCCCGGATTTTACGATCCTCAGAAAATGGTTGATGACGTACACGGGTTGAATGCGCACATGATCATCTCGGTATGGAATTCATTCGGCCCCATGACAAAACAATACAAAGAACTCGGAAAGATCAATGCACTTTTCAATTTTGAGACCTGGCCGCAATCGGGGTCGGAAATCTGGCCTCCCCGGATGGATTATCCGTCCGGTGTTCGTGTTTATGATGCATTCAATCCGGCGGCCAGGAATATTTATTGGAATTACCTGGACAAAGGGCTGTTCTCTTTGGGAATAGACGGGTGGTGGATAGATTCTTCGGAGCCGGACCATTTCAATCCAAAGCAGTCCGATTTTGATGCCACCACCTACCTGGGTTCATTCAGGAAAGTACGCAATGCCTTTCCTTTAATGACAGTTGAAGGAGTTGCCGAACATCAGCGCAAAAAAACCTCTGAAAAGCGGGTGTTTATTCTTACCCGCTCGGCTTTTGCAGGTCAACAGCGTTACGGAGCAAATACCTGGTCCGGTGATGTGGTTGCTTCGTGGGATGCTTTGCGAAATCAAATCTCGGCAGGTTTGAACATGTCTCTCTGCGGTATCCCTTACTGGAATTGCGACATAGGTGGTTTCTTTTTGTGGAACTTCAAGAATCCTCTTGAAAATCCCGATTACCGGGAACTTCATGTCCGCTGGGTTGAATTTGGCACTTTCACGCCAATGATGCGTTCGCATGGCGAGGGTGCACCAAGGGAGCTCTACCAGTTTGGTCAAAAAGGTGATCCGGTATACGACGCCATTGAAAAATACATCATCTTAAGATACAGCTTGTTGCCTTACATTTATTCGACTTCATGGAACGTTACGGCTCACCGGTCAACCATGATGCGGGCACTTGTCATGGATTTTGCGCACGACAAACAAGCCCTGGATATCAACGATGAATATATGTTTGGAAAGTCTTTGCTGGTCAGCCCTGTGACACAACCTATGAACTCAAGTCCTGTCATATCAAAAGATGTTTACCTGCCAAAAGGCAGTGACTGGTATGACTTCTGGACAGGAGAAAAATTCAATGGCGGCCAAACAATCAAAAAGGAGGTTCCTTTGGATATTATTCCCTTGTATGTAAAGGCCGGAAGCATTTTGCCCATCGGGCCCAAAGTACAGTATGCCACCGAAAAGAAATGGGATGATCTTGAAATCCGTATTTATGAAGGTGCCAATGGCGAATTCACCTTGTATGAAGATGAAAACGACAATTACAATTATGAAAATGGCGCCTATTCGACCATTACATTTTCCTGGAATGATAAGAATAAGTCTTTGGCCATTGGTGATTGTAAAGGATCTTATCCCGGTATGATTGCATCACGAAGGTTTAACATTGTAATAGTAGGGAAAGACCTCCAGAAAGTTGTCAGCTATACAGGTAAAAAATCACTTTTTCACTTTATTGCCCTCCATTTGCAAAGCGTTTTGTGAAAATGTCACGTTCTGGAAGAGAATCGGTAAGATTATGTATAGCAGCGTATTCATCTTATTAGAGTATTAAAACTGTTTTGTGTAAAGTTAACATTTCACAAAGCTCACGACTCAAAAATATTCAATACAATGAAGAATTTACTTGTAATATATTCAATTGTTTGAATAAAATACTATTTTTGTGTTACAAAAGGATTTTATTATGATACAACGTGCATTAGAAAAAAAGTTATTATCCGATATTAAACCACAAAAGGTTGTATTATTACTGGGCGCGCGTCGTGTAGGAAAAACTGTACTTATGGAAAAACTGATCCGGGAGTATGGAGATGGCGTGGTATTTTTAAATGGAGAGGATTATGCTACTGTAGAAATGCTCTCGGCAAGAACCATATCCAGTTATAAACAGCTGTTTCAGGGAGTAAAATTACTTGCCATAGACGAAGCTCAAAATATTCCCCATATTGGTAATATTCTTAAACTAATAATCGATCACATAGAAGGTTTGTCTGTAATTGTTTCGGGGTCATCATCCTTCGATTTATACAATATGGCAGGCGAACCACTTGTGGGGCGCTCAAACCACTATATGTTATATCCCTTTTCTTTAAAAGAATTGTCTAAGGAAGAATCCGGAGTGGAAACCATGCAACTTTTGGAGGAAAGACTCGTATATGGAATGTATCCCGAATTGATCCATATATCTGATTTCGACAAAAAGAAACAATATCTGCTAGAGGTGGTAAACTCTTATCTTCTAAAGGATATATTGATGATTGACGGTATCAAGAATTCATCAAAAATGCGAGACTTATTACGACTCGTTGCATTTCAGATGGGTAGTGAAGTTTCCTATGATGAACTGGCCAGGCAGCTTGGATTAAGTCGTAATACTGTAGAGAAATACCTGGATTTGCTTTCAAAAATTTATGTTATTCATAAACTGCCGGCTTTTTCCCAAAATAAGCGGAAGGAAGTAACCAAAAGCAGCAAATGGTACTTTACAGATAACGGAATCAGAAATGCGGTAATTAACGATTTCAGGGTGGTATCCATGCGGGAAGATGTGGGTCTTCTCTGGGAAAGTTTTCTTATTGGCGAAAGAATGAAAAAAAGAAATAATGCAAACGAGTTTGCATCATTCTATTTCTGGCGCAGCTATAGTATGCAGGAGATAGATTTGATAGAAGAATTCAACGGTACAATTTCGGCTTTCGAGTTCAAATGGAATAACAAAAAAGTAAAAACTCCCTCCAGGTTCGTCGAAAATTATCCCCATACAGATTTCAACGTTATAAATAAAATAAACTTTTGGGACTTTATTAAGTAATTAAATTTTCAGTCTGGCTTCAAAGATAGTAATGGCTTTGCCTTTGATCTGAACCCGGCCAGCGTTGCGTGTCCGCACAGCCGGACTTCCTGCGCAGGGGTGAAATAGCGGATGGAGAACCCACTCCCTTTGGGAATGATGAATACAGTTTCTGACAAATTCATTTCCGAGGCCATGTTTTGCATCCACCCGGCAGTCGTCCTGTCCTCAACGATCATCACACCGGCGGGATTGCCTTTGAAAGGCTCATCCGTAAAGGCATTCCGACCGGATGAAGAATAGGAGTTCATGAATAAACATAACCCTGTCACGATAATTGTCAAAGAATTTGGCGCTTAAAAATATGCTGCTTTGCAGCACCGCATAAACTGCCGCGATAGCGGCCTCGGCAAAACTAAACAGGCGCGAATAAACCGGGATTTACTACTGTCGGGATTCGTTACATTTTCTTCCCTATATAAAACATATAGCCATAATAGGCTTTGTACTTGTAATACAACCGGGCTTCATTGCGTTCCATTGCTATGAATTCTTCTGCCGTTTTATTGCCTTTGTGCTTTTGCAGAAAGGATTCCAACCGGGGAGCCTGCCAGGCATAATAATCTGTCCAGATGGTTTCGGGCAGCATATAGGTGGCCATAGGAAGGTAGCCTGCTTTGTGCATCTGGGCGACCTTATTGGGAATGGTATCAATCTGGGGATAGGCTTTATCCCAAAATTTCTGAATCTCGGCAGGCGGCCGCTCATGGCTGAACCAGGTGTTTTCCGTGACGGCAATATAACCGCCTTGTTTCAGAAATTTGCGCCATTCCTTCAAACCACGTTCAAATCCAATGTTATAGATAGCTCCTTCGCACCAGATCAAATCAAATTCTTCCTCTTGGAACGGAAGGTTTTCCATATTGCCGACTATGCCTTTCACCCGGTCCTGAAGGTTGTTGTGTCGGGCATCCAGGTTGAATTGGTCTATGAATCCGGCCCAGGAATCAATACCAATAATCCGGCAGGGTGTGTTTTGGCCCAGAACCATTGTCTGGCCCCCTGTTCCACAACCGATATCGGCAATTTTGGATTCAGGAGTAAGGCCGTCTATAAAACTCAATGCTTTAAGCGTTTCTTCCGGACTTCCGGGACCCTGACGTTTTGTGTTTGAAAAAAAATCATAAATAATACTAAGGTCAAATTCGTGAATTGTTTGTTTTTCGTTTTCCATGTTCGTAAACAAAATAATACTTAAATAAATAATATATAAATAGAAAATGGTCCTCTTGAAGAATTTCAAGAGAACAAACACAGATACAATCTATACAAAAAGTACAGATTGTTTACAGAACAATGTCCGGATTACAAATAAACATCCAATAGTTTTAGCTGCCACGAAGGTATGAAAAAGACATTAAACTTGTTACCTTTAATAATTATTTAAAGATTGACCTATGGAAAAGTCTGATTATCCTATCATAACACTGTGTGGCAGCACACGGTTCAAGGATGATTTTATGCGTGTGCAGAAGGAATTGACCCTGCAGGGCTATATTGTAATCTCGGTGGGGCTGTTCGGGCACAGCGGGGATAAAGATGCCTGGACAGGGGGCACCAAGGAGATGCTTGACGATATGCACAAGCGGAAGATCGACCTGGCGCAGGCCATTTATGTGATCAACAAGGACGGTTACATTGGTAGCAGCACCAGGAGCGAGATTGAATATGCGAAAGCTGCCGGGAAGGAAATATATTACATGGAATAATGCTTTGCCTAGAATTCTATTCCTTAGTCAAAGCTTTTATCAGGTCAACTTCTTCCTGTTTATAGGGCGTGCCGTCCTTGCGGAATACTTCGTGAAACCAGGGTTCCGGTTCCGAGCCGTCGGGGATGGGTTCACTCCAGGCGTATTTGGTGTTGGTTTTTCCTTCCACCAGTCCCCAGTTGATTGCCCCTATGCCTTGCTCTTTCAGGATGGGCATGATGTTGCTGAACAGGCTGTTGTTCCTGCGGGCCATGTATTCCGTACAGATCATGCGCTTGTTGTAACTTTTTAAGGTATCAATGGCGTGTTGGTGACTGATTTCATCACTGTAATTGTGGTAGGTTATGATATCGGAGTTCTCAAGCTGGAATTTGTTGAGGTCCGTCAATCCATGATGCCAGACACCGGCAGATACCGGCTGGGAAGGGTTGACTTCTCTTGCCCACTGGAACACACTCTTCAAGAGGGGCAACGATTTGTTCTCATAACCCGAATTCCCGGGCTCGTTGTACAAATCCCACAAAACAATCCTATTATCATCTTTGAATGTTCCCAGGATATCTTTTACATAAGCTTCCAATACATGGATCAGCTCCGGTGAAGTGAAAAGCAAATCCCCGGGATCCCTTACCCATCCGGAATTGTGCACCCCGGGCTTTGGCTCGGGTTGTTTGCCGGCACTGTAGGTGGGGTTCCAGCAATCGTCAAAAAACACAAAAATGGTCCTTATGTTGTGCTTATGGGCAATGGCCAGATATTGGGCCATCCTGTCCTTGAATCCCGCTTTGTCCACTTCCCAGGCAACATGATGCAGGTATACCCTCATGCAGTTGAATCCTATCTCTTCTGCCCAACCCAGTTCCCGGTCAATGGTCTCGGGATCAAAGGTTTCTTCCTGCCAGAATTCCAGTTGGTTTATGGCTGTACTCGGAGTAAAGTTTGCACCCCGCAGCCAGGGCGTATCGGTGGACTCGCCCTGATTACAGGAAAGGAATAAACAGCCTGCCATAAGGCCGATGAATGCAATAATTAAAAATCTCATGTTCTTCTTCATGATACTATTTATTTCTCCAGGAACCGGTTAATTCGGTTTTCCGCATTTTCCCGCAGGTTGTAATAATAAAAAGATATGTCAAAAGAGTGATATACCCCTGGGCCCATAGCTCCAGAAATTTGGTACATGGCGTTTTCATCTACACTGGTGCATTCCAGAACGCCTTTGGCCAAATTGATGCGGGCATCGGCAAAATTCGGAATCAGCCCGAAATTTCCCTGTGCATCAACGGGCATATTCGAGCCGAGGCTTTCCTCTGCCGAGGCGGGGGTTTCATCTCTTTTCCAGTTGATTGGGTTGATGACCAGCCCAATCTCGCCGGACATTACAATGTTTGCCCCGGGAGCCACGGAAGGGGATTGGGTGTTGTAAGAAACGATGACCCCGGTGTCATCGGCTCCCCTGGCAAATTTAAGGTGTTTACTTGCGTTCATGAATTCTGCAGTCACCGGGTACCCAATTACATAGGCACAAACCATCCGTGCATAAACATCGGCATGTTCGGACATGTATTTATTCAAAAGGATCAACAATACCTGGGCACCTTGTGAATGTCCCACCAGGATGAAAGGTTTTCCATTGTTATAATTCTTGATGTAGTGATCAAAGGCGGCAATCGCATCTTTAGCCGGGATGCTGTCAATGACTGCCCAGCGTTCAGCCGGGGGCAGGGTAAGGGTAAAAGCAGCGTCTGCCTGCCTGTAGTAGGGGGCGTAGATATTGCCTGCAGTTTCAAAGGCGGTTGCCTGCCTGTTGAAGGCTTTTTGAGAACCCGTAAGCATGATGGGATTATCGATAGCGCAAAAGTCGGGTTCCAAGGGATCTGCCTTGTACCAGGCAGTAGGGTACACATAGAAAACATCCACATTCATTGAGCCGTTTGCAGGAAGCGATAACCAGTTTTCAGTTTTCGAATAATCGGTGGCAGGGTTTTCGTCTTTTATATTTAATGTGTCACAGGAATAAAATGACAGACTAATGGATGTGACTAAAAATAAGCTAGTTAAATTAAATCGACTCATTATTAATTCTTAAGTATTTCAATTAATTTTTTATTGATATAAAGTGTTTCTCTGCCGACTTTTTGTGATTCCAGAACACCTATTTTTTCCAGCTCTTTTAAATACCTGGAGGCGGCTTTTCTCTCGACACCCAATCTGTTTACCACAAAATCAATTTTCGAGTATGGTTGTTCAAAGAGGAGTTCTACAAGCTCTTTTCTGTAAATCTTAGGTGATTCTTTTTTTACTTTTATGATTGTTTTGTCTAAAAGATCTTTAATGTTGATTATTCTGGAAATTGTGTCTTTAGATGTTTCTTCTATTGCTCTGAGCATGAACATGATCCAGTTTTCCCACATCCCATCTTGATTTGTCCTGTTCAACAAACGATAATAGTCTGATTTGTTTTTAATTATGTAAGAACTTAAGTACAGGATTGGAACATCAAGCAATCCGTTCAATATCAAGTAAAGAATATTCAATATTCTGCCGGTTCTTCCGTTACCGTCATAAAAGGGGTGAATACTCTCAAATTGAAAATGTAAGATCGCGAGATTAATCAATGGAGATAATTCATTGTCAGTTTGATTGTAATGATTTATGAAATTTGTTAACAAATCCAGTATCTCAGCTTTATCCTGTGGTGGCGTGTAAACAATTTCCCCGGTTGTGTCATTCTTTAACACTGTGCCGGGTATGCTCCTGATTCCTGCGGTATTATTAACTAATTCCTGTTGGATGCTTATAATATCATTTACTTTGATAAATCCTTGCTTTTTTGCGATTTCATAACCATAAAAAATGGCTTTTCTGTAATTGACTACCTCTTTAGTTTGTGGCGATATGGTTGACTTGTTTAAGGTCAAAGCTTTATATAGATCGTCCTGTGTCGTAATAATATTTTCAATTTCAGAACTGTCTTTCGCTTCTTGAAGTATAACAGCATTGATCAACATAGACTGATTGGGTATTGTCAAAGCAATCCCTTTCAGTTCAGCTAAAACTGCAGTTGATTTGTTGGTTTGCCTCAGAATATCAATAGTCTCCACTTTTTCTCTTGGTGGCGGAAGGGGCTTGAGTTTAGAACGTGGTGTATTTTGTCCCATATCTTTTTAATTTGTCCCAAAAATACAAAATTTGGTACGAATAATACTATTTTAAATGATTCTTTTTATAATTCCTGATCATTTTTCCAAAATCTTTATCCTTTTTTCGCTTTTGGGCAAGGGTAGACTCAAAATGTTCTTTTTCTTTTTCCATCTTAAGGTAGTTTAGGTAAGAAGATTTGTCTATTTCACCATTTTGTAAGGCAGCGATTACGGCACAACCCTTTTCTGTTGTATGAGTACAATCTCTGAATTTACAATTCTTGGATACATTCATTATGGTGTCAAACGTTGTGGCAAACCCAATATCTGAATCTGTCAACCCAACTTCCCGCATTCCCGGATTATCAATAAGGATCCCGCAATTTTCCAGGATCAGCAATTCACGGTGGCTTGTCACGTGCCTGCCTTTATTGGTACTTGTACTGATTGTATCCGTTCTCATGAATTGTACCCCTGAAAGCGTGTTCAAAAGAGTGGATTTCCCCACTCCGGATGAACCTAACAGGCAGTATGTTTGTCCCTTTTTGATAAACTCTTTGACTTCATCTATACCTCTGAGGTTTTCATTGCTAATGGTGAAGACAGGAACCTGCTTTATCCGTTCCCGTACTTTTGAAACCAGGTCCTTCAGTTCCGTTTCACCAATCAGGTCAATTTTATTGAGGATAATGACGGGAGAGACGTTTGAAGTATGGCAAATGATCAGATACCGTTCAATCCGGTTGATATTGAAATCCCGGTCTACGGCTTGTACAATAAACGCGTAATCAATGTTTGTGGCTATGATTTGTTTTTCACCGTATGTTCCAACGGCTTGTCTTGCTATTACTGTTTTCCTGGGTAATATGGCATGAATAAGTGCCTGGTTGTGGTTGTATGGAGAAACGACAACCCAATCACCAGTGGCAGGAAAATCAGCCCGGGTGACAGCGGTAAATCTAAGGTTTCCTATTATTTCGCTATCGTATTCTTTGTCAACCGTTTTAACGGTGTACCGTTCCTTGTGTTCAGCAATAACCCGTCCTATTGTAAAAGCAGCAAGATCATGCTCTTTTAGGTAGTTATCCAGTGCAGGGTAGTATCCCAGATCTTCAAGTGTCATATCTTTTTTCCTATATAAAAGGCATAGCCATAGTATTTGTAATACCGCCTGTATAAGTTTTCTTCGTGCCTTTGATTGGCAATGAATCCTTCGGCGAATTTATTCCCGGCGTGCGTTTTCAGGAAGTTTTCCTGAACCGACACCTGTGGATCGTAAAAGTGTTCCGTCCAGCAATGATCCGGCAGAATGAAAGTAGCCACGGGAATGTAGCTTGCCTTTTGCATTTGAGCTACCTTGTTGGCGACAGTGTCAATTCCGGGATATGCTTCCATCCAGAATTTTTCAATTTCTTTGGGCCGTACTTCGGTGAACCAGGATGCTTCCGACACGGCTATATACCCATTCTTTTTCAGGTATTTGCGCCATTCCCGGAGGCCTTTTTCAAAGCCGATGTTGTAGATGGCCCCCTCGCTCCAGATTAGATCCAGCTCTTCTTCCTTGAAGGGCAGATCATCCATTGACCCTGCAATACACTTCACCCTGTCTTGCAGGTTTAATCTTGTTGCGTTGGCATTGAACAGATCCACGAAGGTGGGAAAAAGGTCAACACCTGTTATCTTACCCGGTCTTTGGCCGGCCAGGGTCATGGTTTGGCCTCCGGTCCCGCAACCCAGGTCGGCAACGTGCGCCTCTGCAGATAGATCATCTGTGAAACTCAAGGCTTTAAGAGTTACTTCAGGACTGCCCGGGCCCTGTCTGTTAATGTTTGAAAAGTATTCTACTATAAGATTCACGTCAAATTCGTGAATGGAATGATTCTCACTCATGATATAAAAGATTGATTGTTATGAAAATAAAATAATTAAAACACCTCAGACAAGAATGTGTCTAAGCTGTATAAGGGATAATCAAAGTCGTGAAAGACTTTGATTATTTACTTCACCGAATCCGAAATAGATTTAAACATCCAAAAGTTTTACGTTACAAATATATATTAATTTCCAGATGTTGTACCTTTACCTGTCAGTTATTTGAGATTATGAAAAAAATATTGATCTGCATCCTTAGTGTAATTTTTCCATTGATAGCAACCGGCAGTTGCGATACCCAGGGCAACGGGAACAATCCGCCTCCTGAGATTTTGCCTCCCGCAGTGGATATCGAGTCGGTGGTTTATCTTTCCAAACCGGATGGCTCGGCAAAATTTGAAATGAAGGACGGACTTGCGAAAAAGGTCACCAATTTCTATCTGCCGTCAATCAAGGTGGATACGAACGAGAAATACCAGCAGGTCGATGGTTTTGGCTTTACTTTGACCGGAGGGAGCGCGAAATTGTTGTGGGGGATGACTGCCGAGTCCAGGGCCGGGATCCTTGAAGAGTTGTTCGGAGTTACAGGGGAAGCCGGAGTTGAAAGGGACGCCATTGGGACCAGTTACCTGAGGCTGAGTTTGGGTTCCTCGGACCTGGATGAGTATACGTTTTCATACAACCAGACACCCGGAGATACAGAGATGGCACATTTTGATCTGGGCTACGATCGCAGGTACCTTATTCCTGTCCTAAAGAGCATACTGGAAATCAATCCCGATATCCGTCTTATGGCATCGCCCTGGTCTGCACCGGTATGGATGAAAACCAACAATTCTACCATTGGCGGGCGGTTAAAAACGGAGTACTACCAGGCTTACGCGCTTTATTTTGTAAAGTATGTTCAGCAAATGAAAGCCGAGGGGATTGTCATAGATGCGGTCACGGTGCAGAACGAACCGCTTCACGGAGGCAACAACCCGAGTATGGAAATGAGTCCCGTTGAGCAGTTGACCTTTGTCAAGGATTACCTGGGACCTGCTTTTGAAGCCAATCATATTGCAACAAAAATTGTGATCTATGATCATAACTGCGACCGCCCGGATTACCCGCTCACCGTTTTGGCAGATGCGGAAGCTGCAAGTTATATTGAAGGCACCGCTTTTCATCTTTATGGCGGTGATATAAGTGCCATGTCTACCATTCATGATGCCCATCCGGATAAATCACTTTATTTTACGGAACAATGGATAGGTGCTCCGGGAAATTTTGGTGGGGATGTTCAATGGCACATGCGCGAGGTCATTATCGGGTCCATGCGCAATTGGAGCCGGATTGCTTTGGAATGGAACCTGGCCTCAGATCCCAAAACCAGTATTCACACCCCGGGAGGCTGCACTACCTGCCTGGGTGCCATTACCATTGATGGCAATAAGGTTACCCGTAACCCGGCCTGGTACATTATTGCTCATGCAGCCAAACACGTACGTCCCGGCTCTGTTCGCATAGAGTCTGTCTATTCCTGCGATCCGGACGATCTGCCCAATGTAGCATTCCTGACACCGGACAACAAGGTGGTGATTCTGGTGTTGAACAACATTGATACAAAGCAGATCTTTAACATAGATAGCAACGGCACAACCTTCACCACTGAACTTGCCGCAGGTGAAGTAGCCACTTACGTGTTGTAAAGAGCCGCTCCTTTGGGGGAGGTGGTAAGTAATAATACTGTTACAATAATACGTAATATGTTATTAATGTGTGTGTTGTGCGAGTTCTCAAGTTTGTTGCTACTTACCACCTCACCCGGGCACCCGTGTTTCTGTATCTTTTTTCCTATTTTTACTACAAATCTGTACATCACTAAATTAACTTCATAAGATGAAAACTAAGTATTTCGCATTTACGTTCCTTTCTCTGGTCGTATTAGTGGGTTGTAGCAAATACGATCATTTTGGCAACTCGTATTATGCTAATAAACTAGCACTTAAAGACGCGCTGGATTCTATGTATGATGATTACAAGGACCAGTACCCTGAGTATCCCGGGGGCTTGGCACTAAAGGTGATAGCCGATGGGGATGAGTATTTCCTGAAAGCAGGCATGGATGGGAAGGGTGTCACGGGACAGA
>ERZ795057.2083-NODE-2083-length-15764-cov-5.938061_pt1 | contig 15764 bp, 7 predicted proteins | sample MGYA00375141_ERZ795057 | MGnify/ENA primary metagenome ERZ795057 (study PRJEB30186, sample SAMN05720163) | activated sludge metagenome | isolation source: Anaerobic digester | place: Hong Kong | collected 2015-01-26 ... | reverse complement strand
CACACATGGTTCGATCGATACAAGGGAGTCATCAATCTTATGGACGATCTCCGGCAGGGAAAACCCGAATTGCGGCTGCGGATGTACCCTTCCGCCTATGGCATGGGCATTACCGGAGAAGAGGTGGCCAGTCAGCTTCGGGGAGCCTTTCAGGGGATAAAGGCTTATACTTTCCGAAGAGGAGGAGAGGAGTACGAGCTTCAGGTGAAGCTGGATCCGGAGAAGGAACACAACCTTCAGGATTTTGAGAATTTTCTGATCCTCCGCAAGGACGGAACCGAAATTCCTCTTCGAAGCGTGGCTGCCTGGGAAGAGGTCCGAGGATGGTCCCGCATAGGCCGGTACAACCACATGAGAACGGTCACCCTTTTCGGGGATGTGGATTCCCGCTTCCTGAGCACTCTGGAGCTCATGAACACCTTTCGCAGTAGCTATCTTCCGGAGTTTTCCAAAAAATATCCCGCAGTGAAGGTCGCTATTGCGGGGGAGTTGGAGGAGACGGGGCATGTCCGTAATTCCATCCTCTTTGCTTTGGGAATAGGTCTTCTGGGGATTTTCTTCCTGCTGAGTCTCCAGTTTCGCAGCTATACGGAGCCTTTGATCGTCATGGCAGCCATTCCCTTCTCTCTCATCGGCGTGGTTTCGGGGCATATGCTCATGGGAGTTCCCATCAGCATGCCGAGCTTTTTGGGATTTGCCGCTCTGGCAGGGGTCGTGGTGAACGACTCCATTTTGTTGGTGCTCTTTCTCAAAAATGCCCGAACGAAATACTCCTCCCTGCTGGATGCCGCCTCTGCTGCGAGCAGGGAGCGTTTTCGAGCGGTAATGCTTACATCGAGCACTACCGTGGCGGGATTGATCCCTCTTCTCTTCGAACCCAGCCTGCAGGCCCAAATTTTGAAACCCCTGGTTATCAGCACCGCCTTTGGCCTCATCTCTTCTACCCTTCTTGTTCTTTTAGGCCTTCCCTGCATGTACATGATTCTCGGAGATCTGGGATGGATTGAACCTATGGAGAGAGAGGAAAACTTGCAAATGAAAGGATAAATCCTGCAGAGCGGTGCTGCGCTAAAATCTTGTGGAAAAGCCGGAGGTTTCGTTGTTTCGTCCGTCTTTTCTCTTCAGGTGTTTTCTTCCGCGTTCATGCCCGGCACTTTTCGGCCTTTTCGGCGCGAAAAGCTCCGGGGCTTTTTGAGGGGGGAAATCCCCAATGAAAAGGGTGTTTGCTATTCCATACGCCGCGGGGAGTGGGCGATTTCCCCCCCTTGAGGTATGATATTTCCCGGATGTTTTTTCGTCCTGCACGGCAAAACTATGGAAAGAACGGACATCTTCGGAAGGGAGGAACTGAAGCTTTGGCGAACCAAGCAAAACCAGCGGTGGTAATGATAATCGACGATACACCGGAAAACCTGAAACTCCTGGACCGGATGCTCCGGGACGAGGGGTACCGCATAAAGACCTTTCTCCAGGGAGAGGCGGCGCTGGGGGCTGCGGAAGAGAGCCCCCCGGATATTATTTTGCTGGATATCAAAATGCCCCGCATGGATGGGTTCGAGGTTTGCGAGCGCCTGAAAGCTTCCGAAAAACTCCGGGATGTCCCCGTTCTCGTTATCAGCGCTCTTCTCGATAGGGAAAGCAAGGAAAGGGCTTTTGCCGCAGGAGCGGTGGATTATATTACCAATCCTTTCCAAATTGAAGAAATCCGGGCCCGGGTAAAGACTCACTTGCGGCTTCGGCAGATGCAGCTTCAACTCGAGGCATACAATCACGGTCTGGAGAATCTCGTCCGTCAGAAGGTACAGGAAATTTTGGATTCCCGGCTCTGTACTATCCATGCCATGTCCGTTTTAGTGGCGGAGAAGGATGATGGTACGGGGCGCCATATCGATCGTACCCGTACTTTTTGCCGGCTTCTTGCCAAAAAACTGATGGAGCACCCCCGATATACGGAGAGTATCACCCCCGCCTTCGTGGATAATATCTTTCATGCCGCTCCTTTGCATGATATCGGAAAGATAGGTATTCCCGACAGCATTCTTTTGAAGCCGGGGGAATTGACTCCGGAGGAGTTCGAGATTATCAAAACACACACTCTCCGGGGAGCCCAAGCCTTGGAAAAAGTACGTGCCAAATATCCGTTTAATGACTTTATCAACATGGGTATCGCCTTGACGAAATACCATCACGAAAAATGGGATGGTACGGGGTATCCCGAAGGTCTGGCGGGGGAGGAAATTCCTTTGGAGGCCCGGATCATGGCGGTGGCGGATGTGTATGATGCTTTGCGGTTTGAGCGGCCCTACAAAGGCCCTTTTCCCCATGAGTACAGCCGGGCCCTGATTTTAGGGGAATCCGGGAGACATTTCGACCCCCTGGTGGTGGAGGCTTTCTCCTCTCTGGAGGAGATTTTCGCGAAGATTTGCGAGCGTTTTGGCTAAGGGAAAAGTTTTTCCGGTTCCCGTTTTTCCGGAAGAGGCCTCACTCCAGAAGGGAGGAGAGTTTTTCGTAATCGTATTCTTCAGCAAGCTCCCGAAGCCCTTGAGCCGCAGCGACATCGAAGCCTTCTGCGGTGACAACGAGTTTTTCCAGGGCCACCATGTCTCCCGTTCGCACCGCCTGGCGCATGGCGGCAAGAAGATTTTCGGGAAAGCCTGCCAACTGTTCCCGGGAGAGAGAGGTACCCTTTTCCGAACTTGATTCCCGGGCATTTTCCGTATGGATGAAACGCACCGAAGTGTGCTTTTCGAGTATGGCAAAAAGGCTTTCCGGGCTGAAGGGTTTGGGAAGATAATCGTTCGCCCCGGTTTCCAGGATTTTTTCCACCTCTTCTTCAAAGCTTCTGGCAGTTACGGCGATCACGGGGATGAAGCTTTTTTCCGGATCCCTCTTCATTCTCCGAATCGTTTCATATCCATCGAGCACGGGCATGCGCATATCCATAAGCACGATGTCGGGAGTCCAGTTTTCCATCATGTTCAAAGCCTCCTCTCCGTTGGACGCTTCCCGAAGAGTAAAGCCGAAGGGCTCCAGAAAGGCCCGGAGAACCTGCCGGTTTTCCGGCGCATCATCTGCTATAAGAATCCCTATGTTTTTCCCTTCCTGCTCTATTCCCGAAACCGTGGAAGGCTTTCTGTTTTCCTCCTCCCGGGAGCTTGTATCCGTCTGCAGAGGTATCCAGAAAGAAAAGCAACTTCCCTCTCCCAAGGTGCTTTTGGCGGTAAGTTCCCCCTTCATAAGCCGGACCAGGTGCTGGCTGATGGAAAGTCCCAACCCCGTTCCTCCCGCATGATGCTCACTTCCGGCCTGGCGAAAGGCATCGAAAACGTGCCGGAGATCTTCTTCGGAAATTCCGGGGCCCGTATCCTCGATTTCTCCCGCCAGGAGGAGAGAGTCTTCTTCTCCGTCTTTTGCAACGTCTATCCGTACCGTGATGTTCCCTTTCTCCGTAAATTTCAGGGCGTTTCCCAGGATGTTCACGAACACCTGCCGTAACTTGCCTTCGTCCCCCAGAACCCGGGAAGGAATTTCTCCGCTTCTCTCGAAATAAAAAAGAAGTCCTTTGCTTTCCGCAGGGCTTCGAAAAGTCGATTCGAGATCCTTCAGAAGAGAAGAAAGGGAAAAAGAACTCTTCTTCAGCATGGTCTTTCCCGCCTCGATTTTGGACATGTTCAGGATGTCGTTTATGATGCTCAGGAGATGAAGGCCGCTGCGGTTGATGGTGCGAAGATAATCCTTTTGTTTGGAGGAAAGCGAGGGATCCCGCTCCAAAATGGAGGCGAATCCCAAAATGGCGTTGAGGGGTGTGCGGATTTCGTGGCTCATGTTGGCGAGAAAAGCGCTTTTGGCACGATTCGCGCCTATCGCCTCGTCCATGGCGGTTTGCAACGCCGCGGTTCTTTCGGAAACAAGGCTTTCCAGATCCTCCTTGGCAGATTGAAGAGAGAGCTCTCGGGTTATGTCCCGCTGAAAGGAGACGTAATTTGCGATATTTCCTTGTTCATCGAAAACCGGAGAGATGGTGGCGTCTTCGGTAAAAAGCGTTCCGTTTTTGTGCTTGTTGAGAAAGTACCCCCGCCAGACGCTACCGTTTTTCAGAGTATGCCACATGGCCCGGAGAAGTGTATCCTTTTCCTGATTCCCCAAAACGGTGTCCGCTTTTTTCCCCACCACCTCTTCCGGAGAATACCCCGTTTTGGCGGAAAAGGCGGGATTTACGTATAGGATAATTCCCTCGGTGTCCGTGATAATCACCGTTTCCGGAGTCTGCTGTATGGCCGTGGCCAACCGTTCCCGCTCCGACAAAAGGTGCTTGTGTTCGGAAATATCCATGGCGAGGCCGTCCCGTATGATCAGCCCTCCCTTGTTGCGGTGCCCCGTGGAGATAACGTGGAGCCACGTTACGGAGTTGTCCCGCCGTATAAATCGGCCCTGAAAATCGAAAAGAGAAAGGTCCGCAAGATCTTCCGCTTCGGCGTCCATAAAACGCTGGCGATCTTCCGGGTGCACCTGTCTGTAAAGTATGGCGGGATCTCTATGGATTTCTTCCGGCGAAAAACCGAGAACCGAGGATATCCCCGCGCTGATATGGCGTACTTCCCGAAAAGTTCCCCGGGAATCGAAAGCAAGCTGGTAAATAAAGCCCTTTTGCAGGTTGTCGCTGAGATGGCGGAGCTGAAGCTCCTTTTGGCGATAGGATTCTTCCGCTCGCTTCCTTTTGACGATGTTTACCGAGAGAAGAGCGATGATGCCGCAGAGCATCGCGATAGAGGCCCCAATGAGAAGCAGTCCCTTTTTGTGGATGTGCCACGCATGGAGTAACCCGGGGAATCCCTCCGGGGGTTCCTCTCCGATTTCCCGTCTTGCCCTCTCTTTTTCATCGTAAGTGTTCGGCAAAGAGGAGGAGATTCCTTTCTCCTTTTCCGTACCGCCCACCTTTTCTTCGCAAAAGGAAAAAGCCGGAGAGAGGAGGAGAAATAAAAAGGCAAACAAGAAGACAAAAGAAAACATCCTTCGGTATTTCATGGCGCATCTCCTTTCCCGAAGATTGGCAATTCTCTTGAAGATGTAAGCGGAAGGCTTTTGGAAAACTCCATATGAAGAACATCATTGTAGAGGAAAAGGTTTCCTCGGAAAAGGCGGGGCTTCAAAAAAATGCAAAAATTCCCGCGACTTTCCCTGCGGAATTTCTCGTGCTCCGGTTTTCGCTTTCTTCCGGAAGAAGGTACAATAGAGTCAATAAAGGTGTTTCACAACGGCGGGAAGGCTTTTCCCTTTTGTGACACCATGCCCTGCAGAGGGAGCGAAGATTCTCGGGCCGTACGAAAGAGCTCGATCTGACTCGTTGCGGGAAATTTTCGGCGGAATCGGGAAAAAGAAAGGGAGGAGAACGCATTGCACCGGAAAGTTGCCCTGTTTTCAAGGCTCTCGAAGAAAAGGCTTTTTTTTGCGATTCTCTTTTTTCTGTTCCTCGGGGTGGGAGGAGTCCTCTCTCTTGTCGGAGAAAGGTTCTCTTCCCCCCTGGTTTCGGAAGGGTTCGGGCAAACCGCCTTGTGGCAGCTTCTCCTCGTCATGGCCCTGTTTCTTCTGGGGGCCATGTGGGGCAAACTACGGAATCAGGGGCGTCAAGAAAAACTCCTGGAAAAAATCCGTGAGGAACTCCTGGAACAGGGGTCGGAGAAAGAAGGATTTCGGGAACTTTTCTCCGCCCTTTTTCACAAGACCAACTCGGGAGTCCTCTTCATAAGCCCCGGAGGAGAAATCCGGGATTGCAATGCCCGATTTTGTCTCATGCTGGGGGAATCACGAGAGGAGATACGTTCCTCGAACCTCTTTGCCCTCGTGGAAAACGAGATCTTTCACGAAATTTTTTCCCGGGATATCAAGGTCGGAGGAGGAGAGTTCCAGGGAGACTTTCCCCTGAGGCAATGGAACCGGAGCCTCTACGTCCATTGCCGGTTTTTTTGCGTGGATCCGGAAAACCCGGACAAGGGAATTTTGTGCGTTTTTCAGGATTTGACACGGGAATACCGCATGCGGCGGGATCTCGAGGAGAGCGAAGATTTCCTGAATATGGTCATCAACTTTCTTCCCGTGGGGCTTCTTTTCGTGGACGATAGCACCGACATCATCTGCCGGGCCAACGAATACATTATGCGCCGCCTGGGAAAAGAGGAGGAACTCTTTTCGGAACGCCCCTATTCCGAGCTGGTTCAACGGATTCCTTTTTCTGAAGAGAACCCCGCTTCTTCCGGCGACATGACCTCCGAAAAGGAGTGCTTTCTCCGGGGGGAAAATGAAAAATTGCTCCCGGTTCTTCGAAATTACGTCTATGTCCGTTACCGGGACCAGGTTTTACGGTTGGAGAGCTTTGTGGATATGGGAGAACGGAAAAAAGCGGAAGAAGCTCTCCGAAAAAGCCGGCAGGCTTTGGAAGAGGCCAATGCTCTGGCGCATTTGGGAAACTTTGAAATGGATCTTTTTTCCGGAGAAATTTTTATCTCCGGCGAATTTTACCGCATATTTGGTTTGCAAGCCGGGGAGGTGCAACATTTCGGGGATCTTCTCGCTTATATCTACCCCGGGGATCGAAAGAATCTTCTCGATCTTTTCGAGGAAATGAAAAAGGCTTGCTCCGGGGGAAATTACAAAAAGGAATATTCCTGTGAAGTTCGGATGAAACGCCCCTACCGGGGAATGGGATGGTTCGTTTTGCGGGCCCGCATAGACCTGTCTGGAGAGGATGCATGCCGGATTTTTGCCACTATTCAGGATATAACGGAGCTCCGTCTCATGGAAAAGGCGGTGCGGGAGAACGAGAAAAAATACCGGGGCATCTTCGAAAGCCTTCAGGATGTCTATTTCCGGTGCAACTACGGAGGATTTATCTTAGAGATCAGCCCTTCGGTGAAAAAATTCGGAGGATACGAGCCGGGACAGCTCCTTGGTTTGGAGGCGGGCATCTTCTTCGAAAATCCTTCCGAAAGAGAGGCGCTCCTGGATCGGCTTCTCGAGAAGGGAGCCGTATCGGATTTCGAGCTTGCCCTCAAGGGAAGCGACGGAAAGATTCGGAACGTTTCCGTGAACTGCCATCTTTTGCGGGATTCCGAAGGAGCTTTGCAGGGGTACGAGGGCATGATCCGGGATATTTCGGACCGCATTCGGGGAGATCGGGCGGTGCGCTCCAGCGAACAGAAGTTCCGGGGTATTTTCGAATATTCCCGGGATGCCATCGTGCTTATCCGAGAAGGTCGTTTTATCGATTGCAACAACCGGGCATTACAGATTTTCGGATACGATGCAAAGGAAGATTTTTTCCTCATGACTCCGGTAACCCTTTCTCCGGAATTGCAGCCGGGAGGAAAAAACTCCAAAGATTTTCTGAGGGTGGTCGGAGAGAGTTTGCGGCAGGGCGTGGAGGAGATTCCCATTTTCGAATGGTTGTTCTTGCGGAAAAACGGAGAATCCTTCTGGGCGGAGGTGCAGCTTTCACCGATACTTCTGGAGGAGGCTCCCGCGGTACAGGCTCTTGTCCGGGACGTGACGGAGCGAAAAAAGCAGGAAGATCAGCGGCGGATTCTTTCGGAGGTTATTCATCAGAGCCCTCTCTCCATCATCGTATGCGATGCGCAAGGTAGCATCGAATACGTGAACGCCTTCTTCCAGCTCAAGACGGGATGTTCCCAGGAGGTAATGCAGGGGAAAAGCCTCTATACCTATCTCCGGGAGCGCATGGCCCTCTGCGAGGAGGAGCTTCGGGAACTTTTGGAAGATTTGCGGCAAGGGAACCTCTGGAAAGGCGAAGGCCGGGGAAGCTCTCCCGAAGGAACTGCCTACGTGGAGCGTCTCTGGGTGGTGCCGATTTTTGACGAATCCCAGCATAGAATGCTGCGGATCGCGTGCATGGGAGAGGATGTAACGGAACAGAAACATATGCAAAAAGCCTTGGTGGAGGCCCGGGAGACTGCGGAATCCGCCAGCCGTTCGAAAAGCATCTTCCTGGCGAACATGAGCCACGAAATCCGTACTCCCATGAACGCCATCCTCGGATACTCCCAGCTTTTGCAGCGAGAAAAGGGCTTCTCCCCCAAACAAAAGGAGTTTCTCGATATTATCAGCGGAAGCGGAGAGCATCTTCTGGCCCTCATTAACGACATCCTCGAAATGTCCAAGATCGAGGCGGGGCGCATCACCCTCCGTCCGGAAGCCGGAAATATCCAGATCCTTTTCCGGGATATGGAAAGAATGTTCCGGATTCGGGCGGAGGAAAAGGGGCTCTCCCTGAAGGTCGTCATGGGGGAGGAGGTTCCTCCCTGGATCTTTGCGGATCACGATAAAATACGCCAGGTGCTTCTCAACTTGCTCAGCAACGCCCTCAAATTCACCTCTTCCGGAGGTATTACGGTACGGATAAACCGGGAAATTTCGCAAGAGGAAAAGCGGGATATGTTCCTGGTGGTGGAGGTGGAGGATACGGGATGCGGCATCCCTCCGGAGGAGCTGGAAAAGGTCTTTTCCTCCTTCGAACAGACCTCCAGCGGTATCCGCCACGGAGGAGGCACCGGATTGGGCATGTCTATCAGCCGGCAGTATGCCCGGCTTATGCACGGGGATATTACCGTGGAGAGCGAACCCGGAAGAGGAAGCCTTTTCCGTTTTTCCTTTCCCTGTACCGGAACCCTTCCGGTGGCATCCGGGGAAAAGAAAAAACAAATCCGGGGCTTCGATTTTCAGGGACAGGAGGTTCGCATCCTGGTGGTGGACGATAACGCCACAAACCGGGATATGCTGGTACAAATGCTGGAACAGGCGGGGTTCGTCACCGCCGAAGCGGAGGGAGGCGAAGAGGGGCTTGGGCTCTTTCAATACTGGAATCCTCATGTTATTCTCATGGATTATCGCATGGGAGATATGGACGGTTACGAGGCCACGGACCGCATCCGTCAGGCTCCCGGAGGGGAAAAGGTGCCGATCATTATGGTTACCGCCAGCGTGTTGGAGGAAAAGCGCAAGGAGGCTCTGGAAAGAGGCATCAACGGATTCTTGCGGAAACCCTTCCGGAGGGAGGAGCTTTTCGCGGAGATGGCCAGTCACCTTTCTCTAAAAGCAATCTACGAAGAGCTTTCCCCGGAGGAAGGGGCAATTACCTTGGAGGAACCTTTTGCGGAAGAATTTCCCTCGGGGGACGTGCTTCCCGAAGAGCTACGGAGAAGCCTGATCGAAGCCACGGAGTTCGGAGACGAGGAGCGGTTCCAAGAGCTTTTGGAGGAGGTCCGGAAGGCGTATCCCCCCTTGGGGAATGTCCTTTCCCGGATGCTGGAAAATTTTGATTACGAAGGGATTCTCAGGGTTTTGCGGGAGGAGGAAAAGGCATGACCGGTACTATGGAATCGAAACAGAAAATCATGATCGTGGACGACACTCCCCAGAACCTGAAGCTTCTGGGAAACATGCTCCGGGAGGAGGGATACCAGGTCTATTCCTTTCCCAAGGGAGAGTTCGCTCTCAAGGCGGCGGAGCGGAAAATTCCGGATCTTATTCTGCTGGATATCAACATGCCCGGCATGAACGGCTACGAGGTCTGTGCCAAGTTGAAAGAAAATCCCGTGCTTCGTGAAATTCCCGTGATCTTTTTGAGCGCCCTCAACGAGGCGGAAGACAAGGTAAAGGCCTTTCACTCCGGAGGAGTGGACTATATTACCAAGCCCTTTCAGCTGGAAGAAGTTACCGCCCGCATCCGTACCCATCTTGCCTTGCGGGATGCCCAGCGGGATCTCAAGGATCTTCTGCACTCCACGGTTACCGGAAGCGTCCGGGCCATGGCGGAACTTTTAGCTCTCATCTCTCCGGAGGATTTCGGGCAGGCTCTCCGGGCGGCCCGGTACGTCCGGGGAATGGCACACCGGATGGATTTGCCGAAGCCTTGGAAATACGAGATCGCCGCGCTTCTTTCCAATTTGGGATACGCCGTCTCCCGGGAGGATTCCTCGAAGAATCTCCGGGAAGAGCGGATTCAAAAACTTCTCCGGGGAGATCAGTCCCGGGAAAGCGACAGAAACGTGGAGCTTGCGGCGAAAGTTATCCGCTGCATTCCCCGGTTCGAGAACGTGCCGGAAATGTTGGTGGAACAGCGCTATTTCCCCGAGTGGAATACCTCCTGGCATCGATGGAGCGAGGAAGTGCTGGGAGGCCAGATTCTCAAGATGGCTAACGATTTCGGCGCGTTGGCGGTTCATTTCGGATCCGCCTTCAGGGCCCTTTCGGAAATGAAGAAAATCCAGGGCGTGTATAACCAAGAACTTCTGGAATTTCTCGAAGATGCCTTGGCGAACGAAGTCCAGGGAAAGAGCGAAAAAATATCTCCCCAAGACCTCGAAAGAGGCATGATATTGGTGAGGGATCTGCTGAACCGCCAGGGCGTGCCGTTGCTTTCTCAGGGCACGGAGCTCACGGAGCACATGCTCGAACGCATTCGGGAATGGGCCTCCTTGGGAGTCGTCTCCAGGATGACTCCCATACCGGTGCTTCTGCCGCCGAAAAAGGCTCTCTCCGAAGAGGAGGCGGCGCAGGAAGGTCTGAAGGATTTCTTCGCCTCGGATCTCTCGGAGTAGGAGAACAGCTTCGAAAGAATCGGAAGGGTTTTCAGTGAAGGAGCTGAGAATGTGACGGAGCAGGAAAAGGATTTGGAAAAACTTCTTATTCGGTGGCGCCGGGACATGCATCGCTTTCCCGAAAGCGGCTGGTGCGAGTTCCGCAGTACCGCGAAAATTGCGGAGGAGCTGCATGGCCTCGGATTTCGGCTCTATTTGGGAGAACAGATGGTGCATCGGGATTTTATGTACGGAAGGCCTCCGAAAAAACGTATCGAATGGCATCGTCATCGGGCCCAGGCCCAAGGGGCGAACCCGAAATGGCTGGGGATGCTTCAGGAATGCACCGGGGTCACGGGAGTGCTGCATACAGGGCGCCCCGGGCCGGTAACGGCCTTTCGTTTCGATATAGATGCGGTGAACATCTCGGAGTCCGAAAGCCAGGAACACAAGCCTTTTCGGGAGGGTTTCGCCTCGGAAAACTCCGGGCTCATGCACGCCTGCGCCCATGATGTTCACATAGCCCTGGGAGTAGGGTTGGCGCATCTTCTTCATCGCCGCAAGGAGGAGCTGGGGGGGATCGTAAAAATCGTCTTCCAGCCTGCGGAGGAAGGCGTCCGGGGAGGGCGCGCGGTGGCGGAAAGCGGTATCCTCGACGATGCGGACATGCTTTTCGCTTTTCACGTGGGCCTGGGATATCCTTCGGGAACCCTGGTTCCCGGGGTGAACAACTTTCTTTCCACCACTAAATTCGACGCCATTTTCAAGGGACGTGCCGCCCATGCCGCGGTAGCTCCCCAGGAAGGGGCCAACGCTCTTCTGGCGGCCATCACGGCGATTCAGAACCTCTACACCCTCTCTCAGCACGGTGGCGGCGTGGTGCGCCTCAACGTGGGAACCCTGCGGGCCGGAGAGGGGCGCAACGTCATTCCTCCTTCCGCAGAGTTCGAAGCGGAATGCCGGGGAAAAACCGAGGAGATGAACGAATACATCTACCGCCGGGCGGAGGAAATAGTGAAGCATGCCGGGGCCATGCATGGAGTGAGCTGCTCTCTTCGCAAAATGGGAGAAAGTGTCAACGCCTCTTCGGATTCTTCTTTGGTGCGCCTTCTTCAGGAAACGGCGGAGGAAAGCTCCTGGTTTACGCCTCTCAAAGGGGCCATCAAGGGATTCGGAGGAAGTGAAGACGTAACGTGGCTCATGAAGGAAGTCCAGAAAAGAGGAGGCCGGGCGTGCTACGGTATTTTGGGAGCGGACATCGTTTCGGGGCATCACGACGGCACCTTCGATGTGGACGAAGCGGTACTTCTGCCGGGGACGGAACTTCTCTTTTCCCTTGCCCGGAAGGCCTGGGCGACATGGGAGAAATCCTGATAAGGAGGGATTGACATGGCGAAGAGCATGAGAAATATCGGCATCATCACCGCCGGAGGCGATTGCGGCGGACTTAACGGAGTGGTTCGGGGAGCTGCGAACTTCGCTCATCGTAACGGCATGGGAGCCTATATCATCCCCCATGGATATGCGGGGCTCTACAATCTTGTGGACCTGGATCGCATCGTCCATCTGGACGAAAACCGCACGGATAACGTAAATTCCTCCTTTGCAGGATCCGAGGCGGGACACTCCCGGGTGAAGATCGCCAAGGTGGACAATCCCCATAAATATGAGCGCATTCTCGACGGACTCCGCAAATTCTCCATCGACGGCCTGGTGATCTCCGGAGGAGACGATACCGGAGGCGTTATGGTGGACCTCGCGGAAAACGGCATTCCCTGCGTACACGCTCCCAAAACCATGGATCTGGATCTGCAGACCTACTCGGTGGGAGGCGATTCGGCGATCAACAAAATCGCCCACTTCGTGGAGGAAATCAAAACCACCGGAAAAACCCACAACCGCATCATGATCGTGGAGGTCTTCGGCCGCTACACCGGGCACACCGCCTTTCGAGGGGGCGTGGGGGCAGATGCGGACGCAGTGCTTATTCCCGAAATCGGAGTGGATTTCGACATTCTCTACGCCCACATGAAACGCACCTACATGCGGCGTATTCTCAACAGCGACGTCCGGGCGGGAACCTATACCATCGTGGTGGCGGAAGGAATCAAAGACGCCAAGGGAGATCTCATCTCCCAGGAGGATACCAAGGATTCCTTCGGGCATATCCGCCTGGGGGGAGCGGGTAAATACGTGCGGCGCAAGCTGGAGGAACAGCTCAAAAAGGATCCTGAATTTCCGGAATTTCTCAAAAGGCACGGCATGTTCGTCTCGGGGCTCTACGAACTGCCCGAGGTGCGGGAGGTGGTGCCGGGGCATCTCGTGCGCTCCGGAAGCACCTCCGCCTTCGACGTCAACTTCGGCAAGCAGATCGGAGGAGCCGCGGTCATGCTTCTGCTGGAGGGGAAAACCGGAGTTACCGTCATGGATGTGGACGGAGCGAAAATCCGCTACATCCCCACCAAGGACGCCATCCGGCAGCGCAGAGTGGATATGCAGATGGTTTCCTTCTACGAGGCCATGAACGTCTGTTTTGGCAGGGTTCCTCAGCTTTACGTGCCGGAATTCGAAGAGTATCAGGGAGAGATCATCTACCGGCATATTTGAGATCTTTCCCTCCGGAACTCTTCCTTCGAATCCCGGAAAGATGCGAAAAAATCCGCAGATTATGCGGAGGTACGGAGAGTTTCCCCTTTTTTACTCTGTTTCCTCTGCGAAATCTGCGGATTTTTGTATGTCCCGGATCTGCCTTTCCGGAATCCATCCCCGGTTTCCCCGGGAGGTCTGCACCAGGCAGAAACCGTCTTGGCATTGCAGAATCCGGAGTACGCTTCCCTCGGGAAGAGAATAGAGAGGCGTGGCGTTTCGGGAATATCCCGACCGGAGAACCCCCTCCTCCTCCGTAAGAACCCCGAGAGGAACGAACTTCTCCAACCCCGCATTCCAGAGAGCCATGCCTCCGAAAAGAAGGGCCGGAAGAAGAAGCCCCCTGGCCCAGAGGCGGAAACGGGCTTTGCGGGTAAAAAGCGACAGCCCCAAAACGATCCAGAAGCCAAACCAGAAAGTCAGTCCCAGCCAGGCGGTAAGAGAACATCCCAGGAACCGGTTCCAAAGGGCCAGTCGCCAGGGAAGGGGCAATTCGCTGCCCTCCGGCAGAGTGCGCTCTATTCCCTGACGGAGGAGACGATTCCTCGGTTCCTCCCGGGCTCCCCGAAGATACCAGAGCAGAGCCTCGCCGGTTTTGCCCGAAGCCTCCTTGAAAACTCCCAGGTCGTAGTACAGAGCGCTCTTCGAAACTCCTTCCCGGGAGAGCATCTCCTCCAGGAAAAGTTCCCCCCGGGAATACTCTTTTTCTTCCCAGGCTTCCCGAACCGGATCGAAAGAAAAGCTTCCTTCCGAAAAAGAAGCTCCTGCGCTTAGCGGCAGAAGGAGGAGTGCCAGAAACAATGCAACCCCCGCTCCTCCCGAAAAAAGCACGGATCTTCCTCTCGGTTCGGAATGTTTCCGGGAAATCCTGCCTTTTCGCGTTCTCTTCATTTCCAGAGCCTCCGTATCAATCGCGTCATCTCTTTTTCCAAAGCGTTTATCTCTCCGGGAATGTCCCGGTTTCCGTAAAGCCCTGCTTCCAGAGCGGCCAGAAGAGAAAGGATCTCCCGAACCTCCTCCGAAGAGAGCTCCTTATTCTCCAGCCGGAAAAGCAGATCCCGGGTAAGAAGCTCTCCCCGCCGGCCGATCTTTGCGAAAACTCCCCGAGTAAGGGCCTTGCGGAGCAGGAGCAGCTTCTTTGAGAGATCCCGCTCTCTTTTCGCTTCTGCCAGGGCTTTTCGGGACTGGCGCAGAAGGTTGCGGCGCACCGTGTTTTTCCGGCGCCGGATTTCCCGGAGCAGAAGCAGCAATCCAAGAAAAACCGGGGGAACCGCGAAAAGCACCGCTCTCCACTCCGGCGTCAGGGGTGGAAGCATCTCCTCGAAATTCGGAGCAATCTCTTCCCGGAGCCGGAGGCTTTCCGGAACCGAAACCGGGGAGGAGCTTTCCCGGATCTGAGGAGGAGAAGGAGTTGCCGAAGGAGCCGCGGTGGGGGGCTCCTCGGAAAGCACCGCTCCCTTTGCGGAAAAGGAGGGAATGGAAGCCTTCAGAACCTCGTACTTTTCCGCCCGGGGATCGAAAAGAACCAGCTGTACCGGAGGCAGATTCCAGGAACCCGGCCGAAGAGGAATAAGGGACCAGGAAAAGGCCCGGATTCCTTCGTACCCTTCCGCACCCCGCCGGAGGCTTTCCTCGGGAGGATTTTCGTAGGCCTTGATCCCCTCGGGAAGGAGCAGCTCCGGAGCCTCCAGATCCCGCATGTTTCCCTTGCCCCGCACCAACACCGTAAGCTGAAGGGAATCCCCGGTCTGAGCCTCCCGGGGCTCGAGAAGGCACCGCATATCCGCACTTCCCACGAGCCCCGAGAAGGGAGGATTCCCCTGCCAGGCGGGCAGAGGAAGAACGTCCAGGGAGAGAGGCTGGCTCTCCAGATGGTAGGGGCGTCCCGAAAAAGAGCTGAAGTTGAAGAAATCCTCCAGGGAGGAGGGAAACAGGGCATCCCCCGGAAAGGCGCCGGAGAAGGGGCTTTGGGAAGTTCCTTCCTCCTGCAGCATCACGTCCAGGGCCGCGGAGGAAATGGAAGCCTCTCCGGGCATCACCGGAAAGAGGAGAAAGGGGATCTCCGTCACCACGTAGGGAGTGCCCTCGATTTCGGTGCGGTATACTTCCCGTTCCAGCACTTCCCAGGGAAGAGTTCCGAAATCCGGAGGAGAAAGCTGACTTTCTCCCACCGGGAGGCTTCGGAAAAAGGAAAAACGATAGATCACGGGTTCCCCCGCATAGACCTGCTCCCTGGAGAGGGAGGCGGTAACGAAGGCCTTTCGGGAAGGGCCTCCGGGGGTGTCCCCTCCGGGCTTTTCCCCCTTGGGAGATGGAGCGGAAGAGGAGGAGCTTCTCTCGGTTACCTCCAGGGAGAGAGGCTCCGTCTGCAGCCTGGCTCCCGAGGGAAAACGGAGTTCCAGGGAGGGTATTTCGAGGGTTCCCGTCTTTTCCGGAACCACCGCATAGTAAAGATCCAGATGCTCGGAACGGCTTCCGTTGATTATCTGTACGCTGCTGCTCTGTCCCCGGGAAATCAGCCGGAGATGA
>ERZ795057.2081-NODE-2081-length-15769-cov-5.676467_pt1 | contig 15769 bp, 11 predicted proteins | sample MGYA00375141_ERZ795057 | MGnify/ENA primary metagenome ERZ795057 (study PRJEB30186, sample SAMN05720163) | activated sludge metagenome | isolation source: Anaerobic digester | place: Hong Kong | collected 2015-01-26 ... | reverse complement strand
AAAGCAGGCCGTCACGGCGGCACCGCTCTTCCAGACGTTTCTGCATCTCCTCCTTACGGCGCAGAAGATTCGGGGTAGAGATGACCTCCGCCTGACTTACGGAAAAGCGTATCTCCCCTGCCTGATAATATTTCAGGTCGGCATCAAGGATCTCGTCGCAGCTGCGTCCTTCCAGGCGGGAGGAGGCCTTCATGATCTCCTGCCCGAAAGCCTCTACAGAGAGTCCGCAGATCTCCGCCAGGGATGCGGCCGCAGTACGGTCCTCGTCTGTCGTTGTCGCTGATTGGAGGATGACTGTATCCGAGAGGATCCCGGCCAGTAAAAGCGCCGCAGTCTTTTCGTCCGGAGAGACCCCCTCCCGGAAAAAGAGTGAAGCGATCAATGTGGCTGTCGCCCCGACAGGTCTGTTGATAAAGGTAATGGGGTCGTCAGTATGCATATTGCCCAGGCGGTGATGATCGATGATCTCGCGTATCCGGTAGTGTTCTACCCCTTCCACAGCCTGGCCCGATTCATTATGGTCGACAAGAATGAGTTCGATATGAGGTTCTCTGAGAATATCCCCCTGGGAGAGGACCCCGATCAGACGGTTCTCCTCGTCGGTCACAGGCAGACAGCGGGAAACGGATCTGTTCAGCCGCTCCTTGATCTTCCGGATCGGGTCACGCATCTTTACAGGCTCCAGGGAGAAATCGGCTGCGCTTTCTACCGGAGAAGAATACATGGCCAGCCATGAGGTCCGGGCTGTGCCGTAGGGAGAGACGAGGACCGATACCTTCTTTTTACGGGCCTCTTCGGCGAGGTCGGCGTCCAGCGCTTTTCCGCCGGTAATGATGAGGACTCTCACTCCCCGTTCGATGGAAAGAGCCTGGATATCACGGCGGTTCCCGACGATGACGACCGCCTCTTCCGGCTTCTCTTTGTCCAGATAAGTGCGAAAAGCTTCTTTTTCCATGGCGGCTACCAGCATCCGGGACTTAAAAATAACGTCTCTCTCCTTCTCCAGGACCACTTTCGCCTGAAGGGCTTCTGCCAGATACCGCAAGCTTGTGGGAACCCTTGTGGCCCGTCCCGGGGAGATGTATTGCATCATATTCCGTGCAAAGGCGTTATAGTGAAGCGCTCCCTTGTAGGTGCCGTCGGAACCGACAACGGGAAGCATCTTATGCCCTGTCTTCTCCAATTCCTGCAGCGCCTCCCAAAGAGAGGTGTCATCGGCCAGGGTATCCGCCGGGGAGGTCATAAAAAAATCCACCTTGGGGATCAGGTCGCTGATAAATTCAGGAGGGGTCAAACCAAGTCTGTTGAGGATATATTCCGTCTGGGGATTGAGTTTTCCGGCCCGGGCCGGGATAAAAACCCCCTCTTCTGTCCGGCTCTTAAAGACGGCATAGGCCATGGCTGAGACCACAGAATCGGTGTCGGGGTTCCTGTGCCCGATGATGTAGGTCACCTTCTGGCGGATCATCCTTCTCCTTACTTCAAGACCACCTTGAAAAAGGTCTTCTTCCCCATCTTGATAAGGCACTCTTTGTTTTCATCGAAACAGGACTCTGTCACAGCCATGGCAAAGTCACTCACCTTCTCTCCGTTGAAACTCACACCCCCCTGTTTGATGAGCCTTTTAGCTTCCGACTTCGACAGGGAGAAGCCCAGTTCTGCCAGAAAGGAGGCAGCATCCCAATTACGCACTTTTAAATCCTCTTCCTTGATCTCCGTTCCGGGAAGCGCCTCATTGCTGGCTCCTGCCCCGGCAAAGACAGCCTTGGTGGCTTCAAGGGCTTTCCGGGCTTCCTCTTCTCCGTGGGTGATCACAGTGGCTTCATAAGCCAGACGCTCCTTGGCATCGTTGATCCTGGAATCCGTCCACTCTTCCATCTCGGAGATCTCTTCCAGAGGAAGGAAAGTGAATAGTTTGAGCAGCTTGATGACCTGGCTGTCCTCCACATTGCGCCAGAACTGAAAATATTCGTAAGGGGACAGTTTTTCCGAAGAAAGCCAGACAGCTCCCTTTTCGGTCTTCCCCATCTTTTTGCCGTCAGCCGTTGTGAGAAGCGGGTAGGTAAAAGCGTGAACCTCTTTCCCTTCAAGACGCCTGACCAGGTCTTCGCCGGCAAGGATGTTCCCCCATTGGTCATTTCCTCCCATCTGGAGAAGACAGCCGTGGGAGCGGTAGAGGGTAAGAAAATCAAAAGCCTGGAGGATCTGGTAGTTGAACTCGATAAACGAAAGCCCTCTTTCCAGACGCTGTTTATAGGCTTCGGCTGCGAGCATCCGGTTGACGCTGAAATGGCGGCCGATCTCGCGTAAAAATTCTATATAGTTGAGCGGAAGAAGCCACCGGGCGTTATCCAGCACCAGGCTCTTCCCCCCTTCCACGTCCAGATAATGTCCGATCTGCTTCTTCATAGCTTCTTTGTTAGCTTCTATTGTCCCGGCGGTTATCATTTGCCGCATCTCCGTCTTGCCGCTGGGGTCACCTATCATTGCCGTCCCCCCGCCCAGAAGGGCGATGGGCTTATGCCCGGCCCTCTCCATATGCATGAGGGCCATAATCGGCAGGAGATGGCCTACATGGAGAGAATCCCCTGTGGGATCGAATCCGGTATAACAGACACGGGGTTCGTTTAATAGGGCTTTGACGGCCTCTTCATCCGTCACATTTTCAATAAAACCCCGCGCTTTGAGCGTATCATAGACATTCTGCATATTATCACCTCGCTGATTATGCCCTTATTGTAAATACAGGGTGGGTAAAGTCAAGGATTTAGAAAGGTAGGCGCCTGCTGGAGAGGGGGCTACGCTTTTCCCCAGATCCGGGTATTCAGGTTGAAATCCTCCACGATCCCGATGACCAGTTTCAAAATCTCATAATAGGATTCCAGCGGCGCTGTATCCAGAAGAGAGCGCCCCATGGAGGGCTCGAAAAGGTCCCTGGTCTGGGAGAGGGCCACGAACATGCTGTTGTCCAGAAAGGAGATATACACGGGCTTCCCTGTCTTGTGGCGGAAGTTCAGGATCCGCTCCATAAGGTCGGGAGTCAGGATATAGCGGGACTCCACCTGATCCTGCCCGTAGACCACAAACTCCTTTTCAAACTCGACATTTTCCAGCTTGATGAGGTCTCCCCTGCCTTTATTCCACTTCTGAAGGGTATTCCCGAAGAGAGAGCCGAAGATCTTCTCGGCTGTATCGGGAAGGACCAGAGTCCTTGTCTTGAAGGGTTTGTTGAAGTCGGCGATGATAAAGATTCCCCGGAAGATATCATGCCACTGGGTGTGTCTGTTCCCTCTGCTGTCTGTGGTCTCTGTCTTGTACTGGGCTCTGATCTCCGAAAAAGTGAGCTGTGTTTTTCCCACCATTCCCGAAACCATATCCTCCCCCCGGTAACGGTCAGGTGTTTTAAGGAACAGGCCGCTGGCCATAAAGCGGGATTCGGGGATACAGAGAGAAGGCTGATAGGAGAGTCCCGGATGAATGCGGTCGATGAGCCCTTCGATGACTTCACTTTTGTAGGCGTTTTTATACTCGCTCAGAGGTTTCTGCGCCAGAGCTGTATAGACGATTCCCCCGAGAAAGGAAAGGATCGCCGGCGCCAGCAATATTTTGATATTCTGCCTGGTCAGGTACATGACGAGAAATATCCCGGCCAGGATAAAGAGAGCTGTGAGAGGATGGAAATACTTCCTTTTTATAAAAAGGCGCTGTTGTTCAAGTTGTTCCAGGACGGGGTCGAGCGCCCCGTCCAGGAAAGGATTATTCTTCTCTGTCTGTCCCATGGTCAACTTTTAAAGAGGTTCCCCACATCCACATTCTGTCGTTCTTCAGCCGGGATCACGAAGAGTTCGCGCGGGGTAAAATGCTTCATGCCGGCGATGATGCTGTTGGGGAAGATCTGGATGGCTGTATTGTACGAAGTAACAGCAGCATTGTAGGCGCGGCGGGCCGCAGCAATCTGCTCCTCGATGTTGTTGAGAGAGGCCTGAAGCTGCATGAAGTTCTCATTGGCCTTCAGCTGGGGATAGTTCTCCACAGCCACCATGATGGAGCGCATGAGCCCGGTCATCTCCTGATCCACCTTGACCTGGGTATCCGGATCGCGGTTATCCAGGGCTTTGGCGCGGAGCTCGGTGATCTTAGTCAATGTCTCTTTTTCATGGGTCATATAGGTCTTGACCGTGTTGACCAGGTTGGGGATCAGGTCGTAGCGTTTTTTCAACATGGCATCGATGGACGCAAAGGCGTTGTCCACCATATTGCGTTTATGGATCAGCCCGTTGTATATGATGATGGGGATGATCACAAAGAAGAAGGCAAGAAGGCCGATTAAAAGTAGTGCTGGCATAATCTCTCCTTTTCTCAGAACTTGATCCCAACATTGGCTGCAACACCCAGCCGCTGGGGCAGTTCATCCTGGTTCATGGTAAAGCCGCTGTCTCCGGAAGCCATCATGGCAGAAATATCGATATTGATCAGGGAAAAATCAAGCCCGAGGCCTGCTGTGTAGACCATATCGGCATATTCCAATTTATCTCCGAGATCGGGGGTAAACATCACACCGCTCCGGAAACGGACAAAGAGGAAGCGCGCTTCGGCTCCCAGGCCGATATTCCGGATGTCCGAATAGTTGCCGTCCACCTTGGTCAGGTCGGCATCGGCTGTGACCGTGAGGAAGGAGACAGGGTCATAGGCCGCTCCCAGCCTGACTTCTGTCTTGGGTTTGTAAGCAGGCGGGGTAAAGCCGTTCTTCTCGTCCCAGGAGATCTCTCCGGCGATGAGGTTCCGGATCGTGAGACCGGCCCGGAGGTTTCCTGCCAGACGTGCAAAGGCCGCCACATCGATCCCGATAGTCTGCCCTTCATGGGGGTTTTCATATTTTTCCGAAAGGATATCGTCAGAGTTTTCATCCCTGAAATCGTTGACGACCAGAGCGTCGCTGTAATTATACCCTTTGATGATCTTGAGGTTACCGCCTACGCCCAGTTCCACAGGCCCCAGGTTCAACCCCTTGGAGACAGAAATAAGGAATTCGTTGAGGAAGACGCCGCTTACGGCCACTTCACTGCCGTTGTTTTCCAGCCCGTAGAGAGAGCTTGTGGTCACCTCTCCTCTTTGAGTCACCAGAAAATCGTAGATCTCGTCATACTCTCCGGGGGCAAAGACCGAATCGCCGGAGTCGAGCTCGTTAAGGATGGTGGTGATAATGGTGTCGATCTGATTCTGTAGTTCTGCTTCTGTCCCGACAAACCCTTCATCGAGTAGCTTCTGCCGGATCGAGGCCCGGGAGAGATAATCCATCGGTACGGTCCGCAGGATGCTGGTATCCACCTGGCGGGTATAGATCTGGCTGTCGGTAACGAGATCTGTCCCGAAGGCTACCTGAAAGCCTTTCAACTCCTGAATGGCAAAAAACATCCCCGAAGCGATGGAGATATTGGCTCCCACGCCGTTGTCATCGAACTCATCCAGAATAGCGCTGTACTTATTGTAAAGAGCTTTGAAATCAGCGACGTACTCCGGAGCATCCCACAGGCCGGTGGTGTTTTCCACTTCAGCCATAAAGGCATTATAGTCATCGTCAACCATCTGAAACTCGTCAGAATATTGAGAGATATTCTGGGTCACATCCAGGCCGAAGGCAAACTGGACCTCCAGAGTCTTTCTGGGAATAAAGGGAATCGCTGCAGGATTCCAAAAAACCGCTGTAGCATCGTGAACAGACGCCACACCGGTCCCTCCCATGGACATGGAGCGCCCCCCCATCAGGGGAAAAGCCAGGACAGAGGCTGTAAACAGTATCATCATCATACTTATCATGAAAAGTCGCTTTTTCATTTTTATCCCTCCTTTATCTTTAAAAGTATAGTTGAAAAGAGGCCTGACGGCAAGGCTCTCTTTTCTATAAAGAGCGCTTGAAGGATGTTTTGGCCCGCTCGTTTAAGATATCCCGAAGAGAGCGCTCAAGCGCAGAAAAACGAACACTGTCAAAAGATCGCCCTTCCAGTGAGGAGACGGGGATGATCTTTTTCACGGAATTCGTCAAAAAAGCCCCCTCGACCTCCATAAGATCCTCCGCTGTCAGGAATTCTTCCCTGATACGATAGGGCCCTGCTGACTGCGCTTTTAAAAGCTCCTCTTTGATGATCCCGTCGAGAAGGGGAAGAGAATGGTGGGGAGTGAGGATCTCATTGCCTCTGATCAAAAAGAGATTGGCAGTGGCTGTCTCCAGGAGATGGGAGCGATAATCCATAAAGAGGGTATCCCGGCCGCTTCGGGCCGCCTCCCTCATATAGTAGGCATTATAGGCATAGTTTGTGAGCTTGTGTTTGTAGATGAAGAGGTCTCCCCTCTTTTCCCCGGACAAAATAAGATGAACAGGTTCAGGTTCTTTTCCCGCAGGCGAAGGCATAAGAAAAGTATCTGTCCCGTTCTCTTCATTTTCCACACAGAGGATCTTCATGCGGGCTTCTTTCCAGCCGTTCTTTTTCAGAAGAGTTTCGGCCAGACTCTGATAATCCTCGTTTTTAAAATCCATCCTGAAAAGAGCCAGGCTTTTTTTGAGTCGCTCCAGATGGGCGGACAAAAACTCGCATCCCTCGCTTGAGCAGAACATGGTGGTAAAACAGCCCGTTCCGAACTGCAGGCCGGGGCTTTCCGGAGAGAGGACTTTATCCCGGATGTCTTTGAACTGTCCATTATGCCAGATCACCATCATATGAATACCTCCAGAAAATTGGAGACCTTGGCCAATACTTCTTCATACTCCCTTTCAGGATCCGATGCCACGGTAACCGCTCCCCCTGCATTGAAGAAGATCCTCCCCTGAGAGACCACCGCTGTCCGGATAGCGATGCTGGAGATAAGAGACTGGCTGTTCATCATGACGATGGATCCGGTATAGAGATGCCTCTTCCGCTGCTCCAGCTCCCGGATGACTTCAATACTTCTGATCTTGGGACAGCCGGTGATGGACCCTCCCGGGAAAGCCGCTCTGAAGAGGTCTGCATAATCACTTCTCTTCCTGAGCAGGCTGCGGATGACACCCACAAGATGGTAGACGTTCTGATACTTCTCACATCTCTTTTCATGGATCACTTTGACGGATCCGGGGCAGGAGACCCGGGCCAGGTCATTGCGCAGAAGATCGATGATCATAAAGAGTTCTGCCTCTTCCTTGGGCGATGAGAGAAGAAAATCACGGTTGGCCTCGTCTTTTTCGACGTCCGGGCTTGTGGGCACCGTCCCCTTGATGGGGCGTGTCTCCACCCTTCTCCCTTTAGCGCGAAGAAACATCTCGGGAGAGTTGGAGACCACCTGAAAGGCACCACCGTCGATATAAGCGCTGAAAGGGGCGGGATTTTTCCTGTAAAGCTTTTCAAAGAACGCAAAGGCGTCATCTGAGAAGGGAAAGGAAAAGGGACGGGTCAAATTGACTTCATAGACATCCCCGGCGCGGATATACTCGATGATCCGGTCGATACGGGTTATGTAATCCTCTTTTTCATCTCCCTTTTCCACAAAGCCGGGAACCGTCGCCGTCTCTTCGAAAAAGAACTTCTCCCCGATCCCCTCACCGTCATAACTGATCTCATACTCCCAGCATTTCTGCTTGGCATGATCCCAGATGATATAGTGCCGGTAGAGGATGAATTCCGCCAGGGGAAAGGGGTAAAGATCCGGAAGCTCTCCGGTAAAGTTTTCTTCTTCCCTGTAGAGTTCAAACGAGAGAAGGCCCAGGAGGCCTGCTTTGTTTAAAGGAAAGGGGAGATCCTGGAAGTTGACGGCCGCAAGCATCCTCTTCATCCCTTCATAGAAGGGAAGCTCCCAGACAAACGGTTCCCCCCCGGAGCAGACCTGGAAGACCCCTGGCCGATAGGTGATCACAGCATAGGGAGACCAGGCCAGAAAGGAGTACCGGGAGACATCCGCAGGCCCCTTGCCTGTAAGAAGGGCGGGACGAACGCTTCGCGGCAGACGTGCACATACCGCCACAGGGTCGTCACAGGGCCGCTTCGTCCTGCGGAAACTTTTCACTTTGAGAAGCGTCATACACACCTCAGAAAATTGGAGATGATCCGCTTTCCGGCCGGGGTCATAAAGGACTCAGGATGAAACTGAACCCCCATCACAGGCAAAGAGACATGCTCCAGGGACATGGGAATCCCCTGATACGAAGAGGTCACCTCCAGTTCAGGCGATGCCACGCGGCACTCAAGGGAATGGTAGCGTGCTGCCTGAAAGGGAGAAGAGACCCCTTTGAAGAGATTTATCTGCTTACGAATCTCCACAGGAGAAGCTTTCCCGTGGACAGGATTTTGAGAACGCACTGTTGTGCCGCCGAAAAATTCGTTGATACATTGCATTCCCAGACAGACCCCCAGAACAGGCTTGTCTTGATGAAACATACGGATGACAGCGTTGGACAGGCCTGCCTCCCGGGGAGTCTTCGGGCCCGGAGAGACCACATAGGCATCATACGTCCGTTTCAAGAGCTCCTTTTCCGTCCAGGCATCATTCCGGACTACTTCGATTGCCCCCCGGAAAACGCTTTGGAGAAGGTGGAGGAGGATATAGGTGAAGGAATCGTAATTGTCGACGAGCAGGATTTTTTTCATTCCCCGTGACTCTCGACAGCCTTTTCCAGAACGGCTGTGTAAACTTTCTCATCAAATAACAGAAAATCGTCTGCCCCTGGGGCCTTGTCACTGAAAGAGGAGACCCGTCCGCCTTCGGCAAACAACAGCAGGATGGGTAGAATGGGCTCTTTCCTGATCATTTTTCCCCCTCTTTTCATTTTCTGGAATATCATTCTCACTATAAGAGGAGGAGAAGAAACTGTCAAGATTCAAACCGAAAAGGTGCCGTCAGTGAAATCAGGCCTGAAGCGGCCGCTCATGCTCTTTGGCCAGATACTCTTTTAAGAAACGCCCTGTATGAGACCCTTTGCATTGAAAAATACCGTTCAGGCGCCCTGTATAGAGGACTTTCCCGCCGTCTTTTCCCCCTTCGGGGCCCAGGTCGATGATCCAGTCGGCGTATTTCACCACATCCAGGTTATGTTCGATGATCACCATGGTATTTCCCGCATCCACCAGACGGTCAAGGACTTTCAGCAGTTTATTGACATCATCAAAATGAAGCCCCGTTGTAGGTTCGTCCAGAATGTAGAAGGTGTTCCCCGTGCTCTGGCGGGACAGCTCCTTAGCCAGTTTCACACGCTGGGCTTCCCCCCCTGAAAGGGTGGTGGCCGACTGCCCGAGCTTGATATAACCCAGACCCACATCGTAGAGGGTATCCAGTTTGGTTGCAATGGCGGGAATATTGGCAAAGAACTCTTTGGCTTCCTCCACGGTCATCTCCAGGACATCATTGATATTTTTACCGTTGTAGCGGACTTCCAGAGTCTCTTTGTTGTATCTTTTTCCCTTGCAGACATCACAGGTGATATAGAGGTCAGGGAGGAAATGCATCTCGATCTCCTTGAGCCCTGTCCCCCCGCAGGCTTCACAGCGCCCGCCTTTGACATTGAAGCTGAAGCGCCCCTGTTTGTAACCTCGGATCTTGGCTTCCGGCAGAGAGGCGAAAAGATCTCTGATGGCCGTGAAGACCCCCACATAGGTCACAGGATTGGAGCGGGGAGTCCGCCCGATGGCGTCCTGATTGATCTCGATGACTTTGTCGACAAACTCTGTCCCGGCGATCTCTCTGAAAGCTCCCGTTTCCCAGGCCGATTTATGAAGCCTGTTATGGAGGGCCGGGTAAAGAGTATCCGAAATAAGAGAGGATTTCCCCGATCCCGAGACCCCGGTGACCAGAGTCATGACTCCCAGGGGAAAGTCGACGTCGATCTCTTTCAGGTTATTCTGGCGGCACCCGGTGATCTTGAGCCACTCTCCTGAAAGGGGGCGCTCTGTCTCCTTGGGGCTGATATTTTTCTCATAACGCAGATACTGGCCCGTCAGGGAGCGGGAATCGTTTTTCATCTCTTCGGGGGTTCCGCTGAAGGTGATCTCGCCTCCGAAGACGCCTGCTCCGGGGCCGAACTCCACGACGACGTCTGCTTCTTCAATGGTATCACGGTCGTGCTCCACGACGATAACCGTATTTCCCAGGTCTCTCAAATTCTTCAGGGAATTGATCAGGCTGACATTGTCTCTCTGATGCAGCCCGATAGAGGGCTCGTCCAGGATGTAGAGGACACCCATAAGGCCGCTTCCGATCTGGCTGGCCAATCGGATCCTCTGGGATTCCCCGCCGCTCAGGGTAGGAGCTTTGCGGTCCAGCATTAGATAATAAAGGCCCACATCCAGAAGAAACTTTAGACGGCTGTCGATCTCCTTGATAAGTTCTTTGGCGATGAATGCCCTCTGTTCGTCGAGTTCCAGATTCTGAAAGAAGGCATAAAGCTCAGAAATAGACCAAGAGGAAAGCTCGGCGATATTGCGTCCCCCGATGGTAACACTCAGTGCTTCTGGGTTCAGCCGCCGTCCTCCGCAGGATTCACACTCCTTTTCACTCATGAACGACTCATAATAGAAGCGCATCTCCGGCGACTGCGTCTCCCGGTAGAGGCGTTTGATGGCATTGACCACTCCGCTGGTCTTAAGCTGCTTATCCCCGTAGAGGATCTTCTCCATCTTGTCGGGCGGGAAGTCTTTTACCGGGGTATGGGAATCGATCCCGTAGTGTTCCAGGATACGCATGATCCTTTTGTAGTTCCAGTTGTCTTTCTTCTTTTTGAGCTGCCCCCAGAAGCGGATCCCCCCCTCCATGACGGAGAGTTCGTCATTGGTGATAATACGGCGGACATCCACCTCTTTGTTCACTCCCAGTCCGTTACACACAGGGCACATCCCCTGGGGAGCGTTGAAGGAGAAGGTCTGGGGTGTGATCTCGTGAAGGCTCAGGTCACAATGGGAACAGTAGAGCTCTTCGCTGAAATATTTCTGCTCTCCGGTGCTTGTCTCCATAAGAAGTTTCCCTCCACCCATGCGCAGAGCCGTGTCCACCGAATCAGCCAGGCGTGAACGGATACCCTCGCGGATAACCAAACGGTCCACCACCACGTCGATATCATGTTTTTTGTTTTTTTCCAGGGCTGTCCCCTCTTCCAGCTCCATGACGGCTCCATCAACCTTGATGCGCACATATCCTTCACGTCGGAGTTTTTCGAAAAACTCCCTGTACTCGCCTTTCCTGTTACGGGCCATGGGAGCCAGGATCATGAATTTCGTGTCGGGAGGCAGCTCCAGGATCCTGTCGATCATCTCATCAGGGGCCTGTTTCTTCACAGGCCTTCCGCAGACGGGGCAATGGGGCTCCCCGATCCGTGCAAAGAGAATACGCAGGTAATCGTGGATCTCTGTCACCGTCCCAACCGTGGAGCGCGGGTTTTTGCTTCTGGATTTCTGCTCTATGGAAATGGCCGGTGAGAGGCCTTCGATGAAATCCACATCCGGTTTGTCCATGATACCCAGGAACTGACGGGCATAGCTCGAGAGACTTTCCACATAGCGCCGCTGTCCTTCGGCGTAGACTGTATCAAAAGCCATGGAAGATTTGCCTGAGCCGGAGACTCCGGAAAAGACGATGAGACGATCCCGGGGCAGGCTTAAGGTGACATTTTTCAGGTTGTGGACCCGGGCTCCGATGATTTCAATGGTATTTTTCATATTTTCTCCACCGCTATTATAATATCTTTTTCTGCCCCGACAAGAAGAGAGTCTTAAAAGGTGAAACCGGTGAACAGTTTCATAGTATAGGCATCATTGTGGAGGGGATGATAGTCATCATAGAAGGAGTCCCGATGGATGAGCTCATACTCAAACGAGACCAGAAAAGGGGCCGGCCGGATAGTCACAGTGAACGGGATCAAATACCCCCACTCATTGGCGTCTGTGGCATGGACCGAATGGACCCAGAACTGGCGGAGGGCTGCCCGGGCCGAAAAAATACCCCGTTTGTAGTTTAGTTCAAACCGCGACATGATCCCGGGGCCCATGTAATAGGCTCCGTTTTTCAACTCGCTTCCGAAATTGTAGGTCTCATCCTTCTCTTCATAGGGAGTATCCCCGTAGATCAGGGCATACCGGGCGCTGGCAGCACCGAAAATAGCATAGATGCCCGAATAAAAGGTCACCCGCTGTCTGGCGTTTTCATATTCCAGGAGCATCCCCGGGCCGATTCCCACATCGCTGAACCGGTCATACCAGAGCCCTTCCATATAATCGTAGGAAGCGAAGAGGCCGCTCAGGGACCTGTCGGCTCGGAAAAGAGGCTGGGACGAGCCTGCCAGGATCCCGTTGGTCTCGATCCGTTTAAGGATATCCCCGGTCTTGATCTGCTCCAGTTCGGCGCGGACGGTGAAATAGTCATAGGGAAGGACGCTCCGGCCCTCCCGGGTCCTGTTATACCGTGCTTCAGCGAAAAGGAGCGGGTTGTAGCGTACATCGGGCTCGCCCCGGGACTGGGCGTTCCCCAGTCCGGCTCCCAGAGCCAAAAATTCAAAGGGAGACGGCTCCTTATGAAACGTTATCTTCTTTTTGTAGAGACGGCTGTTGATCCACAGCGGGGGCGAAGTCAGAAAACCCGCTATGTGTCCCCACGCTCTTATAGGCTTCCCTTGTCGGGGGCGTAAAAATTCGACGGAAGTCCGGAAGAGAACCTCTCCGAGAAAGGCTCCCCCCAGGGAGGTCATGATAAAATCGTTGGTCGAGGGCTGCTCGGTCTCCATAAAAAACTCCCACTGAAGGCTTCCCAAAGTCGAGAAGAGGAGCGATTCACCGAAGGAGTAGCCCACGGACCGGGCAGCACCGAAAAAGACAGCCCCGTGATAGGGATGATCCAGGGTGTTGCAGGGAAAGCCGTCGGGATCCCAGTCAAAACCCAGTTCGAAATTCTCGATGATCGAGGCGGTCCCTATCTGAGCCCAGCTCCGGGACCCGATATAGTAGTTGGCAGCTCCCAGAGCTCCGTTGACAAGAAGGATCTCGCCTGCAGGTACGAGCCACCCGCGCGGCCCTGCTACCACATCCCCGGGTGACTCATAAGTACTTTCTCCTCCGAAAACAGGAGGAATCTGCCAAAGAATGAGAATTAAAAGGGCTCCCAGGGAGCTTTTTATCTTTTTCATCTCCCTGACTTTACTTGTTTTTTAATTATTTTCAAGAAATTAATAAAAAGATCAATCTCCGGAAGCCATGACCCGGTTCCGGCCGTTCTCTTTTCCCTGATAAAGGGCATTATCCGCCCGTTTGATACAGATTTCCGTATCAAAATCACTCTTCACTTCAGAGACCCCGAAGGTGATGGTGACATTGAACTCCATATCCCGGATTTGGTGGACATGCTCCATGATCTTCTGGCGGAGTTTTTCAGCGACACACTGGGCCCCGGCCAGAGGAGTCTCGGGCAAAAGGATCAAAAACTCCTCTCCCCCCCAGCGTGAGATAATATCCTGGGAGCGCAGACTCTTTTTCATGATATCAGCCAGGTTTTCCAAAATAACATCCCCGGTATCGTGGCCGAAAAGGTCGTTGATCTCTTTGAAATGGTCGATATCCCCCATGATGATCGAGAAACGTTTTCCGGACCGTTTGGCTCTTTTGATCTCATACTCCATCATCTCCATGAGGCCCCGCCGGTTCAAAAGGCCTGTGAGAGGATCTGTCCGGGCCAGCTCCTCAAGCTTCTTTGTGGCTTCTTTGAGGGCCCGTTCATCGGCTTTGCGCTGTGTAATATCGCGGTAGATACCGTAGACGGCCAGCTTTTCGTTGTTCATCACAACGGGTACTCCGATGATGGAGACATCCAGGGGAGTTCTGTCTTTTTTGAGCCGGACCGTTTCGATCTCCGCGTAGAGTTCGGCCCCGTCTTTGATCTCATGAGTGATGGAATAGGCTTCCGATCTTGTTTTTTCATCGGTCAAAAGCTCGTCGATGTTTCTCCCGATAATATTCTCTTCTTCCCATCCGAACATGGACAGAAAAGCACGATTCGCCCGGGTTATGATACTGTCCGGTGTGACAAGGACGATTCCTTCGGGAGCATTTTCAAACAATCCTTCGAAAAGGGCCTTTTCCACACGCAGGGAACGTTCGGCCTCCACCCTGAAAGAGATATCCCTGACAAAGGCCAAAACCGCAGGCTTGCCGTCATAATCGATGAGAGAGACATTGAACTCCATGGGGAGCTCTCTTCCGTCTTTAGTAAGAGCGACCGTCTCATAAAAGGAGGGGACATCTTCTCCCTGAAGTCTCCGTTTGTAGTACTCCCCTACCTTGGGCCTTTCAGAGGGGGACAACAGATTCAAAAAATCACTACCAGTCAGCTCTTGTTCAGAATAACCGAGAAGTTCTCCTGTCTTGGAGTTGGAAAAGGTGATTTTCCCCTCCTGAAGGATGACGATCCCGTCATTACCCTTCTCCACCAGCATCTGATACTTGTGCTCACTGGCTTTTTCAGCCTGACGGGCTTCATAAAAATCTGTCATGTCTGCCGCCGAGACAAAGACACGCTTCAGAGTCTCCTCTTCCCCCGGTGCGGCAATCCAGCGTTTTCGGATGAAGACCTTCTCACCCTGAAGATTCCGATAAAAGGCCTCCCCTTCGAACCGGGAGACTCCTGAGAGGATCGCCTCCATCTCCCGGATGTATAACTTCTCGGCTTCCGGGTCAATGATGGCATGTCTGTTGGCAGCCAGTTCTTCCAGGGTCCTGGCGCCGAATATCTTAAGGACTGTGGTGTTGACAGCCAGGAATCTCATGCCATCGATACACTCCCCTGCTTCATCGGGATGTCTGGAAAAATATTCTTCTAACGTAGTGAAGGCCTCTCCTTCACGAGTCTTGATCTCTTCCAGCTTTCGTTTTGTCTCTGAAAAATCCTGTTCCGAGATACCCACGGGAAAATGTTCAAAAAGAGTCTTGAATCTCTCTTCTTCGCGCACAATGCTGTCGTAAGCTTCCTTTTCCCTTGTGATGTCCCGAACGATGGACAGAAGATAGGAGCGGCCCAGAAAACGAAAACGGTTGAGACTCACCTGGGCATCAAAGGGCTTGCCCTCTTTATTCTGATGCACCCAGGTAAAATCCTGAGGTTCTCCGTTTAAAGCTTTTTTAACATATTCAAAAGCTTTTTCACGGGATGGGCTGCCGTCGGGCTGAAAAGGAGGGGAAAATTCGTATGGGACAAAGTGTCTGACATCTTTTTTTGAGATCCCGAAAAGCTTCAAAGCGGCTTTATTGAGGTTCAGAGTCTTTTTGGCCGTCATGAGAAAGATAGGGTCCTGAGCTTCCCTGAAAAGTATCTGATAAAGAAAATCGGCCCGGGGGCCGGTAAAGAGAAGCATAATCCCGGCAGCCAGAAGAGCCGCTGCGGCTGTGATCTGTGCCAGCAGGATCAAACTCACTCAATACCTCCTCTCAGGACCTTTTTTGTCAATGGCTTTCTGCCATATCCTTTACGATTCCGAACGATTCGATAATATAAGCATCTTTTTCCACATCCTTCAGCCACTCTTCGTAGAGCTCTTCAGTGGAATTCCCCGACCGGCTCATAGAGGCACTCCTCAAGACAGTGTAACTGTCGTTTTTCATCTTTTCATAAGCCTCATCCACCCGGTCGATCTCTTTATTGATATCCCGACGTATCAGAAACTCTTTTTCCAGACTCAAGGGTAGCCGGGACTCTTCCCGGGTCCTTTTGATGAGAGCGGCCTCATCTTTGATCATATCAAAGTAGGAGTTCTCTTCGACACGTTTATGGCTTT
>ERZ795057.2080-NODE-2080-length-15774-cov-4.649596_pt1 | contig 15774 bp, 13 predicted proteins | sample MGYA00375141_ERZ795057 | MGnify/ENA primary metagenome ERZ795057 (study PRJEB30186, sample SAMN05720163) | activated sludge metagenome | isolation source: Anaerobic digester | place: Hong Kong | collected 2015-01-26 ... | reverse complement strand
TGTAATTACTTATACATCGCATCAATTTCTTTTTTATACCTGTCCATTACGACCTTTCTTTTGACTTTCAGAGTCGGTGTCAGCTCTCCTGATTCCGGCGTGAATTTATAATCAAGGACCATGTACTTTTTGATTACTTCATACGACTCGAGTTCCGCGTTTACCTTTTGAATTTCCTCTTCAATGATCCTCTTAAATTCATTGTTGTTCACGAACTCGCCCCCGACTTTGATGCACATAGGTACCGCGCCCTCATCGGAAAATTCCATTTTGGATTTGTCGTATGCAATGCCGTTTTCGTTATAATATTCAATAAATGAATCGAAATTAGGGATTACGATGGCGGAAATATATTTTCTGTCGCTTCCAATGGGAACAACGATGTCGATATATTTACTCAGGGCAAACATGCTTTCAATTTTTGCGGAAGGAACGTTTTTTCCGGTGTCAAGAACCAGGAGCCCCTTTTTCCTGTCGACAATTTTGATGTAGCCATCCGCGACCATTTCAACGATGTCGCCGGTTTTGTAAAATCCGTCATCGGTGAACGCCTCTTTTGTCGCTTTCGGGTTGTTCCAGTATTCCTTGAACACATTCGGTCCCTTGACCTGCCACTCGCCGTCTTCAGCAATACGGCCCTCGATGAAGCTTACCGCAACATTTCCGACAGAACCGGGAAGTATTTTGTCAATATGGTTTACGGTGATTTCGTTCCATGTTTCCGTCGCGCCGTATCCTTCAATGATGGTAATCCCCATGGCCATAAAGGTTTTGCAGAGGTCCGGAGAAAGGCTTCCTGCCGCGGAGACTGCGAACCGGAGTCTGCCGCCAAGTCCATCCCTGACTTTTTGAAATATCAGCTTGTCAAAAAGGGCAAACTTGAATTTGAGCCATGGGCTTACGCCGGCTGTGAGGCTGAGCCCTTCGGTCCTGTCAATAAAACCGTCTTTATCCGCACGTTTTTCAACAACCTGAAGGCCGGTGTTGAGGGCGGCGTTAAAAAGCGCCTTTTTGACGGGGGATTTCGATGCGGTGTCGCGCATAGCCATGAATATCCGTTCGTATATCCGCGGTACAGACATGAACATGGTTGGCTTGAATATCTTCAGGTCCTCAATGAGGGTCTTCGGCGATGAGTAGGCAAGGGTCATGCATGCAATGACACCGGTGCCGTGTCCGCACTGACGCTCATAGGTATGTGAGATCGGCAGAAATGACATCATGACGTCATCATCATTCGCCTCGTTTACATGTGTACAGCTCCTGCAGCATGCCGCGGCAAAGCTGTCATGTGTGTGAACAACGCCTTTCGGCAGGCCCGTTGTGCCGGATGTATACACGATGGTCATGTTATCTTTCATGTCCAGGGATTTCCAGCGGTCATCAACGCAGAAGCGGTCTTTTACGAGCTGTGCTACGCCCAGTTCTTTTAACTTTTCGAGATCAAGGACCTTTTTGTCTTTTGTTTCAAAGTTCTCCTGCATGACAATTATGTGTTTGACTTTGGAACCTTTCGCTTTCGATGCGGCAGTGACTTTTTCAAGGATTTCCCCGTCTTCAACGAAGAACATTGTTGATCCGGAATCTTTCAGTATAAACTCAACCTCATGTTCCGAAAGTGTGGGATAAATACATACGGTGACACCCCCCGCGCTGAGTATCGCATAATCCGACCACATCCACCGGGGCGATGTATTGCACATGATTGCAACGCGGTCTCCCTTTTTCAGTCCCAGGCTTATAAGGCCTGCGGAGAGCTTTTTAACAATTGTACCGGTCTCTCCCCAGGTAAGTTTCCGGATTGTTCCTGTTTCATCTCTCCACATCTGGCTGATGCCTTCGGTGTACTGAAACATGTTCCGGTGCAGAAGTGCGGGGGCACTCATGTGTTGAATGTACCACTTCCTGTTTGCGTATTTCATATATATAGCCTCCAGAATATATTACATGCTGAAATCAGCATTGAATCTGCATGTGATTACGGGGAAAGAAAAAATATATGTGTATGAATGACCTCTTCTTCTACGGGAGATATTTTGAACTTAACGTACAAACAACAACTACAAGTATATCAAAAATAAAATACTTATTCCTAAAAAAAATTGATATTGTGATATTCTTTCATTTGAAACGGGTGTATGATACACTCAGATAGAATTATTCATTGACAAATATGAAGTTGGTACAGGTATATGAAAAAGTTGTGTAGGGAACCTGTTTTATTTCAGAACGTGATTACACCACCGTATATGACACGAATTCAAAAGGAGAGGTAACTCCATTGGCTTTTGGAAGAGATGGTTCGGAACTTGAATTGCAGATTTTTGATTTACAAAACAGGGCACTTGAGCGTGCACTGAAGCAGATAATAAAAGTAAGTAAAGACCGGGAAGCTGTTAAAATTGCCCGGGAGGCGCTTGAGGAGGCTGAAGATATAATGAGAAGGCTTGGGGATTGATTACCACCTGGGATTGTTTTGTATGAGTTCCTCTGCAGATGCCGCGTTAACCGGGCGGGAGAAAAGAAAACCCTGACCGTATTCACATCCGAGCTCCCTCAGTTTCTCAAGGTGCTCTGTTGTTTCTATTCCCTCTGCAATTACTTCCTTCTTCAGGTTATGGGCGAGATTGATAATTGTATGTACAATTTCCTCGCTTTCATCGTCAATACCCATCCACCGCACAAATGACTGGTCGATTTTCAAAACATCCACAGGAAAATGGCGCAGATAGCTTAATGATGAATAGCCGGTACCGAAATCGTCCATGTACAGTTTGAAGTTCATGTTCTTCAGCTTCAACAGCATAAGATTTGCTGAATCCATATCTGTCATCAGGGCGCTTTCTGTGATCTCGAAACGGAGTGAATCATTGGGGATCCCGCTGCTGGTGACGATATCACCTATATGGTCAGCGAGTCCGGGGTGAATAAACTGCACTGTTGAAAGGTTCACACTGATGGTCAGGGGAGGACGTTCGGTAAATGTTTTATGCCATTTTTCGAGCTGCCTGCTCGCTTCCTCGATAACCCAGAAACCGAGGGAGATTATAAGTCCCGTTTCCTCGGCATAGGGGATAAACTCATCGGGGGAAACAAACCCTTCACTCTTTTTATTCCAGCGGATCAATGCTTCAAAACCGGAAATTGAACCTGATTTCAGGCATACAATAGGCTGATAAAATAATTCAAATTCACCATTCTCAATGGCATCGATCATTTCCATGCTGAAACGGCGTTTCTTTTCCTGTAGATCTTTTTTTTCAGTGGATGGCGGGATATCAGCGTCATTGAGGAGGTCAAGATTTTCCTGCACTTTCAGGAGCATCTGTTTCTGATGAATGTCGTCCCGGTATGCCGAAAAAAGGTTATCTGCCAGCTGCTTTTTGTGGATGAAAATACTTTTCCTTGTGCCGCTTTCAGGAATTTCAAGCCTGATTGTCTCGGATACTCCCCGCTCTTTTGTGTGAAGGGCGATAATTTCCCTGATACGTGATATGAAATATTTCCTTTCACATGGAATGCTTATCTGATAACTTATTCCACAGGTGAGGGCGTTGACGAAGTATTCAATATCAACATGGGACGGGGTAATGGCGATAACAGGCAGTGTGTTGCGCTGATTGCCGCTCAAAAATGAACTTATTTCATCAGTGCTTTCATCAATAGAATTCATGCAGCCGATTACAGCATTTACGCTTTGTCGGGAAAGTGTATCGCCGGCCTCTTTCCATGTGTTAATCCGCTGGATCGAAAAATCCTCTGACGCCAGTATATCTTCAACCCTTCCCGCAAGAAGGGAGTTATTGCATATCAGGGCGATGTTGAGGGGAGGGGAAGTATTATCTGCCATATAGTACCTTTATCATTATTATTGTACAATAGCCGGAATATGGAGAATTTTCAATAATAAAAAAATGATGCTATTGAATATCCTTCACAACAAGCTTCTGATGAAAATCATTATAAATTATCTTTGTAAGGTCATTGTTCCAGTTTACTGAAAGGAGCTGGTTCCCGCGAATGGTGCCTGTGGAACGGGTCTGTCTGGTGTTCATGTCGTATATATAGGTGAGGAGTGAACACCCGCCCCTGCAGTATTCAATGGCAAACCCTATTCTGTTGCCGGAATTATCAAAATGAAAATTGTTCGTGAGAGATTTCCGTGCCCCAAGTATTGACGTGAAATCAAGCTTTCCCCGGCTCTGGAGGCCTGATCCGGTGATTGCGTAGAGATCATAGGCTGTGTTCCCGGAGTTGTTATCATCTTTAACCAGCAGCGCGGTATCATCGCTGCTGAAAGCGATGCCGGTATTGTTGCGGTAATATTTATAGTTGAAGCCGCTGAGGTCAATTCTCCGGTTACCGGAAATGTCCTGCAGGAAGAAGCCGCTGCGGTCATTCATGAGGAGATATCGCCCGGTATTTGAAATTTTGTGGATATTCACCGATTCCGTGGAGTAGCCGGAGCGCCGCAGTACCCTCCTGTACATGACGCTGGTTGCACCTGAATCGATGGTAACCGATTTTACCACGACTGCACTTCGCTCTGATCTGTCCTGAAAAGCAATTTGATTATTGCTGATCCAGGTTATATGGTTCACCGGATGTGAATATATTTTCCTGAAATTTCCCCTGCTGGAATTTCCGACCCAGATATGCGCACTGTTACCCCGGAGGTTTTTCCCGTCACGGGCCTGCAGCGCGATACGGGATCCGTCAGGTGAAAATACCGGTTTGTGTTCGATAAACATGGTGTTCCGTGCATACCGCGCAACTGTTACTGATCCGGCAAATGCCTGTGATGCCGCAGTAATCAGGATTGCGCAGATACATAAAGCATTTTTCATTATTCTTCTCCTGTTCATTTTTTCAGATATCATATGAATAAACCCTATGGTTTGGATGAAATTATGTCTATAAAATTTCAAATTTTCTTTCATATACGGTTGTTCATGTTGTGAGGCTTCGTATAAAAATTACTTGACTGGTCATAAAAAACAGAGTATTTTCCTGTATGAAACATAGCATGGCAGAAGTGAATGTCCTGCACCATGTTGTAAAACCAGCCCCGGAATAATCATCGATGTTTATATTACACGAATGACCTGTTTCAATACTGCAGACCGGGCGGAATAACTATATATAATTGTGAGGAATATACTATGGATGAAATAATCGTAAGTAAGTTCGGCGGCAGCTCGGTTGCCAATGCCGCGCAGATTGACAAGGTGCGGAAAATCGTGGAATCAGACCCCGGGCGGCGCTTTGTTGTTGTGTCGGCCCCGGGAAAGGATGAACGGGACAGTGAAAAGGTAACGGACCATCTGTTCAATATCGCGACTGATGGAGCGCATTTTAAAGCGAAACGGAAGAAAATATCCCCGAAAGAGAGCTATGACGCGGTTATGGCAAAGTTTTCGAGAATAATAAAGGAACTTGGTATTGAGGGTGATGATATAATTACGGACCTTGAAAAGGACCTTCAGTCCACAATAGCCGGAGATAAAAGGATAGATTTTTTTGCTTCACGCGGTGAGCACTATAACGCAAAAGTCATTGCGCGGTATTTTCAGAAAAAGGAAATGAACGCGGAAGTCCGGCTTCCTGAGGATGCGGGATTTATTCTGTCTGATGATTTCGGCAATGCCGCGGTGCAGCCTGAGTGCCATAAGAACATGAACAAACTTCTTGCTGCCGACGGTGTTATTGTGGTGCCGGGATATTACGGTGTAACAAAGGATGGCGATATAGCTGTGCTGTCCCGTGGAGGGTCTGACCTCACCGGTGGTGAACTTTCATATTCCATTAATGCCTCTGTATATGAAAACTGGACTGATACTGACGGTATCTATCAGGTGAACCCGACTCTGATAAAGGACGCGGAAATTATACCGACCCTGACATACAAGGAAATACGGTTACTTTCTTCCCAGGGATTTAATGTGTTTCACTATGATGCCATGGTGAACTGTAAGAAACGGAACATTCCCATAAATATACGGAACACCAACAACCCCTCCGCTCCCGGTACAATGATTGTCTCTGAAAGGGTTCCTGACGAAACAGTGGTTGGTATCGCTCGCCTGGACGATATCGCGTACCTGTATCTTGAAAAAGATATGATGACTGAGAAAATCGGATTCACCGATGATCTATTACGAATATTCCGGGAGCATGATATCATGACCTACCATTATCCCACGGACAAGGACGATATTGCGGTACTGGCGAATCAGAATGATATCCGGGGTAAGGCGAATATTATCAAAGAGGATATTATGCGCACACTTAATCCCGATGTTATGGATATCAGCTACAATCTTTCTATCCTTACGCCGGTAGGTATTGGGATGAAGAACCATCCCGGAGTCCTGGCGCAGGCTGCCTCGTCATTCGGCGGGGAAAATATCAATATTGAGATCGTAGTGCAGGGCCCCTCGCAGATAAGCTTTCATTTCGGGATACAGAGTTATTATGCCGATGATGCGATGATGGCATTATATAATACATTTTTCCGGAAAAAATAAACGGTACCTGCTGCCCTGTTTTTATTGTCCCGGACAGCAGCATCTTTCCTCTGAAGGAAACAGGACATTATTCCTCGATGAGCAGGCTGTTTCTGTAATATGAATGATGGCTGGAAATCAGATAATGAAATAATTTTGTTTTATAATTCAAATCATTCATTGACATTTTATGGGTAGTATCTATTATTATATCGTACGAACGGGTGCATGAGGTTCTGCATGTTCAGATGTTCCCGGCCTCGCAGCTTTCTTCGGTATTGATTATTGTCGTATATATATGTCTGCCGGGCAGTACGGTTTATTATTATACTTGTCAGCCCGAGGTTTTAATGTTGAGAGATATTACCGCTTCATTTCTGGTCCGGTACAGTGAAGATGATTACCTAACCTATGCCCGGGTAAAACTCCTGTTTATATTCCAGACTGTATTCATCTGTGCTGCAGTTCTCCTTCAGTTCAGTATGCTCTTTGCGGGGTGGGAGGATTTTATCAAAACTCTGTATATCACCCCGCCGCTTTTTTGCGGGATATTTATCAGCATGATGCAGCTGAAGAAAGGGCACTATTTGCGTGCTGCCAATATTCTTATATCCTTCGGCACCCTTGCTGTTGTAGCAGGACTTATCAGGGAACCTTTTATGAATCCGGAGTTTGCCCTTACCAGTTATATCTATTTTGTCTATCCCTGCATGGCGCTCTGCACGATTTTCAGTACACCACGATTCCTGGCACTTGTTACAGGTATCTTTACTGTCACAATCATTGCTGTCTTTCTGATAATGAAAAGTATTGTTCCCGAACCAAATATGAAACAGCTTACTATATTTCTGAATAATACTATCTTCTCTTTTATATTCTTTTACATTATATCTTTTTTAATAACCAGAATTTTTAACAGGAACATGATTATAGTAAAAGCCGAAGCAGAGAAAAATCAGAGGCACAATGATTTTATCAAAAAAGTCCTTGGCGAAGGCTCCATGGAGATCAGGGAATCAATGACGAAAATGTCTTCGAAGAGTGATTTCTTTTCACAGAACACACAGATGCAGGCAGCTTCCATAGAGGAAATTACTGCGACCATTGAAGAAATATCAGCAGGTATTGATAATATCTCTTCGATAGCGGATCTCCAGAGCCGGGATATAGCGGGCATGACGGATGTGCAGCAGGAGCTGTCACGTTTGATATCACAGATGGATGAGGTTATACGCGAAACCCTTAAGGAAATTGGAAACATCACACTCAGGGCACAGGGAGGAGAGCAGGCCCTTCGTCTTATGGAGCGTAACATAGAGGCTATACGGGAGAGTTCCCATGAAATGACGAATATAGTCAGCATTATTAATGATATTTCCGAGCAGATAAACCTCCTCTCGCTGAACGCAGCCATAGAAGCAGCACGGGCCGGTGATGCGGGCAGGGGTTTTGCGGTTGTCGCTGATGAGATATCAAAACTGGCTGACAGGACTGCCGCGAGCATAAAGGACATTGAGACCCTCATACGGGGAAATGAGGGTGAAACGGGTAAGGGGATGCAGGTGATCAATGAGGCTGTCGAAACCATTATTACAATCATCGATGGCGTAAATGTTATAAATGACCGGATACAGACTGTCGTGACCTACAATGACAAACAGATAGAGTCCAATGATACATTTACCAGAGGCATGGAAAACCTGAAAAAGAGGTCTCAGGAAATAGCGGGAGCAACGAGTGAACAGAAGAACGCGGTAAATGATATCATTGCCACCGTATCCGGCATTAATGATATTTCACAGTCAAACTCCCAGGGTGCAGAGGAATTGTTCGGTGATTCACAGGAGATGGTGTCCCGGCTGAATGACTTCCAGAAAAAAATTGACGAATACTCAAATTAGACAGTTGCCGGAAGAGGCCAAAGACCTGTATCCGACAAAAAGAACGTCTCTGAAAGGGCTTTGGATGAAACAATGATGGCGCTTCATGATACTTTCTCAAGACGTTCGGCTACCCATATTTTAATAATGGATTGTCTCGGAACCCCAAGCCGTTTTGCTTCTTTATCTAATAGCTGGATCATCCAGATGGGGAAGTCCACGTTGACCCTTTTCTGTTCCTGTTCGGGGCGGCGTGCATTAGAGAGGTCAAGATGTGATGATATGTCTTTTCCATCATCAAATTTTTTTTCAATGTCACGGGCTTTCATATATCAGTACCTCTTCTTTTCTTGATCTGCGTACGGAAATTATTCTAATGGTCTTTTCTCTGTACGTAATAATCCCTGACCAGTGTTTCCCGGCAATTCTGCCAATGACAAGATACCGTGGCTCATCACTGGTCAATATCGGGATCTCAATAAGATCAGGATCTGTCCAGAGTTCCTGTGCTGTATGGAAATCAATTCCATGCTTATTCTTATTGGTAACATTTTTTTTTGAATCAAATTCAAATTCCATTATATAATAAATATACCTTATTTATACCATTTGTCAACCTTTTTCGGAAAATGAAATTCCTGTTCTCGAAGTGTTCTTTTAGTTGTGAGTATGGGAATTTAATGCGTGTCCCGGGGGTCTCGAATGGTTATTATGTATGAGAAAAGAGAATATGTTACAACCCCTTCCTGAAAATCCCGTCTTCATGCACAGGGACATCGAACCGCAGCAGGCATGAAGTTCCGGGGCGCGCCATATCTGTTACTGTTTCACCGTCAATGATTTCCTTTACACGGAGGTTTCCGTCTTTGATTACACCATCGTGAATGGGGTAAATAACTTCAAGCAGGTCGCCGGGACGGATCGGATTGAAGGCCTTTACGTATACCTCCGTCTCATCACCTCCGGCACCAGCGACGTATCCCGCGAACCGGGCTTTCTTGATGTATGGTACGCCTGAGAATTCCTTCTCCTCGAACTCGTTGAAGAGGTCTTCTGTATAGGGGCGGTGGTTGATGAGGTCAAGCTCACGCTGCCAGAAGGGTAGGTGCCGGGCAAAGAGTTCAGGGTCATGTGCGCACTGTACCGCGTGACGGTATATCCGTGTGGTGTTGGCGGTGTAATAGAGCGACTTCATACGGCCTTCAATCTTGAATGCGTTGACTCCCGCCTGTACATATTCCGGTACCTTTCCCACAAGGCAGAGGTCCTTTGATGACAGTATTTCAGTTCCCCGGGCGTATTCAATGATGTCCATGTGATTGCCGGGGCGCTGTTCCTCGATAAGCGAGAATTTCCACCGGCATGGATGTGAACAGCTTCCCTGGTTCGCGTCCCGTCCCGAGAGGAACCTGCTCAGAAGGCACCGGCCGGAATAGGATATGCAGAGGGCCCCGTGAATAAAGACCTCTATATCGGCGCCGGAATGTTCCCGAATCATCCGGATTTCTTCGATGGTGGTTTCCCGCGCCATTACGATGCGCGAGATCCCCATTTCCTGCCAGAACTGGATTGACAGGTGGTTGAGGGTGGACATCTGTGTGGAAAGATGGAATTGCGCCTGTATGCCGGATTTTTTCAGCAGCATGAGCATTCCCGGATCGGAAAGCATGATGCCGTCAAATCCAATGTCTTTTATCTCTTCAATGTATTCCCTCGTCGGGGCAATGTCCTTTTCGTGAAGATACGAGTTAAGGAGGAACACTGTTTTGACATTCCGCTCACGGCAGAAACGCACCGCCTTCCGTATTTCTGCAGTATCGAAATTGCCGCTCTGCATCCGGAGGTTGAATTTCTCCCCGCCGAAATACACCGCGTCGGCGCCGTATTTCACGGCGAAGGTGAGCTTCTCGAAATTTCCCGCGGGGGATACTATTTCCGTGCTACAGCCGCTGGTTGTCGACAAATCCATTCTGCTTTCCTCGCTGATAGAACTGGACAGCCCGTGTGTGTTCCCGGTTAGTCCGTGAAAAATAATGAGATCCGTCATTCCGGGCCACAAAGAAAAGGAAGTCCGTCTTTTTCGGATTGAGTGCCGCAACAATAGAGGCCCGTCCCGGGGAGCAGATCGGCGTGGGGGGATAGCCATACTGCCTGTAGGTATTGTATGGCGACGTTGACTGAAGGTCGCGGTAGTAAATAGGGCCGGTAAACCGCTTCACCGCGTACCGTACCGTGGGGTCGCAGTCAAGTTTCATGCCGCGTTTCATCCTGTTGTGAAATACCGCGGACACATAAATCCTCTCAAAGGATTTCCTTGCCTCCTTTTCAATGAGCGATGCCATCACAAGGAGTGTATGTGTTGTAAGGTTAAGCCTGTTCATGTTCGAAAGGTCAACCTGGTTCAGTACATATTTCAGCCGTCCCAGCATGGTTTGAATCACCGACCGGGCATTTGATTCCTCGGGGAAGATATAGGTGTCCGGGAAAAGGTACCCCTCAGCTGATGGCGCATTGATGCCGATTGATTTCAAAAATGCTCTGTCAAAGGCGGAACGGAGAAATATATCTTTTTTAACAATTTCATTCTGTTCCAGCCGTTCCGCGATCTGATACAGGTTGTATCCCTCAGGTATTGTGACACGCCTCCGGAGGATATCTCCCCGGATCAACATCCAGAAGATTTCGATAGAGGATGATCCAGCCTTTATTCTGTATTTGCCGGGTTTTACGGGGGCATAGTGGATGATCTTGCCGAGGGACGAAAAGAACAATTCGCTTTCTATAAGGTTTTGTTCCCGCAGACGGCGTGAAACATTGACAAGGGCCTCGCCGTTGCTCACAAAGAATACCTCACTCCGCATTAATGACGGAGGAGAATTTAAATAGAGGAAAACCGAGGCAGTACAGATGATAATAAACGCCGCGGCAGTTAGTTTTTTTATTAATTTCATAGCCTTCAAATATTTTGATTGTTGAGTAATAATATGATTTAATCATTAATATACCGGACCGGGAGTGTTTTCTGCTCAGCGTCCGGTGTATATGCAATAATGGCATGTAACGCTGTATGGGATTTTTTTGCAAGATTTTCTTTGTTCAAAGGCGGATTCACGGCATGAAGGGTGATATCGACCCCAAAAAAAAAGTCTTCTGCAAAATTATTGTTTACAGAATTGGATATACTGTTTATAAACAGGTATAATCTCCGTTGTAACGAGGAATCTGAACATGCATAATATTCATTCTGTCTTTTCTTCCGGGGGGGCATAATGGAAGACGGCAATTGCCGGGTCGTATATGTTGTAACTGAACAGTTAAGGCAGGGAATGAATCCCCCGAATAATCCGACGCTTACCTGATGAACTAGCGAGGTTGTTTCCTGCCTGTGGGAACCATGCAGTTGGAGGCAGGAAATGAAAAACCCCATTCTTGTACCTGAATTCCGGGACCTGATTAAAAGAAAAAAGTTTAAAATTATCAAGTCGTTCCTTGATGATCAGCACCCGAAGGAGATAGCTGAATATCTTGGATTTCTTGAGCCTGAAGAGATATGGAAGATACTAAATCTTGTTGATGACTATATCGGCGCCGAGATTTTTGTATATATCGATATTGATGTCCAGGTGCGCATGATGTCCGGTGCCTTCCGGAATAATATAAAGAAGCTTCTTCTCCAGATGTCACACGATGACCGGGCTGACCTGTTCCAGCATCTTGATAAGGATATTGTAAACAGGCTGCTCCTGCTGCTTCCTCCCAAGGACAGGGCGGATATTCTCAACCTTACCTCATATCGGAAGGAAACCTGCGGCGCCATAATGACAACTGATTTCGCGACGCTCCTTGAGGACGATATCGTTGAGGTGGCAATTAAGAAGATCCGGAAGGACGCCCCGGGGAAGGAGACAATTTATTACATATATGTCACCGACGGTGACGGCTCCCTCGTGGGGTTCGTGTCGCTCCGGAAGCTGATCCTTTCACGTCCGAAACAGAAGGTCCGCAACATCATGAAGCGGGAGGTCATTTACGCCCATGTTGATGATGACCAGGAAACCGCGGCAAACATGATTGAGGACTATGACCTTATCGCACTCCCCGTAGTTGATATTGAAGGAAAAATTGCGGGAATCATTACCTATGATGACGCCATCGATATTATCCGTGAGGAACAGACCGAGGACATGGAAAAACTCATGGCTATCAGCGGCGGGGCTGAGCAGGAATCGTATCTGAATGTGTCTTCATTCATTCACTTCAAAAAGCGGGTAAGCTGGGTCATTATTCTCGCCATGATGCAGTTCGTTTCAGGGTTTATAATTCAGGGATTTACAGAGACCCTGCAGAATTTTATTATTCTTGCCTACTACATGCCGCTTCTGAACTCCACAGGGGGGAATACCGGGTCACAGTCCGCCACGATGGTAATCCGGGCCATTGCTCTTAATGAGCTGACCTTTCGTGATATGTTCAAAGTGGTAAAGAAGGAGCTTATGGTGAGCCTCATGATAAGCGCCTGCGTGGGGTTTATGGTGTTCCTGCGTGTATTTGTGTTTACCGGAGGGGGCGGCGCAAATATTCCAGCGGGGCTTACTGTGGCGCGTGTCGCCTATATGCTTGCCTCGGCTCTGTCCATTCAGGTTGTCTGGGCCACCATCCTGGGGGCGCTGGTGCCCCTCGTCGCGACAAGGTTCAAGATTGACCCCGCTGTTGTTTCAAGCCCCGCAATCGCGACCCTTGTGGATATCGGCGGTATCGCGATATACTTTACCATGGCAAAATTAATTCTGGGGATATAATGAAATATACGTTACTCCATACTGATGCGGGCTCCGGCGCGCGGGCAGGGGAGCTTTTGACTGCCCATGGCCTTATACGGACCCCGGTGTTTATGCCGGTGGCGACACGGGCCGCAATACGTGCACTCCCGCTTCGGGATATTGAAGAAATCGGGTTTGATATTATTTTATCTAATACCTATCACCTGTATATCCGTCCCGGTGTTGAGAACATGGAAAAAGCCGGGGGCCTTCATCGGTTCATGAATTACAGCAAGCCTATTCTTACGGACTCCGGCGGCTTCCAGGTGTTTTCCCTCTCTGACCTGTGCAGCATCCATGATAACGGCGTGGAATTCAAGTCGCACCTTGACGGCTCGCGCCACTTCTTTACGCCGGAACGTGTTATTGATATCCAGAAGGTGATTGGTTCAGATATTATGATGGTGCTCGACCAGTGTACCGATTATCCCGCTACGGCAGAACATGTCGAGGCTGCCGTGGAAAGGACTGTGGAGTGGGCGGAGATTTCCAGGAAGTACTGGGGGGAGACAACCGATCCCGATGTACAGGCGCTTTTTGCCATTGTCCAGGGCGGTGTGTATCCTGATCTTCGCAAAAACTGCGCGGAACGTCTTGTGGAGCTTGATTATCCCGGCTATGCGATCGGCGGGCTTTCCGTGGGCGAACCGAAGGAGCTGTACCGGGAGATCACAGAGATCACAGTCCCCTTTCTTCCGGCCCATAAACCGCGCTATATGATGGGTGTGGGTAGCCCCCTTGAGATCCTCTATGCAATTTCACGGGGTGTCGACATGTTTGACTGTGTCATGCCGACGCGGATTGCCCGTAACGGCACGCTGTATACTTCAACCGGGCGCGTGAACATAAAGGCGGCGCGGTACGAGAATGATTACAGTCCACTTGACCCGAACTGCGGATGCTATGTCTGCCGTAACTATACGAAGGCGTATCTGCGCCACCTCTTCCGTGTGGGAGAGATCGCGTCACTGATATACAATACCTACCACAACCTCTTCTTTATGAAGACCTTTATGGACGATATCCGTGCAAGTATCATGGAAGACCGGTTCAGCGAAGCTGAAAAGAAGTGGCAGTATATTTACGGCGCCGATAACTGACCGCCGAAGTGCTCTATGATCGCGTCCACAAGCCCCTGGATTGTATACTCTTCTGCGCTGACCGCCGTATCAAATCCCGCATCCTGTATTGCCTTTGTTGTTACGGGGCCGATACTGGCAAATGCGGCGCTGGTGGGTCCTGCGACAGCAAAGAAATTCCTTGCCGTAGATGAACTGGTGAATGTTACAAGGTCGGCGGTCGCTATATCATCAAGCACGCCGTCGTCAATTGTTTCTGGCGGTACCGTGTCGTAAATATGAATGCGCGATACCGCGGCGCCGAGCTTCTCGAGTCCCTCCGCGAGAGTATACCGTGCCTCGGTGGCGCAGGGGAGCAGCACTTTTTTCCCGGCGATATCATTCTTCTCAAGGACTGACAGTAATGCCTCCGCGACAAATTCATCCGGCACCAGGTCAGGGGCAATGCCGTAATGCGCGAGTTCCTTTGCCGTTGCCGGTCCTATGGCGGCGATCTTTCCGTTGGAAAGCGACCGTGTGTCTTTTCCTGACTCCTTCAGTTGTTTGAAGAATATGTGTACGGCGTTCTGGGAGGTGAATATAATCCAGTCATAGGTATTGACGGCGTCCAGTTCCTTCATGAGTACGCTCATGTCTTTTTTCGGAACAATGCGGATTGTGGGAAATTCAATTACCTGCGCACCAAGGTCATAGAGTTTCTGTGAAAGCTGCGAGGCCTGTTCCCGTGTGCGCGTCACCACAATTTTCTTTCCGAAAAGAGGAAGGTTGTCAAACCATCGTATTTCCTTCCGCAGAGTAACAACGCCGCCGATGATGATAATTGCAGGGGCTTTGACCTCTTCCGACTCTGCTTTTCCCGCGATGTCCCCAAGGGTGCCCGCCGCTGTTTTCTGCTGCGGCGTAGTTCCCCATGAGATGACGGCGGCAGGTGTGTCCGCGGGAAAACCTTTTTCACTGATCATTTTTTTTGTTATGCGCCCGAGGTTTTTCATGCCCATGAGAAACACGAAAGTTTTATGGGGGTTGTAGTCCGGCACAGTAATGTCAAGGTCATCGTCTGAATCGTTCCGGCGGTGTCCGGTAATTACTTCAAAGGAATCGGCATGGTCCCGGTGTGTCACGGGGATGCCGGCATAGGCCGGCGCGGAATAGAATGATGAAATGCCGGGAATGATCCTGAAGGGGATTCCCGCATTCACGAGGTCCTGTGCCTCCTCGCCGCCGCGGCCGAAAATAAAAGGGTCGCCGCCTTTCAGCCTGGCAACAGTTTTCCCTTCCTTCGCTTTGGTTATTATGAGTTCGTTTATTTTATCCTGGGTCAGGGTATGGTCGCTCCCGGTTTTCCCGACATAGATTTTTTCGCATTCGAATTTCTGTATTATCTCTGCGTTGGAGAGGAAGTCATACACGATGCAGTCAGCGGACCCGAGTGCACGGAGCGCCCTTACGGAAATAAGGTCTATATCGCCGGGGCCGGCGCCTATAAGAT